>Ga0209771_1001340_pt1 | contig 15748 bp, 40 predicted proteins | sample SaaInl59LU_5_DNA_FD_184639 | JGI IMG/M metagenome (GOLD analysis project Ga0209771, IMG submission 184639) | Marine microbial communities from expanding oxygen minimum zones in the Saanich Inlet - ESP_59LU_5_DNA (SPAdes) (version 2) | ecosystem: Environmental > Aquatic > Marine > Intertidal zone...
TGCTTCTTGTATAAGATCATTTGTATTCATAACACCTATTGATGAATATTCTTTTGAAAAACTATTAGCTATATTAATAGCAAGATTAAAATATTTTTTAGGTATTTCTGATTTAACTTTTTGTAAAGAAGATATATTTAATGAAAATATTTTCTTGTTAAAGTTTTTCATCTTTTCTTTTTAATTTTTCTTTCAGCTTTGATTTTATCACGTACTTTAAATACGTTTGTTTTTAAATAATGTTTGTATTGTTGTATTGCGCTCATAACCAGTTAATTATAATGTTAATTGATATTAATATATTTGTTATAACAGCTTGCGCTATTAATAACGTTCTTACAAAAGCAACAGTGTCTGCGTTTTCAGCAGCTTTTTCACCTAAAGCTTTAGCCCATATACGCCATATTTTTCTTAACATATTTCTATAAAATCAATTATAGCTTCATCAGAATGATATTTTAATATGCGTTCAATATTAGCTTCTTGCACGTGTATAGCAACTTCGGTATTGATTAAATACTCATCGTGGCCATATTTTGGGCAATCAACAATAAGTTTTCCAAGTATGCTCATTTTAATATTTTTAATCTTCTACTGTATCTTCTTATTAGCTCTGCTTTGTGTTTAAGCAGCTTTACAGGCATTCTTTTGCTTTGTGAAGCCATAAGCACTTCGTGAATAATTTCTTGCCTTAATTGCATTATTCTATCAAACAAAAAATCTTTGTGATCTTTACGCTTTGTGCATAAAATTGTTTTATTACCTATTTTTATTTTCATATCATTGTAGACCAATGAGCTTCTTTCTCTTCAATATAAGTAATACCACCTTTATTAAAGTATTTATCTTTATATTTATTGAAGCTATTAGGTATATTACCAATTTGATAAGGTTTAAATTTTGTTGTTTTGCCGTCCGCGTCAGTTAATTTAATTGATTTATTCATATAATTTATCTAATAATTTGTTAGCTACTTCTTCACTAATTTGATTTGTATTGTATAATTCCCATATAAGTCTACTCATAATTACGAACTGTTTTAGCTCGAGGGAAACGATAAGCGCCAGATGGTGTACGCTCGAAGTACTCGAATGTTAATTGTTTATTAATAAAATAACCGCGTGCAGCCCAAATATCTTTACGCTTTTGTATTGTAAGTGATGGCCAAGGTACTTCAACTACTCGATTGTCTGAATCAACACCGATGAATTTGCCAAGACCATTTTTGAATTTGCCACGGCCTTCAATGTAATCAGTGATTGTGATCTCGGTGTCCGACCAGTCTTTGACTTTTTGTAGAGTGTAACTTCGTTTTTGCTCATAAGGTTTGTTTTGTCTAAGCATAGAGCCTTCGTAACCGTTTGCTTTGTTTTGTTTGTGAAATTTGTTTAGTTCAGTTTCTGAATAAATAACTTTAGTATCAACTTCGTGAGTAAATTTAAGTTTGTATTTGCTTTTAAGACCTATAATTGCAAGAGTACGATCAATAAAATCTTTGTTGTTGCTAGTAAATAAATCATAGCAATGGAATTGCAAATAGCTTGCTGATTCAAATTTATCTTGTTGTGTTGGTTTTTGTTTACGAACAAGAGAAATTATTTTGTTAAAGTTGTTTTTAAATCTATGATTATAAAGCTCGCCATCAAGAATAAGATGAGGATTATCGGTAAAAAGTGGCTTAAGCTCAGTGAGTATATGTTTACAATTGTAGAATTGCTTACCGTTTCTGCTAAATGCTCCATCGGCTGTAATGTAGCAGCGAACACCGTCGAGCTTAGGTTGAATAAATAATGTTTGATCATAGTTGATTTGTTTTGATACTGGGTGTGCCAGCATTGGTTTAAAGTTTGTCATGTTCTTTTTTAAGTTTGTCATATATTTCTTCTAATTCAATTAATAATTCATATTTTTCTTCGTTTAATAATTTTGATCTTTGCTCATCAAGCTTTTGCATTTGTGTGTATAGCAAATCTTTGCGACTTAAATGTTTTATGTTACCAAAGCCATCAACTTGATGATGAAAGAACTCTTGAGGGCTCATGGGCCACGTAGGGGCAGGTGGTTCTTCTTCAAAAAGTTTTTCAAGCTTATCAGTAACTTTGTCCGCAATAAGCTGAGCAAGCTGCTCTAATTGTTCACTAGTCATATATATTTATTTAGTTAATTCGTTTGCATAATAAGTTTCATAAGGTATAGAATTTGTATTATCTACAAGCTCAGCAATACGCTTCCACACTCTAAGCTCATTTATATGATACATACACTGATGCGTATTTAATTCTGGAAATGCACCTCTGTGCCGTTTTTTAAATAGATCACGCGTCATTAATCTGTGATTAGCCATTTTGCCAATTAGCTTTGATTCAATTCTTAAGTCAATTTGTTTTTTAGTCATAATTTTAATTTAGTGGACGTGGGAGGAGTTGAACCTCCGTTTGTTGATAGTGTACTTTCGAACTTTGTCAACACTTACCCGTCACGCCCATGGCCGGAGGCGCAGATCATGACCTGCATTTCTAACTAGTATATATCGCTCGTCAGCAATCCTCCGGTGCTCTTAATATTTTATTTGCGTCGCCAAGCTCTGTGAACATTTGCACTTGTAGCTTGATCAACGATTTGTACTTCTAGTACTTGTTTGTTTGCAATGATTGGCACATAACTATATAATTGTGTATCAGAGCATTGCACACAATTTTTATAACCTATTTCAATTCTAACAGGATGTACTTCATTACCGCATTTGCAATAACTCATAATTGTTGGTTTAATATATAATTTAATACTTGTAGGGGTGTACCGTTCATGCTTTGCACAACACCATCTTGATCTTCAAATTGTAATTTGTAAAACTTTGGTTTGTGTATAGCAAATGGTGTGTTGTATTTATTTCCCGCCATCTTCATTTGGTTTTGTTGGTTCATATTTATTTTGGATATAATCAATTAGCTTTACTGTAAAGTATTCAATAATATCATTACCATCAAAGCCATCATCAATTAACGGCTTGAATTTTTCAATTGAATATTCAACTTGCCACTCAGGCAAAAGATCATTCATTCTTTTAAACTTGTTTTGAAAATCAATGTAGTTTTGTAATTTGTCGTTTTTATTCATTATAATCTGTTTTATTTATTTGTAGTTCAAGAAACATTTCATTAATTTCTTCACTTATATTATCACTTTGTGTATTAGTTTGTAACGTATTTTTCATAATTATTTTCAATTTCTTTTAGTATTTCTTGTTTTTCCCAATAGCTACAAGTATCATAACCAAATTCACCATATAATTCTTCAGCTAAGTTATTCATTTGATTATTCATTTTTTAATAATTTAATTAATTTTTCATTACAAAGCATATGCCTTGTTTGATTTGCAGTAAAATTATCAAGGTGCAATATTTGTTGATCTAGTGATAAACCACCTTGCATAATTCTTTTGCTTATAAGATCCATTTTAGTTTGTGCGTCATGCGCTACGTTTCTTAACTCTTTAATTTTTGCTAAATTCATTTTAATCCGTATTGTACTTTTAATTTATTTTTTGTAATATTTAATTGTTTACTTATTTCGCTTATACTTTTATTATCTATAATATATAATCTCCAAACTTTATGCATTTTCATTTTGTGTTTTCATTTCAGTATATGTTAATGCATCATTATGATCGTGTAACAAATCCCATAAAGCATTGTATCCTGCCTCAAACCAATTATTTGCACGACCAAATATATGATGATCTTCAAATATATCTGTATCTAATTCATTACAATACTTTTTACAATCATCTCTATATATTACTTTATCTTCAAGCCATTGATGCGTTTGCACAGTAAAATCATCACTATCGTTTATTGTACCATCATGGTATAAACTCCACATATCATCGTTAAACTCATATACTAAATCATCTCTATACATTTCTTACATAATTTTTAATTGTTTCACCACTTGCTTTGTTAAAAGCATTTACATTTTGTCTGTACTTTTCATTTGTGCAATATTTTTTCATTGCTCTGGTTGTTGTACATTCACCGAATCGATTTTCATGTATTGCAATTTGCTTTAACTTGTCGTCGATCATTTGTTTTGTTAATTGCATTTTATTTTTTATTTTTAATTTTATAAATTTCTTTTTCTACGTCTTTACGTGTAATTTCACCACTCATTTGTTTTAGTATTAAACTTGTGAAATCGTATTCTTTTCCGTTGTTATTCATTACTATTTTCATAATTTACTAAACTTTTTTATTAATTCTAATTCTATTTTACATTCTTCTTTTTCATTTTCAGATAATTCATTTAATCTATCAACATTATATAATGTTTTTACATAATGTTTAAGATCAAAATATAATCTATCAATTTCTTTTTGTGTTAATTCTACTTTCATATTATTATTTTTTTAAATTTTCTATTTCTTCTAAAGTTGTATTTTCAATTTGATATAATAAATCTTTAATTAAATCTTCATAACTTTCATTATCTTCTAAATCACATTCATTATAAACAAACATTTCTACACTTTCTTTCATTTTTTCATTTCCTTCACTATTTTTTAATAGTTGAAAAAAATCTATAGTTTCTACATTCCAATAAAATCTTTTCATTATATACTATTTTTAATAATTATTCTTTCATTTTCACTTAAGTTATAATACTTTTTTAATTTATAACTTAATAATTCTTTATTCATATTTGTATTTTTGTAACTTTGTATTATTTTATTTAATTTCATTTTGTTAGATTTTTATTTATATTATTGTAAAAGTTTAATAATTCTTTAGAATTTAATTTATTTAATTTATTATCAAAAGTTACAAAGTGGATTTTATTATTTTTCATATTATTATATTTTATTATTATTTTATTTAATTTCATTTATTCAACTTTATTTATAGTGTAGAGAATAATTTTTATAACACACACATTTTATTTACATTTATATTATCACTTTATTATATGTTTTGCAACGTACTTTTTAAGTTATTTTTATTTATAAAACTTAAACCTTTATTAGTAAATTCTACTATATTATTATCTTTTATAAATTCTTTTAAGTTAAACAAATCATTTATATTAAAACCTAAGTAAGTTGTATTATTAAATTTTAGTTTTTTATATTTAAGTAGTTTAGATTTGTAGTGATTAGTTTTTAAGTGTTTTAAATTTGACATAGTTTATATTTTAATTACACTTATATTATCACTTTATATTAGGGTTTGTAACGTATATTTACTAAATATATATAAAATGTCACAAATTGAAAATATTGCACTATATTATAATATATATAAACAATAACTTAAAACATATTAAACATTGTCATCATATTATTAATAAACATTAATAAACATTGAATATATAATAATGTACTACAATATATTAATATAATATTGTTGATAATACAGGTATAGTCCAAGACCTCTACATATATAATAATAAATTATATAAATGTCTAACAATGTAGTGATAAATATAATAATATATTGTCATATGTTCAACGATCTAGTAATTAAGTCATTAGCTCTGTCATATGTGTGATAAATACTACACATTGTTATTAAATACTCAGTAAAACATTAACATAACTGTCAATATGGGGGTACTTTTAATAATGACTTTGGTAACTGACTGACAACCATATACATATATATAATACAAAACCTATATATACGAATAATATTTAAATCAAATGCAATGAGCAAAGAATACTACCACATTAAAGCTAACGGTCTTAGAAATGAGCTTAAGGAGATTCGTAAAGCTGTGGACAAGCTAACAGCTGCTATTATAATGATGGCACAAACAAACAAACAACGTGAGATTTACAATGATAGTGATACTTGCTCTAGTGATGACAAGCTGTGCAAGTGTAAAGACAAAAAAGAATAAGTTTAAAGAACTAACGCAAGATATGTGTATAGACAGTCCAGAGGAGTTGCGGCTTGCTCAGATGCTGTACATCGAAATAATGCACAACTAGGTAAGAAATGAGTCGGACTAAAGTAAAGCAGAATTTAATAGATGCATCGTTTGGTAATATACTAGAACAGATTGTTTATAGAGCTGATGGTAGAACTATAACTACTAGCCAGGGTAATATAACTGTGCCTACGGCTGTTTCTCAAACTTCTACTGCATCTCATACGCTTATATCAGGAAGTAATATAGACTATGTGCCGCCTACGGGCGCTACGGCTGTATATTATGAATTTACCTTACAAGGGCACCATATAGATGCAAACCCTCTGTATCATCTTAAAGTACAAGTGGACAACTCTAGTGGCACGTTAACAGACGTTACAAATTCTCGTAGGAGCTACTATTCTCCAGACTTAAGAGATTTTAGACTTTCTATTGAAGCTTATATAAGGATAAATGGCACAGAGGATGTGGCTAACGAACAGGTTGGCACTTGGACTTCAGCTAGGACCATACAGGCTACTATGCGTAGCTACACTTCCGATTTTGATTTTGGAGTTAATAAACTGTACCATTGGGACGGTTCTTCTCCACAAATTACAAACTTCCCTCCTATAATTAAAATAACAGCATACTCATAAAATAAAAAAGAAAATATGGCGTACTCATGCGGTTATCCTAATACTATGAACAGGGTTGAGGGGGCTTCCCCTCTAAAAGCAAAAGACGCTTGCTATTCTAAAGTAGTAAGCAGATATGGGCCAAAAAATTCCGCCTACAGAAGCGGGGCTATGGCTAAATGCAGAAAAGTTGGTGCAGCCAACTGGGGTAACTCTAAAAAGAAGTAGTTATGCCATTTATACAAAAAAATTCACCATTTAAAAAAGTGCGCAAAACTAAAGAAGGTGCGGCGCTTAAAAGATGGTTTAAAGAAGACTGGCGAACGCCAAAAGGTAAAAAAGGTTACGAAGGAGGTGAAAACACATTCCGACCAACTAAAAAAATATCGAGCGAAACTCCGGCAACTTGGAGTGAGCTAACACCTGCACAAAAGGCAAGTGCTAAAAGAGAAAAAAACACTAAAGGCCGAGTAAGTAAATATAAAAAATAAAAAAAAGACTATAAGTTATGAAAATAGGCTACGATAATACGCTAAACAAACAAGAGAGTAGCTCTCCCCTGTTGTTTACCGACCCCGACAAGAAAAAAAGACGATATCAAGTGCTACCTGACCCTAAAGTAACTAAACCTAAGGTAGCCCGACAAATGAAGCAAGATGGGGTAATAACTAAAGACCAGTTCAGGACCTATAAAGACCAATATAAAGCTAATAATACCAGAAGAAGACCTGCTATTACTAGCGGGGATACAGGCGGGCCAAATTCAAAAGGTGATGGCGGTCCTAACGAAAACTTCGATGTGGTAATACCTAGAAGAAAATGGAACCGGAAAGTGCGTATGGAGAAAAGAGGTAGCAAGAATGCTGCGGCATATGATAAAAAACTAAGAGAGTCTTCTCCTAGACATACAGAACATAGGCAAATACCTAAATCAGAGCGCACGGAAGAAGAACTTAAATATAGAATAGACGTAAGGAGAGTTAAGGTAAATGATACTAAAAAAGAAGCTAAAAAACGTTATAAAAATTATAAAAAATAAAATATTATGCCAAAATTTCCACCAAACACGGGATTTAAAATGCCGGGTATCGGCTCTAAAGAAGTAAATTCACCTAGTAACTTTAGGGATGACCATCATGTAGACAAAATGGGCTACTGCGATACAACTCCAGACGATATGCTGCCATCGGGTTCAAGCCCCTTAAAATATTCATCTTTAATAGACGACGATCCGTACACATCGGTAAGATATACCCCAGGTAGCTTAGATGCGAGCGACGCGTTTGAAGGCAAAAAGCCCGTTAAACAAGAATTAGATAATATTGCCAAAAAGGACGATGGTAACAATAATCAAACCCCTTCCACTGATGATGGCAAAGGTACTTCAAAAGTCAACATAAACTATGAACCTCCCGCTTCTAAAGTAAAAGGTCGCGACACAAAAGTGCCTGATTTAGTGAAACTTGGGAAAAAGGATAAAAAAACAGATAAAGGCGCAAAAACAGATAAAGTATATTACACCGACCTTCCTGAGTCTGTAAGAGATGCAGCAAGAAAATATAACATTAAAAAGCATGGTACGCACAACACAACAGGGTTGGCTAAGGCTACCGGCGGCAAAAAGGGAAAAGATACTAGTTTTACTTATACAGGTGATAGAGATGAAGCTATGAGAAAAAAACGTAAACAAATGGGTTACTAAAATTAAACATTATAGCAAAAAAAATAAAATTATGAGAAAAGGTATAGGGCCACAAAATTTAGGCGCACCCGGAAGCTCTCCGATCACAAAAAACTATAGTCCATTAAAAAAACTAAGCGGCCCGGGTGATAAATATAAAAAAGGAGACTTAATAGACGAGACTGACCACGAAGGACAGGTGTATTCAACTACTAATAAAAATGAATATAGCGATACACCAGGTGCTGGTCTTAATGTACAAAACATAAGTGAGATACAGGAGGATAAAAAAGGCCAATATATGACCACTTTAGACGAAAATGAGTTTATTTCTAGCGGTAAAAAGAAAACAGTTAGTAATTATAATGTAGGTAAGAATGTTACTAGAGACACATTGAGACCTAAAAAAGGTAAATTTTTTAAAAAAGGTTACTAAACGTAAAAAATAGCTAAAATTAAATGATGAAGCTACCAAAAAACGGCGTTGCTAAAGAATTAAGATCTTACGCAGGATCATTATTTATATTTTTGTTTGTAATAGCTATAATAGTAACATTGTTACAATTTCCAGTGTTAGATTCAAACAAAGAAGTTGTAATGATGCTTATAGGCACTATTGCGGCATCAATTCCTGTAGTAATTAGTGCAATAACCGGCACTAGACCAGATGACGTAAACGCATTAAAAAATGAATTAGAAAAAAGAGATAATCAAATAAATCTATTAGTTAAAGCTAAAGATGATCTAGAACGTATGGTCATAAACTTGCAGAAAGAAATGCTAAAAAACCAAGATGACGTTATGGATAAAATTGTACTAAAGGCTGCCCTTGATTACGACGATAGAGCTGCTGCAAAAAGCTACATGCGAAGAGACCTTTGCGAATGTGGCGAAAAAGATGATTGCAATTGCAAATAAGTCAGAGAAAACAAAATTAGAGTAGCTAAGTGAATAAAAAGCTGCGTAGACGATTACCATCTCTGACATTTTAATATTAATATTATGCCAAATAAAATAAAAAAACAAAAATTAGTAAATAAAATTAAACCAAAAGGTTTATCAAAAAACCAACTTGGCGGTGGCGAAAAATTAATGGATGAAGCATTCAAATACGGCGATGCTTACCATGCAGATATGCCTGGGTCAACTCCTGAGTCAGACAGAAAAATGTTTGCACTTGCCGACGCGTCAGATAGACTATATGGAACAGGATTAAACCCAGAACCAACATTAAAAAATATGAAAAGTCCAATTAAAAAAGCTTTAGTAGGCGATCAGGGTAAATTGCCACAAGAACTTAAAGAAAAAATTTTAGCGGTACCAGAAGACAGCCCTGTAAAAATGTACGACAGCCCTGTTAAATATTCAGAGCCAGGCTTTAAAATGCGAATGGGCTCTAAAGAGGTGGTTAGCGAAGGAAATTTTAATAGTAAAGATCTTGGAATAATAAACGCATCACCTATGGTTGCAGGTAAAATGATGAGCGAAGAAAGCCCTATAACATTTAAAGGCCAATCACAATTTAAGAAAGAAGCGCCATCGCAAGCAGCATGGGCAGTTAAAATGGCTGACAAGAGAATAGAGCAAAACGCGCAAGGGCTGCAAAATGCATTATCAGTCGCTAGCGCTGTAACTGACGTTGCAAAAACAGTCGCGAGTTTTGCCGGTGGTGGTGGAGGTAAAGACAATGGGTAAGCCTCCAGCACCTTCTAAGAAAAAATCGTTAGGTTACTATAACAACGCAAACCCAACAGGAACCGGCACAAAAGCCGGAGGCGGGATGTCTCAGAAAGGCGTTAATAAATATAAAAAAGACAATCCTGGCAGCAATTTACAGACAGCTGTTACAACCCCTCCCTCACAGCTAGACCCAGATAGCAAGGCTGCAAAACGAAGAAAATCGTTTTGTGCAAGATCAGCAAAATGGACAGGCGAAAGGGGTAAGGCTGCAAGGCGCAGATGGAACTGCTAAAATAATTATTTATGAAAATAGGATATAAAAATACACTAAATTCTCAACAGCCAACATCGCCTTTAACCGCAAAAGATAAAACATTAGCGGGTAAAGTGCTTAATTTTTATACGTTGGGTGTATCAGGGGCTGTCGGGGACGCTATTAAAAAGCGTAAGGCTGAAAAAGAAGCCAAAAAAGAAGAAGACCCTGTTAGACAAGTTAGAAGAGAAGCAAGAGCTGAAAGAAGAGAGTTAAGGCAAACAAATAGGGACGAAAAGAAATCTAGCAAAAAAACTGCTAAGGCTGCTAAGGTTAAAGCAAGACTAGACAAAAGAACTGCAAAACTAAAAGCAAGAATAGCAAAAAAAAGCTAAATATTGCTAAAATTATAAATTAAATTAAATTAAATTAAATGGCACAATTTGGAGGGCCAAAAGTTGTTAAAGCGTTACACTTTGACGACAAGGCTAAAAGTAAATTAACATTAGGTATAAAGAAAATAGCGGATGCTGTTGGCTCTACATTAGGAGCTAGTGGCAAAACTGTTATTATAGAGGACGATTTTGGTAATCCTCATGTAACCAAGGACGGAGTAACAGTAGCAAACTCAATATTAATATCCGACCCTGTAGAGAATTTAGGTGTTTCTATGATAAAGCAAGCTGCTCAACAAACGGCCAGTTTAGCGGGAGACGGCACTACAACATCAATTGTTTTAACCCAAGCTATAATTGATTCGTATAAAAAATTGAACGGGGATAATTTTTCTTTTAGAGATATAAAAAAAGGTATTAATGCCTTCAAAGATCATGTAATTGAAAAATTAAATAAAAAAGCGGTAAAAATAGATGATAGTAAGCTAATAAACGTTTCTGCTATATCCGCTAATAATGATTACGAATTAGGTAATACTATAGCCGAAGCTTTTAAAAATGCTGGCGAAAATGGTATTGTTACTATGGAAACTTCCCCTAATAGTAGTACTTATGTAGAAACCGTTGAGGGAACAAAAATATTTTCAACATCAAAATCTCATCATTTTTTTACTAATAAAGAAAAAGAAATATCTGAGCTTGACAATCCTTTAGTTTTTATAAGCGCAAGCGATATTCCAAATGTAAGAAAAATCCAAGATATTTTAGAGTATGCTATTACGTCCAATAGAAGCATACTTCTTATTGCCCCTTTAGAATCGCAACCTTTAACGGCTTTGGCGATGAATACTATTAAGGGCAATATTAAGGTCAATGTTATAGATCCTCCTAGCTTTGGACTTAAACGCAAGGATGTATTAGATGATCTAGCATTGCTTGTCGGGGCTAAAGTTTTTGACGAAAGCCTTGGTGATTCAATTGACGCAATCACTCCTGACATGTTAGGGTCGGCTGATAAAGCCATTTCAGATAAAGAAGGTACTGTTTTAGTAATATCAGAAAAATCTGATGAAGCTAATGAACGTATTGATTACTTAAAGTCTCTTTTAGAAAAAGAAGACCATTTTGTATTGACAAAGCATTTAAATGACAGGTTAGCATTACTTTGTGGAGGTGTTTCTATAGTATATGTAGGGGCAGACACAGACGTAGAGTTAAAAGAAAAACAAGACAGAGTTGATGACGCTATTCACGCTGTAAAGGCCGCTCGTAAAGAAGGTATATTACCGGGTGGCGGTGTTGCTCTTGCTTGGGCTGCGGCTCAAGATTGGCAATTTGAATTAACGCCAGGCGGTTTGGTTGGAGTAGAGATATTAAAGCAAGCATTGCTTTCCCCTTTCAATAAGATATTAAATAACGCTGGTCTAAACCCCAAAGCGTACGCTTTAACTAAATGGGGTGAAGGAGTTGATGTTACTTGTGGGTGTATTAAGAATATGTTTGATTGCGGGATTATAGATCCTCTGTTAGTTACAAAGAGCGCTTTGAATAATTCTGTTTCAGTGGCTAATACGATTTTATCAACAGATTGTGTAATTTCAAACATAAGGGAATAATGGAAGCTATAGGGAATTACATAGTTATTGATGAAATATTAGAAACTACAAAAAAAACAGATGGAGGGCTTGAGCTTGCTGAGAGGCATAGGGAAGATATAAGGTATAGAAAAGCAAATATTATATCATCCGGCCCGGACTTAGTAAAAAAGGGGCAAACTATATTATTTGATAGAGTTGCCGGGTTTCCCGCTGAATTTAACGATAAAGTGTATAAGGTAATCAGTATAAGAGACGTGGTAGCTGTATTATAATGGATCGTTCTGATTTTGTAGAAAGAGGAGAAGTAAAAGTTGATTTTTTAAAAAATTATAGATTAGTTTCAAGGTGGGCAACAAAAAATAATAATTTAAGCGTTGCGGATTTGGAGCTATTATTTTACTTAGACCCTATAGTTTATTTCACAGTTCAAGACTTTAAAGATGGGACATTGTTCTATTCATGGGATAAAACAAGGTTTTATAGATTACAAAAAGAAAACTGGATAGAAAAAATATACAAAGGAAACGGCAGATTAGGGGACCATAACAAATATAAGATTACACAAAAAGGAAAGCTACTAATAAACAAAATATATAAAATTTTAATAGGTGAAGAAAAATTACCTTCTTCTGCTAAAAGAAATAATATTATGAAACGTACAACTTATATAGATAAGGTGTATAGCCAAGCAATAAAAAAATTTAACAAACAAAAAAAATAAACAATAATGGCATTAGTAACAATGACAACTACAATTGATTCTCAGACAGGAACGCCTATAAATACTTTTAGTGGTGTTTCAGCAGGAGATGTTATAACAGGATTAGTTCTTAGGAGAAAAATGAGTGCGGGCGCTTATATGAAAAGACTAGAAGATTTGTCTATAACAATATCAGACGGCTCTCAGTCCTCAGCAACTATACCTGGATCAATAGTTCCTATTGGGTCTACAAATGGTAAGGTTAGAGAAGACGCTACTATAAGCTTAAATTCAGATGAATTGTCTAGCCCTGTAATTCTTAAAGAATTTGCAGATTTTACTATAAGTGGATCAACAATAACGTTTACACCAGCAATAACTGGCACAAATAAAGTTGTTACCATTTCGTATTCATACTACGATCAGGTTGCTGCAAATTTAGTATATGATGTTCCCGTGTCTCCTTCTAATACTACAGGTGTAATAACCTTAGGGGGTTACAATATTATATTGTGGAGTGAGGGGGTATTAGCGCAGTCGCCAAAATTATGGGCAACAACCGGCACAGCAAACGGAGTTATAGAAGCTTTAATAACCAACGCATAATAAAATAAAAAATGACAAAAAAATTAGATTTAAGAATGCAAGACAATGTGCCCGGCATTCGTATAGAACAAGCTAAGGTTAAAAATCCTAATCAATCAATGCCTGTAACAGCTAAAGCTAAAATGGCAATTCGGGGGACACAATTAAAAAATAAATAATGGCTAGAATCAGTACATATACCATAGACTCTACTGTCGAAGGAAGCGATAAGCTTTTGGGTACTGATGCCAATTCTTCATCCGCATTAGCAACTAAAAATTATACGATAGATAGTCTAAAGACTTACATAATCGGGGACGGTAATACCGTAAATAATATTCCCGACTCTGTACCTTTAGGCTTTTTTCTTTCAGTAAACAGAGAAGGTACATCATATGAAAAGTCACTTGTAAGAACTCTTAAAAGTTCTGTGCTTACAAATGTTGTACTTAAAAGCTCCACGGTGAATACGGGGGCAGATATATATTTAAACACACTTGGCACAGGTCAAGTGTTTTTAATTATAAGAGATTATAACGATGGGCAGTTTGCTTTAGATTATGATCTTGCCGATTTTGCAACAAACTCAGCAACATTTACAGGCGTTCTAGGAGGCGTTACTTACACGGGTACTGTAACTTCTTATAATGCACCCACGTTTACTTCAGCTTCGCCTGCAGCAAACGATAGTAAATATACCGTAAACGGTTCAAATAAATACACTGACTGGTGTTTTAATGTAACCCTAAATGAATCTTATACAGGTGGCCAAGTAGCTTTTACAGAATTTACGTTTTCTACTGGAGCACAACAAATTGAAACTCAAGTAATTGGAGACTTAAGAGTTACAAGAGATTTAATTATAGACAAAGGAGATCTTACTATAGGTACGGCTAGTCCAGATACAGATCCTAGGAATCTTAATATGCACGGGGCTATTAATATGGAAGACACAGAGTCTACTATTGTTTTTGGTTCTAATAGTGTAACTTTAGGTACAGATGGAACAGACTTGTTAATATCTGGTCCTGGTGAAAATATTATTTCTAACAACACTAGATTTACTCAGGATTTAATAGTTGACTCCAATACTACTACAAATGATGGTCGTACTATCATGGGTCAAAATACTGTTACTGCTATTGCAGCAGACGGATCAAGGGCTGTTTTATCAGCAACCGGTATATCATTACAAAACTCAAGTGGTACACCTACGGGTGCTCAATTGTCCGCTGTGTTAGGTAATCCAACAAATTTATCAGGTTTAGTTGACGAAGGAACACTGACTAAATTACAAATAGGAACTGATTATTATACATTGCCAGAATTAAGTTCTGGAGTAGCGGCTGTTCTTCCTGGCCTTTCGGAAACCTTAGCGGGGCCTTCTGGTGCTATAACCATGGGTAGAATGTTTTATGGTATAAGACAAAGTAATGGAGCTTTGTTCCAGGCAGCAACATCACCAGCCTCTGTTTCAGGTGTAGCAATAACTTCTGGGTCTACTTCTGTAGCAACAAGTGCTTCAAACTTTACAAGTATAGATACTTTGTTTGACGCGATACCGTCTAATCAATCATTGTATTTCGTAGAGTCAACTTACACTACAGCATTTCCCTCTCAAGGGCAATTAATAAATGATACATCAGTAAATATATATCAAATAGTTTCTACAGACGATTCTAATGATAGCTTTACATTTGGTCTACAGGGCAGCGGAACAATAACAATTAATACAACTGAATTTGATGTTGGCTCTGAAATAATCAAATTTAACGCAATACCTGCGGCAACAAAAAGTGACTTTTTATATTATGATACCACAACCAAAGCGGTTTCTCATAATGCTTTGAACGTGCTTGCTTCCGCAAATGGTGCTAACTATGATTTTGGTGGAAATTCAGACGTGCCTGTCACTTCTATAGATTTTAATAATTTGATAGTAACTGCAGCTGGTGCTAATGGTGCAGCGGTATTAAAGCAAGGTTATGAATATGGCGGTGCTTTAACAGACAACGGAACAGCCGTTGCGTGGAGATATTATATATTAAGTAATATAACTGCAGATAAAGTTTTAACTTTACCAGCAGGAGCGGCAGGAGACAGCATTAAATTTACTAATTTATCAGCTTTTGATGCTATTGGAGCGTATAGCCAATCAGCTTACGTCTGGACAATAAACCCTCAGGGGTCAGAAAAAATAATGAGAACAACAACATTAGTGTTAGATGAGCAAACCTCATCTTTTGAACTGTTTTACACAGACGCTGCTAATGGTTGGGTAATAAACGGAATAAGCTAATGGGACTACAAA
>Ga0209771_1001344_pt1 | contig 15738 bp, 9 predicted proteins | sample SaaInl59LU_5_DNA_FD_184639 | JGI IMG/M metagenome (GOLD analysis project Ga0209771, IMG submission 184639) | Marine microbial communities from expanding oxygen minimum zones in the Saanich Inlet - ESP_59LU_5_DNA (SPAdes) (version 2) | ecosystem: Environmental > Aquatic > Marine > Intertidal zone ...
CATGTACTATGTAAACATCGCTGATGCAAATGGCACCACGAAAACATTAAAGGTTGTCGTTGAGTAAACAGCACCTTTTTAATTAATATCTAATCCCCCGCGGCCGCAGGCCGCGGGGGATTTTTTGGCAAAAAAAAGCGCGCCCATTGGGCGCGCTTTGCATTTATAATGGAATATGAGGAATTAGTGCAGAAGGCCGTTCTCTACAGCGAACCGAACCAAACCAGCAGTATTATTCATTCCCAATTTATTCAAGATGTTTTGGCGGTGATTGTCGATGGTGCGTTTCGACAAGAATAACTTTTTCGCGATTTCTTCATTGGTTAATTGGTCGGAGATGAATTTGAGTATTTCAATCTCCCGCTTACTCAAGCGCGCTACAGCAGGGTTATTGCTATGAAATTCAGCGAAAGTCTTGCCTAAAATCCTGCGTTCAATGAGCGAATTTGCAATATCTAGGGCGTAATACAATCGGCCGTCAATAATGGCCGTGATGGCTTTAATGAGCTCGCTTGTATCGACACTCTTTCTAATGAAACCTTTAGCTCCAGCTTTGAGCATTTGCTCAACTACGTTCATATCATCAGATTCAGAGAACCCTAAAACGGATTGCTCTGGGGCCAGGCGCAAGATTGATTTAATGAGATCAGCACCCGAATGTTTGCCCAATTGGGAATCCGTAATGATCAGATGAAAGGACTGTTGATCGACCAATTTTAGGGCATCTAGAATGTTTCCGGCTTCCTTAACTTGGAACGAATACGATTCAAACTTGCCCATTTCCAGCATGGTTTTAATGCCGTCTCGTACAATAGGGTGGTCGTCCACTACGAGAATACTAATGGTTTTGTTCATATTTAACATGTAAGCGAACTTCTAAGGTAGTAAAAATGCTTAATCTGCATCGATTGAGAGCGTATTAATCACTCAAAATCGAAAAAACGTAAGTATTTAGGCTTGTGGTTATTCACAATGTGCTGTCAATAAAATAAATCGCTATATTTGTCGAAACTTTTTGACGTACAAAAGGGGGACCTCGAGTCCCCTCTTTTATTGGCGGTAATTTATGGAATACGATAAAGTAGCGACAGCATTGACATCGGCGGTAGAGGAAAACGACGCCTTTTTGGTTGATCTTGAAATCAAACCAAATAATGTTATTGTGGCTTACGTTGATGCGGATTCCGGACTAACGATGGAGCAGATTAAGATGATCAATCGCAAGATGGAGTCTTTACTGGATCGCGATGAAGAAGATTTTAATTTGACGGTGAGTAGCCCAGATTTGAATCGGCCTTTAAAAATTTGGCGTCAATACAAAAAGAATGAAGGACGCTTTTTGAAAGTGAAGTACGACGATAGGGAAGACGAAGGTCAACTCATTGAAGTTGCCGAAGAGTACATTGTGCTCAGCGTGCCACAGAAAAAGAAGAGCGAACCCAACAAAGAATTAAAAATTGAATTCACGGCGCTTACCGAAGCAAAAGTGGCAATTAAGTTTAAATAGGATTATTCAGATATAAACAATGGAAAATCAGGCGATTATTGAGAGCTTCCTCGCGTTTAAGGAGGAGAAAAATATCGACAGAATTACACTCATGGCATTCATCGAAGAGGCCTTTCGCAATCAGTTGCGTAAAAAGTACGAAGACGATGAGAACTTTGATGTGATTGTTAACCCCGATAAAGGGGATTTGGAGATTTGGCGTAACCGTACAGTAGTTGAAGACGGTGCTGTTGAGGACGATAACATGGAAATCGAACTCAGTGCAGCGTTGAAAATTGAACCAGATTATGAAGTAGGTGAAGAAGTTTCTGAAGAGGTCAAATTGATTGATTTGGGCCGCCGATTCATTTTAGCGTTCCGTCAAAACTTGGTCAGCAGAATCCAAGAGCACGACAGTTCAGAACTATTTAAGCGTTACAAAGACCTTGAAGGTGAAATCATTACAGGTGAAGTGCACCACGTGCGTCACCGTGAAGTGATTGTCTACGATGATGAAGGAAACGAACTCATTTTACCAAAAGACCAAATGATTGGCGAGCGTGAATTTTTCCGCAAGGGGGATTCCATCCGCGCGGTAGTCAAGGAAGTGGTATTCCGCGGTACAAAGCCTGTTGTGATCATGTCGCGGACAGACGAGCGTTTCTTGGCGAAGTTGTTCGAACAAGAAATCCCCGAGGTTTACGACGGCCTGATCACCATCAAAGGTGTGGTTCGTATTCCTGGTGAAAAAGCAAAGGTTGCGGTAGAATCGTACGACGATAGAATTGACCCTGTAGGAGCCTGTGTCGGTATGAAGGGATCCCGTATCCATTCCATCGTTCGTGAGTTGCGCAACGAAAATATTGATGTAATTAATTACACGACAAATTTACAGTTATACATCCAGCGTGCACTAAGCCCTGCGAAAGTGACCAGCCTAAATATTGATGAGGAAGCGGGTCGCGTTGAAGCCTTTTTAGCACCGGATCAAGTAAGCTTAGCTATTGGACGTGGCGGTACAAACATCCGTCTTGCCAGTAAATTGGTAAGCATGGAGATCGATGTATACCGTGACGACATTGAAATTGAAGACGATATCGAATTGGATCAATTCTCTGATGAGATTGAAGCATGGGTTATCGCTGAATTGAAAAAGATTGGGTGTGATACTGCGAAAAGCGTGTTGAAATTAACGAAAGCAGAGTTGGTTTCACGTGCTGATTTGGAAACCGAAACAGCAGAGCACATCCTAAAAGTACTTCAGAAAGAATTCGAAGACGAAGAATAAAGAAAACACCTAAAGACACTCTATGAGTAGCGTCAGATTAAGTAAAGCGACAAAAGAGCTTAACATTTCCTTAGACCGTGCGGTAGAGGAATTGGCCAAACACGGCCATGAAATTCCGAACAACCGTAACCATAAAATCACGAACGATCAGTACGAGGTTTTGATGACGGCATTTGCCGACGACCTTGCGCGGAAGAAGCGTTCTGAAGAGGTGAGTCAACAAGTAAAAGAGGAAAAAGAAATCCTCAGAGGAACGAAGGATACAGCTGAGGCACCTGTGGCTGAAGTTGCGCCTAAGCCCGCTGAAGAAGCTCCTGCTGTTGAGGCAGTTCCTGCTGTTGAGGCTGCTCCGGAAAAACCTGAGCCAGTAGCGGCGGAAACTCCTGCGACTGCAGAAGAGTCAACCCCAGAAGCAGCAGCTCCAGAAGCACCGAAGGCGGCACCCGTTGAACCCCAAGAAGCTAGTACTCCAGATGCTACTGGACTCAAGGTCATGGGTAAAATTGATCTGGACGCTCAGAAGCCAAAGAAAAAGGAAGCGCCTAAGAAGCCGACCAAAGTGGCACCCACGAAAAAGTCGTCTGGCGCAGGGGCACACAATGCTCCAAAGCCAGTTGAGAAGGCACCAGTAAAAGAGGAAACACCACCCACACCTGTAGACCAAGAAATCAAGACGAAGTATGTCAAGATTGACGGTCCAAAGTTTACCGGTCAGAAGATTGTACTCCCGGTTGAAAAACCAAAGGAGAATAAAAAGAAACGCACACGGATCAAGAAGCAGGGACCCGGAGCAGCTACTCCAGCGCAAAACGACCCTAAAAACCGTAACAATACACGCGGTCCTCAGAAAAAAGGTCCTGGACAAGGACCAGGTCGCGGTCGCAAACAACCTGTTGTTGCAAAGCAGGAGTTAACAGACGAACAAATTCAAAAGCAAATCAAGGAGACCCTTGAAAAGCTCACTTCAGGTAAGAAAAATAAGGGCGCTAAAATTCGTCGTGACAAGCGTGCAGAACGTCGTGAAAGAGAAGAGCTCGCCGATATTCAAGCAGCTGAAGACAGCAAAGTATTGCAGGTAACAGAATTTGTTACTGTTACTGAGCTCGCGAACATGATGGATGCCTCAGTGAACGAAGTTATTGGTTCATTGATGGGCGTCGGTGTTATGGTAACCATGAACCAACGTTTGGATGCAGAGATGCTCGAAATGGTGGCTGAGGAGTTTGGTTTTAGTGTCAATTTCGTCGATGAGGAAGTCACGGAAACCTTCCTTGAAGAAGAAGATAAAGCTGAAGATTTAAAACCACGTTCGCCAATCGTGACTGTAATGGGCCACGTTGATCATGGAAAGACATCTTTATTGGATTACGTGCGAAAAGCTAACGTTATCGCAGGTGAAGCAGGTGGTATTACACAGCATATCGGTGCCTACAGTGTAAAAGTACATACTGGTCAGACCATTACCTTCTTGGATACTCCGGGTCACGAAGCCTTTACGGCAATGCGTGCTCGTGGTGCTCAGGTAACGGATATTGCCATTATCGTAGTAGCTGCTGATGATGCGGTCATGCCACAGACGAGAGAAGCCATCTCGCACGCGCAAGCGGCAGGTGTTCCTATCGTTATTGCCATCAACAAGATTGACCGTGAGGTTGCAAATCCAAACAAGATTAAAGAGCAATTGGCACAAGAAAACGTCCTCGTTGAAGATTGGGGCGGTAATGTTCAGTGTCAAGAGATTTCTGCAAAATCAGGTTTGAATATCGAAGAGCTCCTGGATAAGGTTATTCTGGAAGCGGATATGCTTGATTTGAAAGCGAACCCGAATAAAAATGCAAGCGGTACCATCGTTGAAGCGTCGTTGGATAAAGGACGCGGGTACATGTGTACGGCATTGATTCAATCGGGAACCATGAAAGTGGGCGATTATGTGCTCGCCGGACAACATAGTGGTAAGGTGAAAGCAATGCTCGATGAGCGCGGCAACCGTATCAAAGTGGCGGGTCCATCCACTCCAGTAAACCTTTTAGGTTTGGACGGTGCACCAACTTCCGGTGATCGTTTCATCATCATGGAAGACGAAAGAGAGGCGAAGCAAATTGCACAAAAGCGTCTGCAGCTGCAGCGTGAGCAAAGTGTTCGTTCGCAGAAGCAGATGACGCTAGAGGAAATTGGTCGCCGATTAAAGGTTGGAGATTTCCAAGAGCTCAATATCATCCTTAAAGGTGATGTGGACGGTTCGGTCGAAGCGCTTTCGGATTCATTACAGAAATTAACTACTGAGGAAATTCAAGTGAACATCATCCATAAGGGTGTGGGTCAGATTTCGGAAAGTGATGTATTGTTAGCTACGGCTTCTCAAGCCATTGTTGTTGGTTTCCAAGTTCGTCCTTCTGCTCAAGCACGTAAGCTTGCTGAGAAGGAAGAAGTGGAAATCCGCATGTATTCGATCATCTATGACGCGATCAATGAAGTTCGCGACGCCATGGAGGGCATGCTTTCCGCAGAGGTCAAAGAAGAGATCAAAGGTTCGGCTGAGATTCGAGAAACGTTTAAGATTTCGAAAGTTGGAACCATCGCAGGTTGTATGGTTACGGACGGCGTAATTGAGCGTAGTAATGATATTCGTATCATCCGCGATGGGGTTGTAGTGTACACGGGGAAACTTGGTTCACTCAAGCGCTTCAAGGACGACGCAAAAGAAGTTCGTCAAGGTTTCGAATGTGGTCTTAATATTGAAAAGTTCAATGATATCAAGGTTGGAGATATCGTGGAAGCCTTTGGATTTACAGAGGTCAAGCGTACGCTCTAAGCCGACGATTTTTCAAGAAATACAATCCCCCGGGCGCAGCGCGCTCGGGGGATTTTTTTTTGATTGCTACTTTACCATTTAAACAAGAGTGCGCCTACAAGGAACAGCGCACCGTAGACAGCGGCAATACCACCTACCCAGTACAATAAAAGCACTGGAGTGGAGGGTCCGTCTTTCATTTCTGGGTCGTCCGCAACTTTCCAAGCAACAGGCTTCCAAGCGCCGCCAGGTCGCACAGTGGCGTAAAACTCGACCAGTGTACTGCTGGATTCTGGTGAAGTCATGTACATCGTTAAGAGCCATGCGAGGGTAGTAAAGCCAACGGTGAAGAAAAAGCTGTTTGGGAACGCCCAGGCTAATCCGTAATGTGCGATGGCATAGGCGATAAACGGGGCTACAGTCGCGGTAATTTCCGCCCATGCATTGATGCGCCACCAGTACCAACGTAAAATCAGCACCAAACCTAACCCCGCTCCACACTCCATGATAAACTGCCAAACGCCAGCGATGCTGTTCATTTGAGAAGTGATTAATAAGCCGAAGACCGCAAGCAGCAGCGTTACTGCTCTAGAAATACGTAGGCTTAATCGTCTCGGTGCATTAGGACGGAGAAAACGCAAATAGAAGTCATTGATCAAATAGGAGGCTCCCCAATTTAATTGGGTGGACATGGTCGACATATACGCGGCGAAGAATGAAGCCAATAACATCCCTAAAACTCCTTTTGGAAGGTAGTCGCGCATGATAAAAATATAGCCGAATCTATAATCTTGCTGGTACTTTAGTGCTTCCGGAAGGCGGTCTCCATAAACGGGTTCCCAGGTGGCGACCCATTGTTCGTATTCAGCCTGCTGCGCAGCGTTTAACGGCTCACAGTCATAGATGCCCGTGAGGCATTCGTAGTTAATGAAATCGGGTGTTTCTTCAGCGAGATTGTGCTGTCCGCCATACAAAGCGATTGCACTTAATGCGACGATAATCCATGGCCAAGGACGCACTGCGTAGTGGCCAATTTGGAATAGCGCGCTTGCTAAAAAAGAACTGCGCTCGTCCTTAGTTGAGAGCATACGTTGCGCGCTGTAACCGCCTCCCCCAGGTTCCGCTCCCGGGTACCAAGAGGTCCACCATACCATTCCGAAGAAAGCAAGGAAAGAGGCTAATGAGATTTGGTAACGGCCACCACTACCTCCATCCCCTACGGAAGGAAGAAAGGAGAACGTCTCTTCAGGAAGCGACGCGCGAAGGCCTGCAAGACCGCCCACTTCAGGGGCTTTTAGAACGTAATAAGCGAGGGCAATGGAGCCCGACATGGCTAAAACGAATTGGAATACATCAGTATAAACCACGCCTTTTAGCCCGGAAAAACTTACGTAAAAGACCACAATCAACAGTGCGGCACCTGTCCAAATAAAGGCCGACTCGTGGGTCATCCCAAAGAACCCTTCTAGGAGCGTAATCATAGCAACATTGACCCAGCCCATGATCAGCACATTCATGATGCCGCCCAAGTAAACGGCTTTAAACCCACGAAGCAAAGCGGCAGGACGTCCGGAGTATCTAAATTCAATAAATTCAACTTCAGTAGTAAGTCCAGAGCGACGCCACATACGGGCAAAGAAGACCGTAGTCAACATCCCTCCGGCCAGTAAGTTCCACCACAGCCAGTTACCGCTAATTCCGTACTGCCCTACAAGTTCAGTCACCGCCAAAGGGGTATCCGCGGCAAAGGTTGTAGCGACCATGGAGATTCCCGCTATGTACCAGGGTAAGGAGCGGCCGCCCAGAAAGTATTCGCTTAATGTTTTCTTTTTGCTTCTTCCAAAATACAGCCCAATCAAAACGGTTGAAAGTAGCAGTACGACGAGAACAATTATATCTATTGTGCTGAGAATCATGGCGTGGTTTAGTGTCGTTTGTTTGCAAAGAAATCAGTGAGTAATTGGGCACATTCATCCGCGAGAATTCCACTGGTCATTTTAGTTTTCGGATGCAATGGTCCGCCGTGTTTTTGATAGCCTCGTTTCTCGTCACTCGCGCCGAACACTACGTGACCCATTTGTGACCAAAATAAGGCTCCCGCGCACATGGGACATGGCTCAAGTGTAACATAGAGCGTACATTTTTGAAGGTATTTATTACCTAAATAGTTGCTTGCTGCAGTAATGGCTTGAATTTCAGCATGTGCCGTTACGTCTACGAGCAATTCTGTTAGATTATGGCTGCGTGCTATGATCCGCCCAGCGGCAACAATTACAGCTCCAACAGGCACCTCTCCTGCTTCTGCAGCAACCTGTGCTTCCGCTAAAGCAGCACGCATATAAACATTGTGATCGTTAAGGTCTATCATCTTCTACGCAAAATAGGGAATTGGCCCACAAGTTTGGCTATTTTTGCGGTTCAAACACCACCAAAGATGTACAGATCTCATACTTGCGGCGAATTGCGCGCATCACACATAGGACAAACAGTAACCCTTGCCGGATGGGTTCAGCGCTCGCGTGAATTGGGCGGCATGACCTTTTTAGACTTACGTGACCGCTACGGTATTACGCAAGTAGCGTTTAATGAGGAATGGAGCGCTGAGCTATTAAAAGCAGCACGTAGTTTAGGTCGCGAGTGGGTGGTGCAAATTGAAGGTGAGGTGATCGAGCGTCACAGCAAGAATGCCAACATGCCTACCGGTGATGTGGAGATTAAGAGTGCCAAACTCGTCGTATTGAACGCAGCAAATACGCCTCCTTTTACTATTGAAGAAGAGAGCGACGGTGGCGAAGAGCTTCGCATGAAGTACCGCTACTTGGATTTACGTCGCGGTCCGTTACAGCGCAATTTGGCGCTGCGTAACCGAGTGAACATCGAGGTACGCAAGTATTTGGACGAGCAAGGTTTTATGGATATTGAAACCCCGTTCTTGATCAAATCTACGCCAGAGGGCGCACGTGATTTTGTAGTGCCTTCGCGCATGCAAGAGGGCAAGTTCTACGCATTGCCGCAGAGCCCACAGACTTTTAAGCAATTGTTGATGGTTAGTGGTTACGACAAGTACTACCAGATTACGCGTTGTTTCCGCGACGAGGATTTACGTGCAGACCGTCAGCCAGAGTTTACACAGATTGACTGTGAGATGGCCTTTGTAGAGCAAGAAGATATCTTGAATACGTTCGAGGGATTGTTGCTTCACTTGTTGAAAGACGTGAAAGGTGTTGAAATTGATAGTGTGCCGCGCATGACTTATGCAGAGGCGATGGAGCGCTATGGAAATGATAAACCGGACATCCGTTTCGGGATGGAATTGGCCAACCTAAATGCGCTAACTCAAAACCTCGGTTTCATGGTCTTTGACCAAGCCGAGACTGTGTTGGGTATTGCCGTACCGGGCGCCGCTTCATGGACGCGTAAGCAGATTGATAAGTTGACCGATTGGGTGAAGCGCCCAGACATCGGCATGAAGGGCATGGTGTACTGTAAAGTCAATGAAGACGGTACCTACAAGAGCTCAGTAGATAAATTCTATACACAAGAGCAGCAAGCTCATTGGGCGAAGGCTGCTGATGCTAAGCCAGGCGATTTGATCCTGATTTTGGCAGGTGAAGAGCGTTTGACGCGCAAGGCAACTTCTGAATTGCGTCTTCACATCGCAGAGGAAATGGGCCTACGAAACCCTGAGGTATTTGCCCCATTATGGGTCATGGACTTCCCGTTGTTGGAATGGGACGACGAAACGGAGCGTTATCACGCGATGCACCACCCGTTTACTTCTCCAAAGCCCGAGGATATCGCCCTCATTGATACAGATCCAGGAAACGTTCGTGCCAATGCGTACGACCTTGTATTAAACGGAAACGAGATCGGCGGGGGTTCTATTCGTATCCACGACAGAGCCTTGCAAAGCCGCATGTTTGATTTGCTAGGATTTAGCAAGGAAGAAGCAGAGAAGCAGTTTGGTTTCTTGATGAGTGCCTTCGAATATGGCGCGCCACCACACGGTGGTTTGGCCTTTGGTTTTGACCGATTGGTGGCCATACTTGGAGGCGCTGAGGTCATCCGTGATTTCATTGCGTTCCCGAAGAATAATGCGGGCCGCGATGTGATGATTGATGCCCCGGCAACCATCGACGAAGCACAGCTCAATGAGCTTTGCCTTTTGTCTACTGCGCATCCGGAGGAAAAGTAAGGCCCAATTTTTGTAGCTTTAGGGTCCTTAACACATCACTATGCTACGTAAACTTTTACTATCGTTTGCCTTTTCTGCCATTGCCCTTTTCGCCACTGCTCAAGACCGCGCGTCTAACACGCTGACTACTAGCGAGATTGAAAACATGACATGGGTGGAAGCCATGCAGGATTACCGCGTGAACTTCCATACTGTCGTCGAAAAATTTAATGCCGAATTTGACGGTAAACCTTACGAAAAAGGACACGGCTGGAAGCAGTTCAAGCGTTGGGAATATATGATGGGCCAGCGTGTTGGTGAAACGGGTGTACGTCCACATCCATCGGTTTTGTACCAAGCCATTCAGCAGCAACAAGCATCTTCCACGACAGAGTATGGCGAATGGTCTTCAATGGGTCCGTTTAATGCGCCAGCAAATAATGGAATCGGCCGAATAAATGGAGTTGCTTTTCACCCTAACCACCACGATACCATCTATGCGGGTGCTCCTGCAGGAGGCTTGTGGGTGAGTTATGATGACGGCCAGAGTTGGACAACATTCACAGACGAACTTACGAATTTAGGGGTCAGCGATCTAGCTATTGATCCACTGCATCCTGATACAATGTACCTAGCAACAGGTGATCGCGATGCTGCAGATACCTACAGCTTTGGCCTTCTGAAATCTACGGACGGTGGAATCACTTGGAACAGTACTTCGCTTTCATGGTCGACCTCTCAAAATTACCGCATAGCACGTATTGTAGTCCACCCAGATAGCACACACATTGTAATTGCTGCGACTAACGGAGGGATTTATCGCAGTACCAACTACGGTCAAAACTTTACATTAGAACAAAGCGGATCCTTCTACGGAATGCGCATGGGCCATGGAGACACGGTTTTTGCTACTACAAGTGGCTCAAGCCCAAAATTATATCGTTCAGCCGATGCGGGTGATACATGGACGCAAATGACGAGTGGTCTACCCACAAATGGAAAATACCGTTGTGAAGTTGCAGTGAGTGCAACACCGGGTAAAGTTTATTTAGTTTACGGTTCGTCAGATTATGGTTTCGGCGGTTTATACCGTTCTACTAATGGCGGCTCGAACTGGACTTTAATGAGCTCCACACCTAATATCATGGGCTGGTCAAACACGGGGACCGGTTCCGGCGGTCAAGCCTGGTATGATTTAACCATTGCATGTGACCCTAATTCAGAAAACACGGTTTACGTCGGTGGGGTCAATATCTGGAAGTCAACCAATGGCGGAGCCAATTGGAGTTGCGTGGGTCATTGGTATGGCGCCGGGTCTACGCCATTTGTTCATGCCGATCATCATCACGCTGATTTTAGACCAGGAACATCTGAACTTTATGCGGCTACTGATGGTGGTGTATTCAAAACCAGTAATGCAGGCGCATCATGGGATGACTTGATTTATGGCATGAACATCACACAGTACTATAAGATTAGTCAAAGCACTTCAGATACTTCAGTCGTATTGGCAGGTGCTCAAGATAACGGATCACATTTACGAAGCTCGACTATGAATTGGTCGAGAGCTACCGGCGGCGATGGAATGGACAACGGCGTAGATGCCGTGAACGACAATCTGATGTATACCTCCATTTATTATGGAGATTTCTACAAGAGTACGAATGGGGGTGCATTCTTCAGTTCTATCAACACGCTTTCGGTAGCAGGATCTGGAAATTGGGTAACGCCGTTCAATGTTGATCCAGTCACCACGAATACTATTTACGCAGGGTTTAAGAAAATATGGAAATCAACCAATGCAGGCGGTTCGTGGGCGGCAACGTCTTCAAATAACATTAGTGGAAATTCTAATATTGACGAATTTGAAGTGGCACCTTCGAACACAAACTATATCTACGCGCTCATCAATAGCAATATTTTCCGCTCAACGAATGGAGGAAGCAGTTGGTCTAGCATTACACCGTCCGGCTCAATGAGTCCTTCACCGAACAATATTTCAGGAGTAGCCATTGATCCAGACGATGAGGATCACATCGTTATTTCTATTAGCGGCTATGCCGGTAATAGAAAGGTTATGGAGTCTTTCAATGCAGGTTCAACATGGACCAATCTAAGTTCAGGCTTGCCAAATGTACCGGCAACTGCAGTGGCTTTTGAAGGCGGGTCAAGCGACGGTATTTATGTCGGCACGGATATAGGAATGTATTACACGAGCTCCAATTTTCCGTCCTGGATAAGCTTCAATAAAAACTTACCTAATGTCATCATCTCCGATATAGAGGTCTATGAAGACGATGCACTAATACGTATTGGAACGTTTGGTCGTGGCGTTTGGCAGAGTCCGCTAATGAGCGGCTTTACAACAGCACCTATAGCTTCGTTTACTGCAGACCCATTGGCCACGTGCTCCTTAGGAGATACCATCTCCTTAACGGATTTGTCAGGAGGTCTACCAACAGCTTGGCACTGGCAAATCTCTCCTTCTACCTACAACTTTGTGGGCGGGACTAACGACAGTTCACAATACCCTAAAGTACTTTTCTCATCAACTGGAGCGTATTCGGTTACGTTGACGGTAAGCAACAATTATGGTACAGACGATACGACGGCATTCCAGATTTTAGGGGTCGGTGGTGCGCCTTTGCCGTTTACAGAAGATTTTGAATCGGGCATCTCAGGTTGGGAAATTGCCAATCCAGATGCGGGCATTACATGGGCTTCTGCTGCAGTAAACGGCACGAGTCCAGGAAATACGGCTATGACGGTGAACCATTATTCTTATAGCAGTACGGGAGCGCTGGACGAATTGATTAGTCCCTCACTCGATTTTTCAAACGATACATTAATCAATCTTGAATTCGAATATGCATCGGCTTACTACTCTAGTGGTTATAAAGATAGTTTGAAGGTATATGTAAGCGATGATTGTGGATCAACTTGGGATTTAGTAGCAGGCTATGACGGATCAGAGGCGAGCTTTACTACTGCGGGGGCAGTAACATCCGCCTTTGTGCCCGCCGATTCTACGTATTGGTGCCACGGTTCTTCTTCCGTAAGTTGTCCAACCATTGATTTAGATGCGTACAGCGGTTCGTCTGGCGTTCGCATAAAATTTGTAGCTGTAAATGGCTATGGAAATAACATCTATTTAGATAACATCAATATTTCTGGACAAGCACAATTACCACCTGTAGCTGCTTTCACGGGCGATACTGCAGGCTGTACAGGAAAGGCCCTTCAGTTTTATGACTATACTGCACCTACAGCATCGGCCCGCTTGTGGTCGTTCCAGGGCGGTACACCAAGCACAAGTACTTCAGCAAATCCAGTGGTGACCTATTCTACGCCTGGAACATATGATGTGAAATTGGTAGTATCAAATGCCGCAGGGGTAGATTCCGTGGTGATGCCTAACTACGTTATGATCGTCAGCGCTCCAGTCGCGGACATAATTTTAACAACCTCGGGTTCTACAACCTTATGTAACGGAGATAGTGCAACATTTACCGCAACACCAACGAATGGAGGTTTGAATCCAACCATTAATTGGATACTCAACGGTACTGTGGTATCGAGCAATACATTCACGTATAGCGGAACCTTCGTGAACAACGATGTACTTAAAGTAGAAATGTTAAGTTCAGACGATTGTGTTGCCAATCCTTCCGTAGCCGACTCATTAACCTTGACGGTAAACAGTTTACCTACCGTAACGCTTGGGTCACAAGGGTATGTGTGTGAATTGGACGGACCGCAGTTGCTTTCAGGAGGGCAGCCTTTGGGTGGCGTATACAGCGGTTCCGGAATTGTTAACGACAGCATCTATCCGTCAACAGCGGGCGTGGGGTCTCACTGGGTGTATTATACCTATACCGATGCAACTACAGGCTGTTCTAAGACGAAGCAACGTGCGATCAGTGTACAACCTGCGCCCGGTAAGCCTACCGTATCGCAAAACACGACAGGTGAGTTAGAAGCGGCTACACCAGCAGGTACATTTACCTATGAATGGTTAGACGCGAATATGGATCCCATCGGCGGAGCAACTGGCGCGACCTTCTTGCCACAATCGAACGGGGATTATTATGTTCGAATTTTCTCCAACATTCTATGTTCGAATGTGTCGGATGTGTATAGCGTGGTGAATATAGGATTCGGTGAGGCGTTAACTTCGGGATGGAGTGTCTATCCAAATCCGGCGCAAAAAGTTTTGACTATCAGAATTGAAGGATCGGCAGACGTTCGGTTATTGGATGCTGCAGGCCGATTGGTGTACAAGGGAACAATAAGCGGTGAAGCCAATCTTGATGTAGAGAATTGGGCGCGCGGCACTTATGTACTCCAGATTATAACCGATTCAGGTATAGAGAATGAAGCAATAGTGCTGCACTAAGCAACGGCATTGCGATAAAACAAAACCCCCCGGAGCGACAGCTCCGGGGGGTTTTTTATGCTTAAAATTTTGTAACGATTACGCGACAACCATGTGTGCAATCATGCTTTTAAATAATTCCAATCCGTCCTCATTCTTGAGCTCTGCATCTGCTGCGCGTTCGGGGTGAGGCATCATGCCGAAAACATTTTTTGCTGCGTTAGAAACGCCTGCAATGTTCTCTAGCGCGCCGTTAGGGTTAACGGCAGGGCCAACTTCACCTTCAGCAGTGCTGTATTGGAAAAGAATCTGGTCGTTCGCTTTTAATTCTGCGAGCGTCTCTTGCGAACAATAATAATTCCCCTCACCGTGGGCGATTGGGATTTTATAACCGCGCGTATGATCTAGGTCAGCACTTATACCTGCCGATTTAGAAACGGGTTTGATGAATACGTTTTTACAAATGAACTTGTGACTATCGTTGTGACGGAGCGCACCAGGCAACAATCCACTTTCTGTAAGGATTTGGAACCCATTACAGACGCCCAAAACGTAGCCGCCGTTATTTGCAAATTCAACTACACTGCCCATGATCGGACTCATTTTTGCGATGGCCCCAGAACGGAGGTAATCTCCATAGGAGAACCCGCCCGGCAACACAACACAATCCACGCCCTGAAGGTCCGTGTCTTTGTGCCATAAGTTGACCGTTTCATGCCCCATAATGGTTCCGAGTACATATATCATGTCTTGGTCACAGTTTGACCCTGGGAAGGTGATTACACCGAATTTCATAGCAATGTGCTTAAAATAATTTCAACAAAGGTACGTGGTTTTAGGCGAATATGCGACTAGGAAAGGCGGTGGGATAAGGCATATAATACACGAGCACCAACATTGGCATCCCATTGATTTTCACCAGGAACTACCTCGACTAAATCGGCGCCAATTATTTTACGACCAGAGGCGAGAACGGCATCAATGAGGTGAAGAAATTGGGCCATTGATAACCCCCCGGGAACTGGCGTACCCGTTCCGGGACAGAGGGAAGGATCAAGCCCGTCTATATCCACACTTAAATACACATGCTGTGGCAAGTCCGCGACAATCGTTGCGCTTACGGCAGCCCAATTACTCCCCGCAAAAAGTTGCTGGTTCATTGCCCTGTCGGTATGCACAGTGATGCGCTGGTCCTTTTCAATCATGGTAGCTTCCGCGTGGCAGTAATCGCGTAATCCGACGATGCACAATTGGTCCGTCAAGCCCTCATTTAAGGCATTGTACATAATGCTCGCGTGCGAATAGGTAAAGCCTTCGTAAGCATTCCGGAGGTCCGCATGCGCATCAATCTGCAGTATGCCAAAGCTGCCATACTTCGCTTTGTGAGCGCGCAAGGAACCTAAGGAAGTACTGTGGTCGCCGCCTAAAAGGATGACACGACGGTCTTTTACCAATAATTGGCTTACATTCTTTTCAACCCAACGGTGGAAATGTCCACATTTATCATTGATCTCGTCGAGCAAACGCAACTCTAGGTCACTAACATCGTCTTGTTCGTATGCCGTCAAATATTGAGAGGCTTTTTCACGCAGGTTCGCACTGGTTTCTGCCCATGCTTCGTCGA
>Ga0209771_1001358_pt1 | contig 15671 bp, 16 predicted proteins | sample SaaInl59LU_5_DNA_FD_184639 | JGI IMG/M metagenome (GOLD analysis project Ga0209771, IMG submission 184639) | Marine microbial communities from expanding oxygen minimum zones in the Saanich Inlet - ESP_59LU_5_DNA (SPAdes) (version 2) | ecosystem: Environmental > Aquatic > Marine > Intertidal zone...
TGGGAAAAGAACTCAATACTTACTCGATTTGAGGCACGTCTGGGTGAACTGCTTGGCACGCCTGAACCAAATGATAAGTCGCGCGGCAATCCACGCACATAGGCACCTCAGATGCCTCTGCTCTTTCCTTGAGCGCTCAAAGCGCATATGCCAACGGGCAACACTATTGCAGGGCCGGATATGACAAACACACTCTACCAAAATGACCTCCCTGATGACTTGGATTTGGGCCCGGTCGTCGCGATTGACTGTGAAACGATGGGCCTACATCCGCACCGCGATCGTCTGTGTGTTATCCAGATGTCAGGCGGCGATGGAAACGCACATTTAGTACAGGTAGCAAAGGGCCAAACCGAGGCACCAAATTTGTGCCGCATGCTGACCGATCCAAGCGTACTCAAGCTGTTTCACTATGGCCGGTTTGACATCGCGGCTATGGATAATGCCTTTGGCGCTCTAACTGCGCCGGTTTACTGCACAAAAATCGCTAGTCGCCTCATTCGCACATACACCGACCGGCACGGCCTGAAGAACCTTCTGCAAGAACTGTTGAGCGTGGACATTAGCAAGCAGCAACAATCCAGTGACTGGGGTGCCGAAAAACTTACTGACGCACAGCTGGAATATGCTGCAAGTGACGTGCTTTACCTGCACCGCTTGCGTGATGAGCTAAACATCCGCCTTGAGCGCGAAGGCCGCATGGAGCTTGCACAACGGTGCTTTGACTTCCTGCCGACCCGTGCGCAACTTGATTTGGCTGGTTGGCCTGACAGCGATATTTTCGCGCACTCCTGATTTGAGCGGATCCTAAATATGACTGATTTCAAAAGCCTTGGCCAAGATGTCATCCGTGCCGAAGCCGAAGCCCTTGAGACACTCGCCAATCAGCTTGGGGATAGTTTTGAGACTGCAGCAAAGTTGATGCTTGCCGCGACAGGTCGGGTCATTCTTTGCGGGATGGGGAAATCTGGTCATATTGCGCGCAAGATAGCGGCCACGCTGGCAAGTACCGGCACCCCCGCACAGTTCGTACACCCCGCCGAGGCCAGCCACGGTGACCTAGGTATGATGGCGAAGGGTGATGTTGTGTTGCTTTTGTCAAACTCGGGTGAGACTCCTGAACTGGCCGATGTGATTGCACACACAAGGCGCTTCAATATTCCGCTAATCGGCATGGCGAGCCGCGCTGACAGCACCCTACTGACACAGTCGGATGTTGCTTTGGTCTTACCTCAACTCGGCGAGGCCTGCGGTACCGGCGTTGTGCCCACTGTTTCCACAACCATGACCCTAGCGCTTGGTGATGCTCTTGCGGTCGTTCTGATGAAGCACCGTCAATTTACGCCTGCCAACTTTCGAGATTTTCACCCCGGCGGGAAACTCGGCGCACTGCTTTCAAAAGTCGGCGACCTGATGCACTCGGGCGATGCGGTGCCGCTGACTACAGCAAATACTTCAATGCAGGACGTACTCATTACGATAAGTCAAAAAGGCTTTGGCGTGGTGGGTGTGACCGATGACAACGGCACCCTTAAGGGCATCATTACGGACGGTGACCTACGCAGGCACATGGATGGGCTTCTTGAGCTGACCGCAGGCGATGTGATGACTGCCGCGCCCAAAACCATCTCACCAGATGCACTTGCCGAAGAAGCGGTCGGGCAAATGAATGAACGCAAGATCACATGTCTGTTCGTTGTTGACCCCAAAGGACCAGCACAACCTTGTGGGATTTTGCACATCCATGACTGTTTGCGCGCCGGATTGGGGTAGGATGGTTCGGGCGGACAACAGATATTCGCGACTGGTTGTTTGGCTAAAAATCATCCTGCCAATTGTCGGCCTTGTTCTGCTGTCGCTGCTGTTTTTGGTCGCACGACCCGCCACGGATGTCCAAAGCACCATCCCCTATGCCAAAGTCGAGATAGATGAAATTGTTGCGGATCAACGCATTTCGGCACCTACATATTCAGGGGTGACTGCTGAGGGTGATGCTATTGAATTTAAAGCTAAACTTGCCGCACCAAGTCCAGACAAGCCCGACAGCATCACGTCTGAGGGTATTTCAGCGCGGATTAATCTTAACGGTGGTACGACCATCTCGCTGACGGCGCTACAAGCAAGCGTGGACGGACCGACCCAAACCGCGCGGCTTTCGGGAGGTGTTGAGGTAAATACTTCAACTGGTGTGATGGTACGAACTGACGCCGTAACAACATCGCTTGAGACAGCTACGCTGGTAACCGATGGGTCTGTGGAAGCCACCTCATCACTTGGCCAGATCACAGCCGGTCAGATGACTTTGATCCAGCAAAACCACGGCGTGCATGTTCTGGTTTTCCAAAACGGCGTCCGAGTGATATACCAGCCATGACTTCTGGAGAGCACCCTATGTTTTTGCGCTTTATCATTGCCGCTTTTCTTTCTGTTTCCTTCTGCGTTTCGGCGACAGCGCAACAAGTTGCGTTTGGCAAAATTGCTAACAACCCAGATGCGGCACTTGAGATTACGGCCGACCAGCTCAGCGTTAATCAAGAAAACGGTACAGCCATTTTTGATGGTAACGTCGTGATTGGCCAGGGTATGATGCGCCTTGCCGCAGGCCGTGTTTTGGTTGTGTATGCGGAGGGTGACCAAAAAATTGAACGGCTAGAAGCGACCGGCGGTGTCACGCTAGTGAATGGTGAGGACGCAGCAGAGGCGGAGCGCGCCGACTATTCAATTGCAAACAACGAAGTCGTAATGAGTGGAAACGTCCTTGTAACCCAAGGTCCAAATGCGTTGACGGCTGAAAGTATGACACTTGACCTTGCAACTGGTACGGCACGTATGAACGGTCGCGTGAAAACAATCCTCAGCACTGGGCAGGACTGATGCCAGATCTCAAAGTAACCGAAGGGTCCGCGGGACTACGGGTCAGCAACCTACGTAAAAGCTACCGTAAGCGGACTGTCATTCGAGACTTATCCATGACGCTGGCGCGCGGTGAAGTTGTGGCTCTGCTGGGGCCAAACGGGTGCGGTAAATCAACCTGCTTTTACTCAATTGCAGGCCTCGTCACGCCCGAAGGTGGCCAAGTGACGATTGATGGCCGCGACGTAACGACCCTGCCAATGTATCGCCGCGCCAAACTGGGTATCGGCTACCTTCCACAAGAAATGTCTATTTTTCGTGGAATGAGTGTTGAAGACAACATCGGAGCAATCCTCGAAATTTCTGAGCCGGATCGCGCTATTCGACGCAAACGACTTGATGAATTATTGTCTGAATTCTCGATTGAGCATTTGCGCCGCGCCTCGGCACTTGCACTTTCGGGTGGCGAGCGGCGCCGCGTTGAAATTGCCCGCTGCCTTGCCGCTGACCCCAAATATGTGCTGCTGGATGAGCCATTTGCTGGCGTCGATCCCATTGCGGTTGGTGAAATTCGCACCCTCGTCTCAGATCTCAAAACACGCGGTATTGGCGTTTTAATCACGGATCACAACGTGCGGGAAACTCTGGAAATTGTTGATCGTGCTTACATCATGCACAGCGGAACGATCTTGATGAGTGGCACCGCAGCAGAGGTCGTAGCGGATGAGAAAGTGAAGCAAGTTTACCTCGGCCAAAATTTTCGCATTTCATAACCAGTGCGCAATCTCACTTGACAGATCGCACTGATCCAGCGCCAAATGAAGCTAATGAAAGTGGCCAGACCCATCTTTTTTAGCCTGATACTCGGTTGTCACCGCGCCCTTTCATTCAGCCAAAAGTTACCATTTCTTTACATTCATGCGTCAGGCCATGTTGGGCGGAAACGGTTCAAATAACATTGGAGACTTCATGCGCTATCAAATCACTGGCAAGCAAATCGACATCGGCGACGCACTTCAAACACATGTCAAAAGCGAACTTAATGACATCGTTGAGAAATACGCAGAACGACCGACGGACGCCAATGTGGTTTTTTCAAAAAGCGGTCATGAACACGTCTGTGAAGCGACCATCCATCTTTCAACCGGACTGACCGCGCAGGCAAAGGCTCATGCGACCGAAATCTATGCGGCATTCGATGAATGTGCTGAGAAAATGGAAAAGCAGTTACGGCGCTACAAACGGCGCCTAAAGGACCACCATAGCAAGCGGAAAGAACCGGTTGAACAATTGGGGGCTTCCTCTTATATCCTCGCGGCAAGTGAGGGCGTTGACGATAGTGAACCGGAAACGTTGCAGCCTATGATTATTGCCGAGGTTGAAACCAAAGTTTCAACAATGTCAGTCGGTGAAGCGGTTATGCAGATGGAGATTTCCGGAGCGCCAGTGGTGATTTTCCGGAACGAGAGTAACAGTGCGTTTGGGGTCGTCTACAAACGCGACGATGGTAACATTGGGTGGATCGAGCCCAAAACGTAACAGGGCATCGGCGCATCAGCCGAAAAGAGTAGTACAATGAACCTAAGCGATATCCTTACACCAAACGCCGTCCGCGTCTTGGGCAACGTCAGTAGTAAAAAACGACTGCTGCACGATGTAGGTGACATCGCGAATGCGTGCTACGACCTTCAAGGTGCGCGATTGATTGAGGCCCTTATGGAGCGCGAAGCGCTTGGGCCAACGGGAGTAGGGCACGGTGTTGCCCTACCTCACGCGCGGCTTGATGATATCGACACCGTAAAAGGTGTATTTCTGCGCCTTGAGCGCCCCGTAGATTTTGGGGCAGTCGATCGCCAGCCTGTTGATCTTGTGTTTGCGTTGTTTGCACCCCGCGACAGCGGTGTTTCGCACCTCAAAGCGCTGGCTCTGGTATCGCGGACATTGCGCGATGAAGCGGTCTGCGAGAAACTTCGCGCAAATAGCGACCCATCGACGCTGTATGCAGTTTTGACTGCTCAGAATATCTCAAAAGCAGCCTAGTTTTTCCAAGCTGAGAAACCGAACGCCATGTAATCGCGCTGGTACGCTTCGCGGCACGCGCGTTCGACTTCAGCATCGTAGATTTCTGCCAGTTCGAACTCAGCACTCGTGTCAGGCTGCGTTAAGGCCGGACACGCGCTTTTGACCTGCGCCGAAAGATAAGCAAGCCCCTCAGAAAGCTCAGCCGCTCGGATAACCATATCAGGGCTCATAAACGTGCTAAATCCCTGAAGGATGCTTGATTGACTTGCCCAGTTTGGATCAACGCGGATACTCGTTTTGCCTTCAAGGTTTGCCTTAATGAACTCCAAAAACTTTAAGAAACCTACTCGGTGCTCATCGGGGCCATAGCCAGAAGAGCGGCGACCATCTTTGGGTAGAGTAATGTCGTAGTTTTCGATCAGATTTTGCCTAATCACAGGAAAACTGGCCTCATCCACGCTGAGAATTCTTTCACAGAACACCCTATGGGCCCGCTCAACGGGATGGCAAACAACGGTAAACGTCCTGTTGGGGGTCCGGTTCCGCTTCCACCGCCGGACAGTCTTTTGCGAAAAATCCGTCAACAAATCAGCGGTCGCTACGCCGTCTACCTGAGCAAGCCAGTGCGTAACTTTAGCGATCGGGCCACCAGGAATAGGATGATATAAAAGCCCCGTTTCAGCGGCAGCAATGTAACTTGGAACTGCCGCGTTTCGGGCAGGTTCAGTTGATACAATGTCTTGCTCATCAATCTGCTCCACCTTCCCAAGCGCTGCTTGCATCTCTGCATAGTTTGAAACTTTTGAGGACAGCGGCGCAGGGTTTTGCCGCTTCAATTCGCTCGACAACTCGCTAAGTGCGGGCGCACCAAGATAAGCCGCGATCCCATTCAACACATCAAGTGAGTTAAGGTCATCATAGTCCACACAGAATGGTGCCTGGCCCGCCCGTTGAAGTGCCCCCCGCAGGTCTTGCTGAAATGCTTGAAGATCAGCCAAAAATTTAGCGTATTTGCGCGGCTGAAATTCGATCTGGCTGGTTTTGCGCCGCGTCTCGTCGGTTAGTTTCCACTGATTGGTCGCACGCGCGATTTGAAGGGACACAAAGCTATCAAGCGGATTGCGCGTCAAAATGATCTTGGCGCACCGTTCATCCGCGATGATACCAGCAAAGATGCGCGGATCGTGTTCATGAAAATACCGAAATCCATTGAGGCCATCGGCGTTTCGGATCGCCTGAACAAGAAGATCCGGTTTTTGTTCGCGCTGTTTTTTGCTGATCCCCAAAATATCATCTCGGTTGGGATAACCGATAAACGCGGGATTAAACGCCTCGCCATGACATGTAACGCCTTCCATCGCGTTTAGGTGGGTTTCCAAAAGATTGGATCCCGTGCGCATCTCGGCAAACATTACAAAGCTATCAAAACGGCCTGTCATCTATCTCACCAAATAAGGTCGGCGAGGCTCTGGCACGGGTGCTGCCTCAACGCTTGAAAGGGGAAAATCACCCATCAAATACGGATGCATCCCTTCGTTTTTCAGGCTCTGCAGAAACTGCCCAAAACCAGTAAGATCAATCATCTTGGGCACTTCTGTCAGGCGCCGAGGTGGCTTTTGCCCCATCTCATCAACAATATCTTGTAACGCATCCATGGGCGCCTCAATGAAGTCAGCCAATGTCCACGCTCGGACCTTTGCTTTTACGTAAGGCGTTTTCAAAATCTCCAAGAACTTGTTTTCAACACGCTGTAGGCGTGCCGCCTCAACACGGACCTCCGCGAAAGAGCGCTTTGAGTGAAAGAGCGGCACAGCCCATGCGCCAGAAATCACAGAAATCTGTGCATTCGGATCAAGCGCCAGTTTCCAGTTAAGGTCTTGCATGTCTGCAGGTCCAAACTGAAAACACTGCCGTTCGCCGCGCGTGTTCCAGATAAGTGAAGTCAAAAAATCACGTGGAGCATAGTCGCGAACTGCGGCGCTGTCCGACAAAGCCCCAGTAAAACTTGGCTCACCGCCCGCAAACTGCACTTTGTCCCGAGCGAATAAATGCCCATGGACACGAACTGGCGTTGCCCTTGGGAGCCAATCCAAAAAGCCTTCAAAAACGTCATTAAAACCACAAAAGACAGAATAGGGCGCCGCAGTCATTGCGCCTTCGACACCTGCATGGGGGAACCGCCCTTGCATATACAACCCATTGCGACCGCGTATCCGACGCTCAACCGCCTTGGCAAATATCCGGTCAATCTTGGCTGGAGCAGGCTCTGTTTGTGGTACGGCACCCTCATTCTTTTGAAGAAACGTGTCGTAAAGTACATTCGCTTGGGGCCAAATTTTACGCGCTACAAAGCAATCAGAACGGCGCAAAAGCTGTAGATGATCATCGTAAAAGATATGGGGCTTGCCCTGAAAATCGAACTTGGACAACGTGAGCGAGCGGCTCTCAATTCGTTCGGAATGGATTCTCGCAAGCGTTTGAAAATAACTCTCGTCCGGTATCCAAACACGCTTGAAATATCGATCATACGTTTGGCGCATCGGATCGTTCAAAATGGCAGACAGTGTGCTGCGCGTCAGGCACCACCACTGAGATCCCATATGGGGTTGTAGTCCCGTGGGTATTTTACGTTTAAATCTGATGCGGCGCTGCAGCCGGACATACCCATCAAATAGCCTTCGTTGGTGCTTCCAAGAGAACGGGAATCGTAACGTAAAGCGCTCAGCATCCAGCCCACCAATTGTCCAAGGAACGTCTTGGGTCGTGGCGCTTTCGATGAAATCTATTTTGGGGCGCGCTTTTAAATAGGCGCATAAATCGCGCACAGGCCGCAGGGACAAACATGACCCAGATGCTAGAAAAACATGCTCGACCTGTGGATGCTCACGTAGGATTTGCTCTGCTGCCGTTTGTGTTGCGCAAACCAATGACCATGTGCCCCAATGACATTTACGTCGTGCAGAAAAGCTCACCTCAGGCAAATCTGAAAGCCGCCCACGAAACGCAGTGAATTCCGCCTGCGACACGACCTTGTCAACATGGACAACAACGGGACAACCACCGGCCACCCAATGACGCACAACCTGTTCAGCACGGTCCAATGCCGTGTGAACGAGCATGATGACCCCAACGCTCATGCCCAATTTCCTTTAGACATGAGGCCCAAAATTTCGAGCTGCCGCCAGTTAATGTAACTCTCTGACCACTTGCACCAAAGATCGGGGTCATCCTTCATCTGCGCAGCGTAGGATTTATACTCATGACTGGCTGCGTAATGCTGTTTACGGCTCAGTTCCTCAGCCGCCTTGGCACCAAACGTATCAAGAAACTTGGCGTGCAGTAGAATACCCGTAGCCTTCTCACCGCCATTTGCATCGTAGGTGAGGTTCAAACCACGGGGCAAAAGCATGTGTGTTGAACTGACATAGGTGTAGCCTTTACGCCACTTGACGAGCGGGGTTTTGTTGAGCGCCGGCGCACGAATTGGGTCATCGGCGAAGAACATCCGCATGCGCGGCCCACCTTGAATCCATAAATTGCCGTATCGGTTATTGCGCGAAATCGTGTAATTGCCCGCGTCGAACCAATTAAGCACCTCAAGGGGGTCCTGACCTTCCAGATAGCGGGACTGACCTATTGGGCCCTTTGGATACATATCCAAAAGCAATGCGCTGAATGACCGTATCGAAGATGTATCAAGCCAATCAGTCAGCGCCCGAATGGGGCGTGTGTCGCTGAATGGAAAGACAAAGAATTCGTCACAATCAACGGTCAAGCACCACTTGCCCGCACCATATTTCGAGAGCAGATAGTTCAGCCAATCCATCCCAAAGCGTGCTGATTTATAGCTATGTTGTGTCGCCCAAACCGATACATCGGGCTGCTGCGCAAGATACTCACGGCCACCATCATCACTGTCGTTATCAACAATCACAAAGTGATCAACACCCTGCGCACGGTAGTACTCCAAAAAATATGGCAAACGGCGCTTTTCGTTGCGAAGGGTAGAGAACAGAACGATGCCATCACGTGGGATTTGAGCAGTATTATTGACAATCAAGCGCAACTCGCGGGATTTGCGCCGCGCACGGATGCGCAAGCGCTTCCTCTGCAGCCTCATCCTGTATGAGCTCCAAATACCCAAAGCCAAACCTCATAAATCCCCAACCGATCGCCGCCGGTTTTCGTACATCGCAACTATAGGCCAAAAATTGCGTTTTCGTAAATAAATTCGCCGCCTACGCGCCCCATTTGATCGGATACATAAGTCCCAAATCAATCAACTGCTGCGGACCCTCATAGCGGGCAGCACCTTTGTGCCACAAATCAGGGTTCGCACTTAGGGCGTCATAGTACTCATCATAGAGAGCGGAATTATTGAAATGCTCGTCACGCTGCTTTTCCTCGGAAGATTTATCAACAACTTCGGGCAAAAATTTCGTATGAAGTAGAACGCCAGATGGCTTTTCACTTCCCTGATAGTCCTGCACATCGTTCAAGCGCTTTGGCAACAGCGAATGCGTTGAGTTGACATACACAAAACGTCGGCTCCACTTCACAAAAGGGATCTTGTTAAGAGTTGGCGCGCGGCGGAATTCTTGGGCGAAAAACTGACGTGCCCGTGGCCCGCCCTGCACCCAAAGGTTGTTCATCCGTTTTTGTGTTTTGAAGTCGTACCCATCAGGGTCGAACCAGCCTAAAACATCGATCGGATCATCACCCGCTTTATATGTCTGCAGCCCAAGTGGCCCTTTAGGATACATGTCCAACATGAGTGCCCCAAAAGACGTCTCACCCGCCGCATCAAGCACTTTAGACAGCGCCCTGAGATCTTGAGTAGTACTCTGGTCGTATACGAGCAACTCATCGGCATCTACCGTCAGGCACCACCGGTCATGTCCGTAAACAATCATCAACCACGTCAGCCAATCCATCCCGAACCGCGACAGCCGATAGCTGTGATTGGTACGCCAAACAGACACATCAGGTGCGCCGTGAAGCAGTTCAGAGCTGCCGTCCGTTGAGCCGTTATCTACCACTAAAAAGTGCTGCACGCCCAATCTGCGGTAGTGTTCAAAAAAGTATGGCAGGCGCGTGCGTTCATTGCGCACACACACAAAGCACAAAACACTGCTCGGAATGATATTAGTAGTCTTGTCGCTTGCCAGCGCGAGTTGATTCCGCTTGCGCAATGCGCGCAACAAATATCGGCGGCGTTTCCACCGCAATTTATAAGAATCAATGAGACGCGCTAGCATGCCAAGACCCGAAACGTCAGCTACACCGAGTCACTGTGCGGCTTGTTGTTGGCCAACCATCTGCTGAAGATAGTCCAGAAGCTCATCGCGGAGATCATCGCGACCCAAGCCAAACGAGACAGTCGCCTGCAAAAAGCCCGCTTTTGATCCGCAATCAAACCGCTGGCCTTGGAAGCGGTATCCATAAACGCCTCGCTCGTTTTCAATCTCTTTCGCGATCGCGTCAGTCAGCTGTATTTCACCGCCCGCGCCAGATTTGAGCTGACTGAGGTTTTGCAGTACTTTTGGGGAAAGGATGTAACGACCGATCACAGCTAAGTTCGACGGCGCGTCCTCAACGGAAGGCTTCTCAACCATACCTTTGACCGACACCATCGCCCCGAGGTCTTCTTGGATATCAAGCATGCCGTAGCTGCTTGATTTCTCTTTGGGGACCTCCATCGCAGCCACCATCGAGCCGCCTGTTTCCTCATATGCCTCTACCATCTGCTGGAGACACGGCTTATCCGCCGCAATAACATCGTCAGGTAAAATAACCGCAAAAGGCTCATTCGCAATAAGTCTACGCGCGCACCACACCGCATGCCCCAAACCAAGAGCCTTATGTTGGCGAATGTAGGCGATTGCCCCACTGTCCATGTTGGTATTTTTCAGGACCTCAAGAAGCTCATCTTTGCCCTTTTTGCGGAGTTCTTGTTCAAGGGTTGGGGCGTGGTCAAAGTAATCCTCAAGCGCTCCTTTGCCGCGAGAAGTTACAAAGATGAATTCTTTAATGCCTGCCGCACGTGCTTCATCGATCGCGTATTGGATCAGCGGCCGGTCAACCAAGGTCATAATCTCTTTTGGCACTGATTTGGTCGCAGGCAAAAATCGCGTGCCCAAACCTGCCACGGGGAAAATAGCTTTAGTTACCTTTTTTCGCATCTGTCGAGCCCTGCACATTACATGCGCACAGGCTTCTTGCCCGAATATGTCACCAGTAAGGCAAATATATGGACCAAAATACATTTCCCCGGCAGCAAGGAAACTAAACACAGCTATGCCATTGTAATCAAGCTTGGCCCATATCGCGCAGCATCTTCTCAATCAAAGGTACGTCTTCAGGATTATTTAGCTCCCAAAACTTTGCGCCACGGGCCTCAACCTCAACACACATCATGGGGCGTGCACGCTCCAAGAACCGAAGCTGCTCAAGACCCTCAAGCCCTTCCAGCGGGCCAGCATCCCATGCAGGATAGGCTATCAACGCCGCGGGCCGATACGCATAGACACCAACGTGATGAAACACAGGCGTGGCATCTTGTGCATCAAAGTCTTGTGCGACAAACGGAATAACTTCTTTGCTGAAATAGAGCGCATTATTATCCGCGCCAAACACAGCCGTTGTCCCACCAACGCGACCATGCTTGCGGTCGTTCAAAAGACTGTCCAGCGTCTCACCATCACACCGCAAAACCGGCGTGGCCACATCAGCAGCCGGCGTATTTTTCAGCCCATCGATCAATGCCTCAACAAACCACGGCGGCGTAAGCGGCGCGTCACCTTGTAGGTTCACTACAATATTGTGGTCCGCACGAAGGTTCGCATAGGCTTGTGCGCAACGCTCTGTACCATTGGCGCAGCTCTCTGACGTCATCACGACCTCGGCACCGAAACTCTCTGCCGCTCGTCGAATACGGTCGTCATCCGTAGCGACAACAACTTTATCCGCACCCTTCACGGCCATCGCTGCCCGCCAAGACCGCTCAATCAAACTGCGCTTTGTGCCGTCAGCGCCGGTCAGTTCAACAAGTGGCTTGCCAGGGTAGCGTGTGCTGGCGAACCGAGCAGGAATTACGATGAGAACAGACATATCTAGCCTCGCTTAAGATCAACGCCCGGTGCGTGGGCAATAAAGAACGGGTTTGCATACTCACTTTTGCCGTATTTGAGCAGCGTATGATCGTCAAAGCAAATAACCGCACCACCTGCACCGTTCAGTACCGCATGACCCGCTGCCGTATCCCACTCCATCGTGCGACCCAAACGCGGGTAGATATCAGCCTCACCCGTCGCAATCAGACAAAACTTCAGCGACGATCCCGCACTTTTCATATCGCTGACCGAATATTTATTGATGTAATCATCTGTCGCCTGATCGCGGTGAGACTTTGAGGCAACAACAAGCAGAGCTACATTATCAGGGGATGACACAGTGATCTTCGCCTGCGGACCCATTTTATCTTTTGCAAAAGGTCCCGCTTCTTCAACACTTTCACCCGACGCATTTGTGTAAAACAACCGCTCACGGGCAGGCGCGTAAACAACGCCACGTGTCGGCACGCCGTTTTCAACAAACGCTATGTTCACTGTAAAATCACCACGCCGGTTGATGAACTCTTTCGTGCCATCAAGGGGGTCAACAATGATAAATGTATCCGCCGTTTGCGTATGAGAAGCAGACTGCTCCTCTGTCACCAAAAGCACATCAGGAAAGGCGGCTCGCAAACCCGCAGATATAAGCGCATCCGCGGCCTCATCAGCGGCCGTTACAGGGCTATCGTCTGACTTGGTTTTGACGTCAAAATCATCCGCTTCATAGATTTCCATAATCACATCACCAGCGCGCAAAGCCAACTCGCGGAAAACCGCTTCCATCTTTGTGAAATCCAAAACTGTTACTCCCGATGTCGAAATCATTGATAAATTAGCGAAAAAGCGTATGGTCTTGCCTAAGGCTTATGCGACTCTGGTAATGAAACAGCAAGATTTCTGTGAAACTAACGGGTCGCGCGTTGAGCAGGATAGTAAATGTTTAGTTTTGAAGCACGGCCTACCGGGCGCCGAAAAGCCGTTGGTCTACTTGAGTTAATCTACCATGGGATCGTCCGTGACGTCCGCAAAAGTCATGGCAATGCCTTCTTGGCGTTGCTTACCAACATGCTGCAGACAATCATCTTTGTCGCGGCATTCTACGTTATGTTTTCCGTGCTAGGCCTGCGCGGCGCAACATTGCGCGGTGATTTCTTGCTGTACATCATGTCGGGTATCTTTTTGTTCCTGTGCCATACCAAAGCCCTTAGCGCAGTTGTCAGTTCAGAAGGTCCGGCATCAGCAATGATGAAGCATGCCCCCATGACCACAGCAATCGCCATATGCTCCTCTGCGCTAGGCTCTCTTTATATTCAGTTGCTATCGCTATTTCTGGTTCTGTTTGGCTATCACGTAATCTTCACACCAGTCGTCATCGAAGACCCAATGAGCGCGCTTGGCATGCTGCTTTTGTCTTGGGCCAGCGGCGTTGCAATTGGGATGGTTCTATTGGCGCTCAAACCATGGATGCCGGCTGTTGTTGGCATCTTCACCCAAGTGTACAGCCGCGCCAACATGATTGCCTCAGGCAAAATGTTCGTAGCCAATACGCTGCCAAGTTTTATGTTGGCGATGTTCGATTGGAATCCACTCTTTCACACAATCGACCAAGCCCGTGGCTTTGTGTTTGTGAACTACAACCCGCGCTACACAGATTGGGAATATGCGGCCCTTATCACGGTCATATTCCTAATGATTGGCCTGATGGGCGAGTTTTATACCCGCAAACACGCCTCCGTCAGCTGGAGCGCGCGACAATAAACCGGCTTAAGTTGCAACACGGAGCGTCAGGTTAAGCCGACCGCCGTTGGGCAAAAGTCGTGATGAACCACCTTTGATGCGGTCAATACCGTGATAGGCAAGACGGGCCTGTCCGCCCATCACAACAACATCTCCTGATTGCAGCCAGATGCTTTCCGTAGTGCCGCCACGCTCAAGGCCGCCTACACGCAGCAAGCCCTCATCCCCGAGCGAGATGGAAACAACGGGCCACTGAAAATCAGCCTCATCATGATCGCGGTGCAACCCCATGCGGGCTGCTTCATCATAAAAATTGATCAAGCAACTGTCAGGCAACGGCGCGTCGCACGTGACGCTGCTCCACACATCAAGGATTTTGCGCGGAATGGCGGGCCAAGCCACGCCAGAAGGATGACGCGTTGCATACTGATAACCCGAAGCAGCTGCTGTCCATCCAACACGTCCCGCCGAAGTCATTCTGACAGACATCCGACGACCAGATGGTGTTTGTGGCCTCATCAGTGGTGCCGCCTTAACAATGTCCCGGACTGCATCGACCAACTGCCGCTGTGCGCCAATATCCAATGCAGTTTTATAGATATGAAAGCCCCGAATGCTTAAAGTGGGTCGCATTATCACTTTCCTTCAAATTTTGGTGCATTTATCCAATGCGCGCCGCTTGCAGCGCCCTACACCCCTCCCTATATACGCTGCGAACTGGGTTGTCCCTCTATGGACGCCCTTCACCTTGGGATTGAGGCTTGGATGCCGGACATAGGGTCCGCGCCTCACGACATCGCCGGAAAAAGAGGATGACAATTCATGGCTAAAGTTATTGGTATTGACCTTGGGACAACAAACTCCTGCGTCGCCATCATGGATGGTTCGCAGCCCCGTGTTATTGAGAATGCGGAAGGCGCGCGCACGACCCCATCAATCGTTGCATTTACAGACGACGAGCGTCTTGTAGGCCAGCCTGCAAAACGCCAAGCAGTCACAAACCCAGAGAACACTGTTTTCGGTGTTAAGCGTCTTATCGGCCGTCGCGCCGATGATGAGCATCTGGCAAAAGACAAAAAGAACATGCCTTTCGCCGTTATCAATGGCGGCAACGGCGACGCTTGGGTCCAAGCCCAAGACGAAAAATACAGCCCTTCACAGATTTCAGCGTTCATTCTGCAAAAGATGAAAGAAACTGCTGAATCGTACCTCGGCGAAGATGTGACACAGGCGGTCATTACCGTTCCTGCATACTTCAACGATGCACAACGTCAGGCAACAAAAGACGCCGGCAAAATCGCTGGCCTCGAAGTTCTACGTATCATCAACGAGCCAACAGCAGCGGCCTTGGCCTATGGCTTGGATAAAAAAGAGACACAAACCATCGCGGTTTATGACCTTGGTGGCGGTACATTCGACGTAACGATCCTTGAGATTGATGACGGTTTGTTCGAAGTGAAATCAACCAACGGTGATACGTTCCTTGGTGGTGAAGACTTTGACATGCGCATCGTGAACCACCTCGCGGATGAGTTCAAAAAAGCGAACGGCGTCGACCTGACCCAAGACAAGATGGCGCTTCAGCGTTTGAAAGAAGCCGCTGAGAAAGCAAAGATTGAGCTGTCTTCTGCAAGCCAGACTGAAATCAACCAGCCCTTCATCTCAATGGATGGCAAAACAGGCCAGCCGCTTCACTTGGTTGTTAAACTGACACGCGCGAAACTGGAAAGCCTTGTCGGTGATTTGATCAAAGCGTCAATCAAACCATGCCAAGCGGCTCTGAAAGACGCAGGTTTGTCTGTTGGTGATATCGACGAGGTTGTCCTTGTTGGTGGTATGACACGTATGCCAAAGGTCATCGAAGAAGTTACAAAATTCTTCGGTAAAGAGCCGAACAAAGGCGTGAACCCAGATGAAGTTGTTGCCATGGGTGCAGCAATTCAAGCC
>Ga0209771_1001359_pt1 | contig 15670 bp, 8 predicted proteins | sample SaaInl59LU_5_DNA_FD_184639 | JGI IMG/M metagenome (GOLD analysis project Ga0209771, IMG submission 184639) | Marine microbial communities from expanding oxygen minimum zones in the Saanich Inlet - ESP_59LU_5_DNA (SPAdes) (version 2) | ecosystem: Environmental > Aquatic > Marine > Intertidal zone ...
TAATTTTAGAGTAGATTATCATAGATAGATTTTTAGATTAATAAATTGATATTCAGAGCCTTAATTTACTAAAAATCTATCTTCTTTACTAATAAAATCTATCTAAATATTAATCGAACTCAGGTTATGAGATAAAATTAGTTTTTTCCGAACCAATTTTCCTCAAAGTGTTTCTTCATCCAAAGTCTTTTATGCATACAAGCCTCAGGATTATCCCATGGAGCAGTTGATAGAAAGTAGATGTCGTATTTAGGATGAATTAAAAGCATATTTACGGATTCAATAGATTTTTCAATAGGTTCTAAGTTTTTATAAACTCCTGGTAATTTGTTGGGTCTTCCTATATAAGGACTTATTTTTCCTAGTGGATGGTCTTTTCTCCCTTTTTCAAAGTCTGCTATAACTCCATCTAAATCAATATATACTTTCTTCATTTTCCAATAATTACTTTCTTATAAAGTTGATTTTTTTACTCTAAATACATTTATGAGAGTTTAATAAAAAATCTATAAATTTTGAAATTTAGATTATTTTAGAAAACTTCAACAAGTTCTTTTTTTAATAAAATTCAAACTATTATTGAAAGTAATAGTTTAATGGATCATCAGAAACTAAATAATAAAATTATAACGAAAACTCAACACCTAATGTTAGAGAGGCATCAGTTGTTAAAACATCAATATATGGGGTAGAATGAAATCTATATGTTGAATCTAAAAATAAATCAATCTTTTTCAACGAATAATATATTCTTGGTTGGACAAACAAGCGATAATCTTTAGTATATGTGGTATTTATTTGATAATAAATGGATAGATTTACAAATAAGTCTTTAGTCAAAACATATTTACTAAAAGCACTAAAGCTATATCTCCAGTTATAAATTCGCAATTGCTGGGTTTCAGTTTCGTCGTATAATTCATCTTCAAAAAACATTCCGCCACTCAAATCAAAATATGAATCTTCTTTTGAAAAGACTTGGTACCGGAAACCTCCACCACTTATATAACGGTGTTTCATTCTAATGGATTTTATATTTTGTAATTGAGCAAAAACAAAAAATGAATTTTCATTAATACTGTAATTGTATCTTAATTGACCTGTTAAGTCAGATGCTAATATTTTATTACTTTCCTTTATATATTCGTAGTTTGCTAGCAGTCTAAACAAATTATTACCATTTTTTTTTGAAAATTGATGCGCTGTAGAAAACTGTAACAAATCTATGTTACCAAAATTAAAATCTCCCTGAAAACTTATATTGTAGGATAAATCATCTTTTATTTCTGACATCATATTCTCTGTATTAATTATAGTCTGAGAATTTAGATTTATAAAAGCAAAAGAGAAAATGATTAAAATTATATTTTTCAAACTGTTATTTTTTTAATTAATGATTTTAGTTATATTAGCAAATGTAACTAATTTAATAAACTGTCACTTAAAATGTTAATTAGAAAATTAAAATTTCTAATATTATTACTTTTTTTTCCTTCATTGTTATTTTCGCAAATTGAAGAAGTTGAGCGTTTATATAAAAATGCAACTGTTGCCTGTTTTTTTAGTGCAAGTAAATTAAATTCTTATTATGATTTACAATATGTAGAAACAATACTGGACTCTACTAAATTTGCTTTTTCAAAACTTGATAAAACACACCCAAAATATAGTACCATTCTTTCTAACATCAACGCATTGGAAAGCGAATTAACAATTTCTAGAGAAATTGCGGAAGATAATTTAAATTATATTTATCCATCTTTTTCAGTTCTTGCTGGACATCGAGATGATTACAATTTTATTGATGATACTGAGGAGTTGTTATTAGAAGATTTACTTCAGAGCTTTTTAGATCAAGCTGATCCAATATACAAGGGCAATTTATCTGATACATCTCATTTCATAATTTTTGAAGTTGACCCTTTTTCTTTTGGCCACATAGGGGTGCTATTGGACTATATTTCTGTCAATACCTCACATTACGCTATAAGGCCACATGAATTTAAACAAATCTTTGGAGAAGAAGGTTATGATAGATACATGAAAAACACTTTCTCAAGTGATGATTATTTAAAGATATTGAATTATTATGGAATTGATAACTTGTTATCAATCTCTCTTTCTGACAATGGCTCTTTCGATCATATATTCTATAAGGGAATTACCTTAAACGTTATTAATAGATCCAATCCCAATAAAGTTTTTCATAAGTATACAGAAAAATTTAAGCTAGATAAATCAGAATCCTTTAATGTCTCTGTTAGATTTCTCTTTTTTCTTTTTCTTACCCTCACCTTTATCTACTTTATTCTATTTTCTGGATTTTTAAAATATGAAGTTACAAACAGGGCATTAAAAGTTTCCAAAAAAAATCTTCTCAGAGAACTAAAATCTTTGGATCATTTATTATTGCTTGGCTCTGCTGTTGTCGCTATTTATGTTTTTAGTCAACTCTCTCAGAATATTAGGCCAGACATCAACGCATTTAAGGGAGATTTTTTATCGCGTTTATGGCCTATAGCTCAGGTTGTAACACCAATGTTAATGGTATTTAGTGTTGGGTTTTTAATAAGATATAAATTTTCTAGAAGCACAACTTCTTCTCCTGAAAGTTTAACTAGATTAATTTTCATATCTCTTTCATTTCCTTACCTGTATTTAGAATACCATGATTCATTAAGTCAATCTACAAGTTCCGATTTTTACATCTATGCAGTGTATGTGTTGATTTTATTTCTACTAATATTACCATCAATTACATTAGGCAAATACCTTTCCGATTTGTTTAGGAAAAATTACCAAAAAACATCGTTAATGATTGTTGAGTCATTAAACATCATTATTTTGATTTTTGTGCAATACTTTATGATGGCTGGCGACATTAATTACAGTTTAATCTTTCTGGTTTCCTCTAACGTAATTTCGTTATACTATTTTAGGTTTAGAGAAAATGAAAAAAAGTTAAAAACTATAACTGAAAATAAAATTGTTGATTTTGACATAACACCCAATTTCATAAGTAGTGGTACCAATGCAGCAATAGTAATTGATGACATTGATAAATTCCTGAATGATTTAGAAAAGAATGTCTTAATACTTTCTGGCAACCGCGGGTCTGGAAAAACAAGGCTCCTAGATAATTACTTTCAAGGCAAAAAAAATAAAATTGAATTATTCAAAGGGTCTTTTGACGATAAACAGAAAAATTACGATACCGAATTTGGCGTTTTTAAAAATATTTTTGTTGATTCTAATCTTGAAATCACGCCTAATTTTTTCAGTAGAAACACCGCCGCTGTTCAAGGAATTGGCGCAGTATTGAAAACTGCCTCGAAGTTAGCTCAGATTGATGTCACTGAGGTTTTAGATATAGAAGACAATACCACAAACCTAATGGATTTGAGTTCTGAATTATTGGAAGAATTGGCAAAAAATGGTGAAAAAACCAATCGAAAACAGATTTTAATTTTTGAAGATTATCATTTTGTAGAAAAGGATATTAATAACAAAGATTTTGTTAACGCCCTTATTAAAAATCATTCAAAACGAACTTTTTTTCAAAAGTATATAAAGTTCATATTTAGTTATGGGTCAGAATATAACATTGAGGGCCAGCCATTTAACACCTATTTAGAAGAACTAACTAGACTGACTGCTTTTAGTGAAAGTAAACTTACTGTCACTAAACCTAGTGCATTTATTTCAGAGTATTGCATGAAAACAGACCAATTGACAGTTGACGATAAGCTAATACCCTTCTTAAAGAAAAATTTAGACAATGATTATTTTAGTCCTCTTGCCCTAACGGTATATATTAAAGAATTGATGGATGAAAAATATGTTGTCATTGATAATAATTCACTAAAACTAATTAAAACACCTAGTGATTATGGTTTAAAAAACGAGTTGTTTTATAAAAAAGATAAGGATTTATTTGACTCACTCAGTCCTGAAAAAAAAAACCTACTGATCTCCGCGGCAAAGTATGGTAATAAATTTAATGCAGAAGTTTTAAGCCATGTTTGGAGTATTGATCTAATTCATGTGATTGACATTTTAGAACATATTGAAGACGTCGGGCTAATTAATGATGACATGAGCATCGATAATGTTTTTGATTTTAATAATATACATTTCTTTAAATGGCTAAAAACAAATTACAAAAAAGAGCACTCAAATACTGAAGATCAAAAACAAAAAGAAATAGAAATCGATAAAAGAATTATTGATTATGTGTTCAGCAAAGATGATTTAAGTTATTTTTCAAAAAATGAAATTTACTCATTTATTGAACGATTAATTAACTTAGGGAACAGGGTAAATAATTATGATGATAAGTTGATCAAACTAAGAGTTTTTGTTGCAAAAGAAGTTTTTAAAACACCTGAAGAGCAAAATGGGGAAGGGGTAATATTTTTAAAAGAAATCTTTAAACATATTAAGCCAGTTCATAAATTTTACATTGCTGATGTACTTGACATTCTTAAAAATTGTGTTATTCAAAATGGTAATTTAAAAATTCTAATGAATGATGAAAACAATCAAACATTATTAGAAATAATCTATGATTACATCTCAGCCAATGGTACTGACCAAGAGAAGTCGGATATGAATTTAATCAATTTAAGAAATTTATGGTCTTTACGCTTAAATGACCCTACTAACAAACATATAGAATTTTTTAATAAATCTTTCAAGTTTGATGCCTATCAAAATAAAGATAAAGTTAGAGTTCAATTTTATAAATCACTTCTTGAAACACAGGGGCAAATATCGGGAAAACAATATGATGATTTAATAAATTCAGCATTCAACGATCATGACATTCAGTTAGTTGGAGAAATATTAAGGGACAGGATTATTAGAGGAAGCCTTAACTTAAAAGATAAGAAATCAAATTTAGACTTTTGTTTGTCCGTGGAGGCGGGTGAAGTCGCAAACAGACATGAGATTCAATCCAATGACTTAGACGATATTGCTGTAAAATCAAAACTTACGAGTGTATTATCATCAGAAATTGATTCTACAAAAGCTAGTAATTTATCCTACATTCTAAGCAGATATTTGGAATTTTACACCACAAAACAAAATTATAAAACCGTTATTTACTTTTCAGAATATGCTATCAAAGTGGCCCTTAATATTGGTGATAGAATAGGTGTTTATAATGCAAAAAAATATGCAGGATACTCAAATTATTGTTTAGGAAACCATGAGGCTTCCCTTGCCATTTATGAAGCCTATTTTTGTAAAATGTTAGCTGATGAGGAATATATCAATGAATATTTCAGAGATGCCCTAGAGGGTATTTTATATAATTGTAAAGCAATCAATGATTACACAACATTTGAAAGGATCAATCAACTACTAAAAAAGGAAGCAAAGTTTTTACCATATTGCCTTATCCACTCGAACCCTGAAAGAAGCTTATTCAATCCTAATCAACAAATTATTGATTTATTACCGGCATCTAATATTAAGACTGGGCTTAAGACTTCAATTAACAAGTCTCATTATGATTTGACAAAAAGTATACTGGAGTGTTTTATTGCTGCAGATAAGGATTTTGATAAAGCAGAATCATTTGATTTAAAACAGATTATTCTATTGATGTCCAACAAAGAGGCCAATGTGGACTTGATATCAAAATCAATTTCAAAAAAAATCAAATCAATCGAGCCCGGAGTGGCATTTGATAGTAGTAAATTATATAAGGATTTTGTTGATTACTGTAACAAGCTCCAGTTGATTGAAGATGAATATTTCAAGAAACAAATCTTTTATTACTGCAGGTTGTTGGTAAGCTCAGACGAAGATATCCATCCTAATGAACAGATTTTACTATTAAAGTTAAAAGACTTTATTTAAGGACACATGAAAATTTTAAACTATATTTTTTAGATGATTATTTCAAACTAGATTTTGAGTCTGAGAGTGGTTTTAAGATTGTCATTGGATATAAACTTTTTAATTACTATTTAAAATTCAAAGAAAATAATAGAGGAAAGACTGTTAAATAGTTTTAATGTTTAAAATTTGCCCTTCATTAGCTCTAATATTTAATACATCTCTATTATTAAAAACAAGATATTGGCCTTTAATACCTGTTAACATCCCATTAAAGTTTTTTTTATTTGACATGTTTAAAATTTTAACTCTTCTAATTCTACTTTGATTAATTGGATAATCAAAAAATAATGATTTAGTTAATGCTTCATTTTTTTTAATAAAATATGGGCCAAGAAGTTCGTTTATCTCTGGATTAGACTCAATAATGTTTTTACATAAATCATAATAATTATGCAAGTTGATATTCTTACTAGAGTTTCCTTGTAACATTCCTCTCCAATTAGATTTGTCACTCATATGCTTTTTAATGGCAACTTGTGCTACACCTGCTAAATACCTGTTGGGTACCTCAAGAACTTCTATCGCTTCATCCGCTCCTTGATCTATATAGCGCGTTGGTACTTGCTTCTTAATGGTAACACCAACTTTAACATTGCTAGAATTAACCAAATACACAATATGAGGTTGCAATTGCACACGTTTTTCATAGGCTAAATCTCTGTCTTCTGCATCTAAATGTGCCTTACTAAGTTCTGGCCTCATAATCCAATCTGCTGCTTGTGGAATATCGAAAAAACAAGATTGGCAATACCCTTGACGGAAAATTGGTTTATAACCCTTACAATTCGAACATTGAAAACCCTCAAATTTTACTGAAATCCTCCTATTTAGAAAAAAATTCATATTAAATCCATCCAAATAATATCGAACAGGTGCGCCAGGTTCAGAACTCATTTTTTTAAGAACAATGGTTTTATTCATGATTTGAAAAAATATTTTTTGTATAAATGTTATTAATTTTTGAATTTAAATTATCCAAATGACTAAAGTCAACTCCATTTATGAGGATGTTATGAAGAAGAATCTCATCAATTAATTCGTCAGATAAATTAAGGGCAGAGTGAAAGTGGAAATATAAAAACTTTAGGTATTTGTTGAAATCCCATTCATTTGAAATAATATTTTCTATAAGCCCTTTAACAAAATCTTTAATATACAATTTATCAATTAAACTAACTAGTGTATGAGTTAAGTTATTTTCATAGACATTTAAACCCAAATAATAATATGCTTCATGTAAATCTTCCTCTCGTAGTTTTTTTAAATCTTTAATAAATTCAGAAGGACTAAAAAGATTATTATTATAATTGCATTGCAGAATGATTATATTATAATTAAACAGCATCTTTGAATTATAAACTTGATATAATTCCTTTTTAAAACCTAAGTCACTAATTAATTCTATTATTGTTTTTATTGACGGTACTGACGAATAAAATTTAACAATATTTGTATCTAAATTTGATTTACTTAAAAGCTGTTTTAAAAATTCAGAAATTGCTTTAAATTGGTTAATCTGAGTTAATAGATACAAGTAAACTAAATTATTTTGTTTTTCAAAAATAGATTTCAACTTACACATAACAGATTCTATTAACGGGCTTAACTCATTTTTTACTATTAGAGTTTTTAACTCACCAATTTTTTGCGAAATAGTTAGTTTTTTGAAGTATAAACTTTTAATTTTTTCAATATATTGAAATGCATATTTTTCAGGTAACGTCTCTTTTAAATCTTTGATTTCATTTTTCAAAAATAAATTAATATCCACTTTATTTGGTTTAATAGCAATCTGTCGAAGTTTTATTGACTCGGCTTCTAAATTACGAGTATGGACTAATTTGTAACTACCATAATCATTTATTGAAACACCACAATCATCATTCCATTTTTTTTCAATTATTTGTAGAACAGATTTAATTTTATTGTCAACTTCATTAAGTTGATAAACCAATTCTTCAATTTCTAAAACTTCAAAGCCATTTCCAAAATCAACTGAACTATTAATGATTCTATGAATTGTTGATTTTAATTCGGTTAACAATTCATCTTTTAAATTATCGTTAGAAAGATTTAGCTTTTCATCAATATCTTTAAGTTGCCAACTTAAAATATTATCCTTCAACTCAGTACTTGATAAGAAATCAAAAATTAAATTAAGGTAATCTTTCTCCTTTAATGACTTAATATTTTCGAGGAATGTACTTTGCAGTCTAATTATTACATTTTGTTCCTCGGACAATTTATCAACTAAGCCTTTGATATTAGATATTGATTTTGAATTTAAAATTATATGTTCTGCATAGCGATAATTAAGTTTCTGTATAATTTTATTTTCATTAAAATCTGAAGAAGAGGATGAATTCTTTATTTCGATTGTCAGAAGTTTTTTTAAACTTGGAGAATCATTCTCTTTAATAAAGTTCTCAAAGCAGTATTCTAAATAATACTCAAATGAATTTCTATCCAGTCTTTTCAACAAATTTTTGATAGAATTTATTTTTTTCAACTTAATATATTTGTCAAATAAAATTTTTAATCTATCAATCAACTTAAAATAATTAGTCTTATTGGTGTTATTTAAGACATAATTATTTATTCTTATTTGATCTTTTCTATTAAAATCAAAAGACTGATTTATTAGAAGGGTTATCAACTCACTTTGATGTATTTTAGATGTTGTGGGCGTAATTGCATTGATCAATATATTTGTATTTCCATTGGATGCTGAATACTCATACAGTTCAATAAGTTTGTCTTGAAAGTATACAGGATCATCAATTGAGGAAAAATAAAAGGAATAATTTTTTGATTTAGAATTACTGTTTAAATTATCTTTTATGAATGAAATTACGTCGGAATTACCTAGACAATTAAATGCATTTTGAATGTTTTTTGAAAAGTAGTTTTTTTCGATTGGTGAGTCAACATTGAAACCTGTAGGCAAATGATCTAAAATTATAGAACAGTCAACACCTTTGTCATTGAGTGTAGAAAGTAATTTCAACCAAAATGCCTCTGACCCAACTTGGGTCAAATCTTCAAAATATAATTTGAATTCATTATTTCTTACAACACTAAAAACTGTTTCTAAATGTCCTTGATTAATCTTATTAGCTTTAATCAAATTAAGTAACTTAAAGAAAGATAATAAGAAATATTGTTTAAAAAAGATTTCATCTTTTCTAAGTCCAATATTTAAAAAATGATTAACAAAGTCATTTAATTTATATTCAAAAGAGGTTTTTAGCTTTTCAAAAATCAGACCTTTAACCTTTATTTTTTGATCTAAAAAAAGGAAAAAATCATCATCATTATTTTTTTGAATTGATTTTTTTAAGGCATATTCAATAGACGAAATAAAATAATTTAAAGATTTTAAGTAGGTGAAATTCATTTCAATGAATTTTGTGTCTAAAGAATATGATTTTAATTCTTTATAATATTTTGGCTTAAAAAAGGTTAAATCATAAAGATGACTGGAATAATATTTGAGTGAAAACTCAACAAACTCAGTTAAATAATCCGAAGAGTTTTTTAAAACTTGTCTACATAAAGAAATGATAGATTCTGTATTAAATTCAATTAGTGAATCATTTGTCTTTGATAATAGAAAGACTTTAATACGCTCATGATACAATTGATACTTTCCACTTTCTGGGGAATTGAACCAACTTGAGTAGCGGTCAATTAAAGTTTTTATCTGCTCTTCATCTATTTCCAAAACAGCTGCAGCTAGTTTTGCTGAAACAGGGCCTTTGAAAAGTGCCCAAAGTGCTAGTTGATTTAGTACTTTTTTGCGTTCACTCACTGGGGTTTTCTGAGTAAACTCTTTCTCATATAAACCAATAAAGCCCTGAGGCAAAGCTGCTGCGTTTTCGGCATTCAATGAACCTTTGCTAAGGCTGTTGTAAACGTAACGCAGGTATGTGGGTTCAAGGTTAGGCATATTGTGCTAATATATCTTTTCTTAAGGTTAAAAAAGCAGAAACGTCATGAACCAATTCTTTTTTATTCAATACTTCATTTAACATATATGCAACTGAATTAATTGAAGTTTGAGTTAATTCGTTACCATTTCTTGGACTATTCAAAATAGCACTACAAACAGTCTCTTTTTCTAAAGTTTTTTCAGAAAGCATGGCTTCAAATCCTTTTTTAGATCCATATTCCCAATCATCAGGAATAAGAATTCTATCTTCGTACAATTGAAGCTTTAAAGATTTGTGAATGTGTAGTTCAGTGGGGAAATGTTGGTCTACTTTTCTAGAAATTACATTAATGATTCGAACATCTTCAGCTGTTAGATTTTGAAATATGTACTTATTACCTTTAAAAAAAGACCAAAAATTTTCTATGTAACATCCTACTCCATCACAAGTAAAATAAGATTTAACCTCAGACCAAAATGATCTAAAATTTTGTGCTTTTTTTGCTTTATTTATAATGAGTTTTTCATTTTTTTCATTTTCAATGGCTTTTTCAAAACCATATTCATCAACTTCATTCAAAAATGATTTTAAAGATTTGGAATTTAATGCCAATTGAAGTGTATTTTTATCATTAAAACGAAAAGGATTACAATTGTAAAAATTTTGAAGTGCTTCTTCAATAAATTCATCTTCTTGTTGAGCTTCAATATATTCTGTTTTAAAAACTATGAGTTTTTTACATATCCAATCCTCTTTCATAAAACTCAAAGCACAGCACAAAATTTCAACTTTGGCAAATATAGATGCCCAGTTAGAAGTATTTGCTACCAGTTCCCAGGCTGAATTCATTAATTTTTTAGCCAGATCTGCCCTTGTGATATAGAGCTTTATTGCGGTTTCAGCAAAATATTCAGCCTTAGAAATCTTATCGCTGTCCAAGTCGGCCAACAATTCTTCAACAGCATTAAAACTTAAAGTAGCTATTTTTTCCGGGTAAGCCAAGAGAGTATCCAAACGAAAGGATGGACGAAGCTCATTGAGGTTTATCGATTTATTGTTCTCAATAAACCAAGCACCTTTCCAAGCAGAAATATCAAATGTAGATTCAATTGGGTAATTAAACACATTTAAAACCTCAAACGCCATTTGGTGTTTATTGAGCAGATAATACTTGTCGCTAATCCAAGTTCTAAGTTCCAGTTTAATATTATTGTATAAATCAGCATCACTTAACAATTGTTCTATTTTTTTTAGATGTTTTAAATCTGAGATTTGTATGTAAATTCCGATTAAATTTTTGGTATAATATTTTTCATCAGGGGGAGCATGTTCACCAATTTCAAAATCACTTTTTACCAGTAACCAATACAACCAGTCAAAGGATTTTTGGTGATTTTTTTCAATGAAAATAAGAGTAGCTCTTGTGAGTAACTCATCTCTATCGATCAAATTTGGGGTATCAATTAAATTAAAAATTTTAATAAATTCGTCATTTGAATTTTCAAGCGCTGCAGTTAAATTGGAAAAAGCCTGTAAATCACTTTCCGAAAAATCCTCCAACTCATCATTCAAATGAATAAATTCAAATTCTTTTTTTTCAATGGGTTCTAGTTCATCAAAATCCAATTCTTCCAACACATTAAAAAGAGCTTCTATTTGAAATGTATCAACAATTTCATTTAGCTTGTTAACTACCCAATTGGGTAAAAATAATGAACCATCGACATGTTCAGACTCAACATAATTTACAAGCTGCTCCCAAAGAGGGATATATTCATCAAAATTTAAATTTTTATCAAAGCTATTATTTGCAAAACCTTTGACTGTTGCCAATGAAAGAAATCGAAGCTGTGTAAAAGAGGAAGAAATCGAGCTAAAACAAAAACCTATTTGATCAAAATATATCCTTGTAGATTGTAAAATTTGTTCACACAAACTATCATTTTTCTGCTCTAGGTATAATATAACTTGAGAACAACGGTACAAAAGTTTCCAATCTTGTTTGAAGACTGAAAATGAAATTAGATTTCTGATATTTTTGATGGCAGGAAGTGTAGATTTTAAAACTAAAAAACTTGTGTCCCAAAAATCATTTTGATTTACAATATTGTCTAATGTATCTCTGAATGTATCACTTTCGTAAGAATGAATAATTAAATGATCTATATAAAAACGTAGCTTATACTCGAAGTGCACTGAACCTGAAAGATTGATTTCTAAAAATTGAAGGACTTTTTTAGAAAGCACTTGTATTTCCAATCTAGATAATTTAGAAAGTAAATAAATTTCAATCCGCTCATGATACAATTGATACTTTCCACTTTCTGGGGAATTGAACCAACTTGAGTAACGGTCAATTAAATTTTTTATTTGCTCTTCATCTATTTCCAAAACAGCTGCAGCTAGGTTTGCAGAAACAGGGCCTTTGAAAAGTGCCCAAAGTGCTAGTTCATTCAATACTTTTTTTCGCTCAATAGCTGGTGTTTTCTGAGTAAACTCTTGCTCATATATACCAATGAAGCCCTGAGGCAAAGCTGCTGCGTTTTCTGCATTCAGCGAGCCTTTGCTAAGGCTATCATGTACATATCTTAAGTAAATTGGTTCTATCATATATTTATTGAATGGCTCCTCTAATAATTACTTGACTTAAAAATTCTTTTGAAGGGTTAAATTTTTCAAGTGCCTTTTTTACTGATTCTTTAGTAAGGCCACATAGAGGTTGAAGAGTATTAATGGATTTATTTTTGTTGCTTTCAGGGAATCGATAAAATCCTTCTCTGTATGTAAAGATCCACTTGATACTTGATTTGCTTTCCCAGCTATTTGTAACTTCTCCATCTTCATCATAATTGTAGAACCAATCAGATATATTAAGTTGAGGATATGCTACAGCTGCTTCATCCAAGCCGTCTAATATAATCACTAGATTTCCTGTTATATTCTTTCTCGAAGGTTTAAAACACTCGTCTAATAATTGATGAAAGAGCATGATTAAATCAGTATACTTGCTTGGTAAGCGGTTTAATTTTCTTAATATCTCTTCATCTTCAGTTTTCCAAAACTGTTGCTTTTTACCTTGAATGATAAAATGATACAGCGTGGCATGCAAACTGTTTTGTATGCCACTGCCACAAAAATGATGTAATACAGGTATGTTAATTTCTATATCGGAAAGTTCTTGAATAATATTGGCAATCAACGCCCCTTTGCCCATACCTGCAGTAGAAAAAACAGGCAATATATTTTGGTCACTTTGGGTGGTTGCCCAATCTACAATTGCTTTATTCTCTTTATCTCTACCCACAAAACATTCACTGTAGTAAGCTATTCGGTTACTGTGATCAAACACTTGTCCTGCACCACCTTTTAGGGCTTTACGCATGGGTTCAAAAACCGACTCGTAATGTTCAGCACCATCTTGTTTTTCTGAATCTCCATAGTAGATACTGATTAGTTCTGCAATATCTTTATTGTTGTACAAACCTTGGAAAATATACGGCAACCCATCTTTAGCCCCCTTTTGTATGAATGGATGAAGAGGAATTTCATTCCCTTTTTCAACAAAGAAAAATTGATCTTTTTGTTCTTTGATTTCGGTTCCACTAAAAAGCTGACTAGTCGTGTTTACTATTTCAGATAGTGTGTTTATTCCATTTAATATTTTCTTAACGTCTTGTTCCCTCAAAGAAATGTAACCATGAACATATTTATTTCTAAAGGTGATAAACCGTTCCATAAGCGATTGCTGTCCTTTTGGTGGAGTAATACATGCTCTCCATGGGCTATCTTCTGGACAAGTAATTGACCAAATGACTTTCCAGCTGGTGTCACTAGGTAAATTTTCTCTTAAGTTGTCTACGATTTGCTTCATAAGCAGTGCATCGTCTTCTGGTGTGCCTTCTTCTAATTTTTTAGAAAGCTGAATTACTGCACCCAATCTTAGGATAAGCGTAGAAGCTCCCAAACCCGCCATAAATAAGTTATTGATTGCGGCTTTTTGTGTAGCCATGAGCTCAATCAATTGCTCATTGTTGATTTCTGCTAATTTAAGATGGGCATACAGCTCGTTGAACCTGCTTACGTAGTTGGATAATGGTTTAGGTAATTGACTCATAGTGCTAAAGTTTGGTGTTGGTATTCTAGTTTGGCATCTCTTCTTCCAATAGAAAAATAAATTCTAGAAGCTTCGGTGATTTCTTTAGGAAAACCATATAAATCGTCCAATACATCTTCTTCAAAAGGTATTCTACCAGCGTTTAAAAAAGGATGTAAAAAAGCAAAAGCCTCGTGAACATATTCCATAGGATATTCGTGCTCATCAGCAAACCGCCTGGCTACAATTTCTTTGTTCGAAATCTCTTTTAGTACATGTGTAATAATCTTTTTAATTAATGTATACTGCTCCAGCTCATTATTAAATTCTTTGTTGGGTCCTTTATACCTTAGGTAGTTGTCTAAAAGTGGTAACCATTCTTTTTCTTTAGGTAAATAGGTTTTGCTTTCGATTACATTTGAATCGTTGAAAAACTGATCCATCCAAGTGTAGTGAACACCAAAAGCAATGAGTAATATGCTGTTTTCGTATAAAAAGTCTGCTAAGTGCAATAAATGATCCGATTGAAATAGCGAACAGTGGATGTCTTTAATAATAATTACAGGTTGCTTACTGCATTTTTTACGGAGTTCTTTTACAGCCTTAAAATTATCACTGCTGTATTTTGTAGCACCTGTTTCAGTTGCTAGTATGCTTATTAGCTTACCTAATAAAAAGTTAGAGGTAAAGGTAATTCCCTCACTACCCAGTGCTAAAAACTGAGGAACGTGAGTATCTGATTTTTTAAGTTGTGCATAAAGATTGGCTATTTGCTCATTTACATTTTCATTGGGTCTGTGCCAATAAGCCATTGCACCTTGAGATTTATCGTTGGTAAACTTGGTAATATGGCTATTTACTTTTTGTTTGGTGAGGTTTTTTGCTAACCAAGCATCTTGTTCTTTACTAAAATCATCAGAAAGTTGATGGCGAATGGTAAGAGATAGCTCTCCAAAAGCGTGTGCATTTTGCATCATTGGCCACTCCTGATCTAAAATACCCCATCTTCCGCTGAAGGCAGTGAGCTTATCTTGTTTGGAGATAAAATGAAAGCTATCATCTTTAAAAAGAGAAAAAACGTTTGCTTTGTTAAGTTGGGCAATTACCTCTGCTACATGACCGGCTTCTTTGTGGTTTCTCTCTGGGGGTAATAAGAAAAAGCCGTGCATTACCTCATTTCTTAATAGGGCTAAGTGGTGTATGTGAGAATTCAACTGTACTGTTTTGCCTTTTTTCTCCCAAAAAAGAGGGTAAAGTGTTTTGGCTTCTTTGGTGTCTAGTTCCTTAATCATGTTGGCTGCCCAGCGGTAAAGGGGCCCAGCATTGTAAGCATGGCTTTTGGTGGTGAAAAGTTGCAAAAGAAAATCGTTGTATACCGACTTTTGGTTGGGTTGATTGAGGTAAGCTGCCATTCCAAGCGATGCCAATTCTAAAAGAACAGTTTCACAGAGTTCAACCAGTTCATCGGCTACATACGCCTCATCTTCATTAAGTACTTCATTAATGGCCTCTTTTATGGCTGAGGGTAAGTTGGTTTTATGTAGTTGGGTTAATTGTTTGTTTTCCATTGATATAAATTAAAAAAATAATCATTTTCACAATTTTATATAAAATAATCTTCAATATAGAATATTTAGAGGTGAAAAAAAAACTTTTAAAAAAATGAACCACTATTTTATTTACTCCAATCATGAGAACACCATTATAAATCTTTTGGCTGAAGAAGTTTATGAAA
>Ga0209771_1001361_pt1 | contig 15666 bp, 15 predicted proteins | sample SaaInl59LU_5_DNA_FD_184639 | JGI IMG/M metagenome (GOLD analysis project Ga0209771, IMG submission 184639) | Marine microbial communities from expanding oxygen minimum zones in the Saanich Inlet - ESP_59LU_5_DNA (SPAdes) (version 2) | ecosystem: Environmental > Aquatic > Marine > Intertidal zone...
CTCTTTAACTTGTTGGTTTACAACGTGTTAAAGAGTAATTAAAGTGGTACCTCCAGGAATCGAACCAGGGACACAAGGATTTTCAGTCCTTTGCTCTACCAACTGAGCTAAGGTACCAGTACCATTAGCGGATGCAAATATAAAATGTTTTTTTACATCTCCTACATAAATTTGAAAAAAATGTGTTGTATTTTTGAATTTCATTAAATTTCAAGAATGAATTTAGCTATCGATATTGGTAACACAAGAGTAAAAGCAGCTGTCTTTGAGGGGAATAAGCTTGTAGTAATTGAATATTTTAAAAGAGAAGAAATAAGTTTAGAATTCAAAAAAATAGTTAAAACGTATAAAATTACAGAGACTATAATTGCAAATGTAGCATCAGTTTCATCAGAAGTTCTAGAAGAAATCAATAAAATTGTCAGATTAACAAGAGTAAATTCTTTAATGAAATTACCATTTACTAATGTTTATGCTACTCCTCATACATTAGGCTTAGATAGGTTAGCCCTCGTTTTTAGTGCAGTTTTACAATATGAGAGTCAAAATATACTTATTATAGATGCAGGTACATGCATTACCTTTGATTTTGTAGATAAAGAAAAGAAGTATCTTGGAGGTGCAATTTCTCCAGGTGTAGAAATGAGATACAAATCTTTAAATCATTTTACTTCAAAATTACCATTACTAGATGTTACAACACCAAATCAATTTATTGGCAACAGTACAGAAGAAAGTATCCATTCTGGAGTAGTTAATGGTATCGTTCAGGAAATTGATGGCGTTATCTCTCAGTACAAAAACAAATATTTAGATTTAACAGTTGTTTTAACAGGAGGAGATACAAATTTCTTGTCAAAACAATTAAAAAGTAGCATATTTGCCAATCAAAATTTTCTTCTAGAAGGATTAAATAGAATACTTATTTTTAACAATAACAAATGATTAGAAAGATTGTAGCCATTACTTTATTATTTGCTTCATTAAGCTTCATGGCCCAAAGGTCTAATTCATCTCCTTATTCTTATTTTGGAGTGGGTGAAGAATTTAACACCAATACCGTAATTCAGAATTCTATGGGAGGCATTGGAGTGGCTTTTAACCACTACAAATATTTGAATTTCACCAATCCAGCTGCTACTGCAAGCCTAAGATACACAACTTATGGTTTTGGTCTACTGAATAATGATTTAACGATAAAGACGTCAGGTTCTAGTCAAAATAGTACTTCTACTAGTATTTCATATGTTGCCTTAGCAGTTCCTATGGGTAAGAAGGCAGGTTTTTCTATTGGATTACAACCTTTTTCTTCTGTAGGATATTCTTTAAACAATGCCGTATTAAACACAGACGGAAGTACCTCTGAAATAACCGTGTATAATGGTAATGGTGGTATTAATAGACTATATGGTACTTTTGGATTTACTCCTGTAAAGAATTTATCTCTAGGGGTAGAGGCAGATTTTAGTTTTGGAAATGTAGAGAATAACATTATTAATCAAAGAGATGATGTTTCTTTGGCCACAAAATACAATGAGCAAACGGCTATTAGAGGTGGTGCAGTAAAGTTTGGAGCACAGTATAAAAAAGAATTTAAAAATAATTTAGCATTAGACCTCGGAGCAACAGTGAAATTAGCAAACGATTTAAATGTTACAGGTAAAGATTATTTATATTCTCTAACTTTTGTTTCTGGCGGAAATGAATCACCAAGAGATACTATTTCTATTGGAAATATTAACGGTAAATTTGTAATGCCAATAAAATCTACATTTGGTATTGGTCTTGGGAAATTAGATAAATGGTACGCTGGGTTAGAGTATGAAAGTCAAGATGCTTTTACAACCAGTGGATTACTTGCTAATACAAATAGCGCGTATAGCTACGGAAATTCAAATAGAATATCTATAGGAGGGTATTATTTGCCAAAAATAAATTCTATCTCTAGTTACTGGAAGAGAGTAACTTATAGGGCAGGTGTGCGAATAGAAAATACAGGTTTATTGGTAAATGGTACAGGTGTTAACTCAAATTTTACAGAAATTAAAGACTTTGGCATATCTTTTGGTCTAGGTTTACCATTAAAGCGTTTATCTACTGTAAATGCTGGATTTGAATTTGGAAAAAGAGGAACCTTGGAAAATAATTTAATACAAGAAAATTATTTTAATTTTAGATTAAGTTTATCTTTGTCTGACACTTGGTTTATAAAAAGAAGAATAGATTAAAATTAAAACAATCATAATGAAGAAAATTACGTTTTTACTAGCAGTAAGCCTAATATTTATCGCTGCCAAAACTAATGCCCAGGAAGATGCAAACAGAGAGTGTCAAATTAAATACAACCTTTTTAAAGGTGATTTTAATTCGAAAAAATATGATGATGCTTTAATAAACCTTACTTATTTACTAGATAATTGTCAAGATTTATCTGTAAATATTTACAAATACGGTTCTGATCTTGCAGAAAAAGCAAAGAAAGATCCTGTTTTAGCAAAAAGAATTTATGAGCAAAGATTGCAGTACTTTCCAAAGAAAAATCCTGCTAAAGTACATAGTGATTATGCGAGTTATTTAATGAAAAATAAATTGTCTACAGATGATGAGATTTTTTCTATTTTAGAAAAAGCTTATACTATAGATCCAACAAAAATGGGAGTAAAAAACTTGTATGTTTACTTTCAGGGAGTTACAGATAGAAATAAAGATACTAACCCTCAAAAGGTTTTTGATACGTATGATGATGTATTAGAGAATGTAAATAAGAAGCTAGATAATTATGCTGCTCAATTAAGAAAACTAAGTGTAGATTCTATTAGAAATAAAAAGAAAATTTATGCTTATACTGTGAATTCTAAAGCTTTAGGACAAGTTGAAGGAGGTTTAGATAATATGATTTCTGAAATAGCTACTTGTGAAAGGTTAGTGCCTTTATATGAAAGAGATTTCGAAGCGAATAAAACAAACTCAGTTTGGTTACGTAGAGCAGTATCTAGAATGTTTGAAAAAGAATGTCAAGAAGAGCCAATGTATGAAAAGTTAGCAAAAGCTTATGCAGAAGCTACTCCATCTCCAGACTCATATACCTTTTATGCTGGTATTTTAGAAAAAAATGGTGATGCTAGTGGAGCAGCAACAATGAGAGAGAAAGCATTTAACTTAGAAACAGATCCTATTAAAAAGGCAAAGTATAAATTAAAATTTGCACAAGCTGCAAAATCTAGAGGACAATTGTCTAAAGCTAGAAGTTTGGCAAGAGAGGCTTTAAAATTTAATCCAAATTACGGAAGAGCGTATTTATTAATAGCAAGCTTATATCAATCTAGTGTTAACACTTGTGGAACTGATGAGTTTGAAAAAAGAATGGTTTATGCAGCTGCTTTAAGACAAGCACAAGTTGCTGCAAGAGTAGATCCTAGTATTTCTTCAAATGCAAGAAGATACATTAGAAGTTACAAGGCTAATTTGCCAAGTAAAAAAGTTATTTTTACGCAAGGTGCTCAAATAGGTGCTTCTCATACTATAAAATGTTGGATTGGTGAGACTGTTAAGGTTGCTTCAAGCGACTAGATATGAAAAAACTTGTTACATTATTTTTAAAAAGTACTGCTGTTTGTTTAGGAACAGTAGTACTTTTTTCTTGTTCTAACAGCAGTAATTCCGCTAGAGATTTTTTAGCAGATAAAAATCTGCCAGTTGGTACCGCTAAAAATATTTACCATACCTACAAAGATTCTGGTTTTATAACTTCAAAATTAATAACCAATAGAATGTTAGATTTTAGCAATAGAAAAGAACATCCATATAGCGAGTTTCCAGATGGAATTAAAATTATAAATTTTGAGAATAATGGACTAGATTCAGTAACTATTACAGGAGATTATGCAATTACCTATTCTAAAACTTCAGTTTCAGAAATCCGTGGGCATGTTGTTGTAAAAAATCATTCAGATTTCTCTAAATTAATTACAGAGCAATTATTTTGGGATCAAAAAACAAGCTATTTTGTATCAGAAAAACCCTTTACACTTACCAAAGAGAATGATACTATCTTTGGAGTTGGTTTTGAGTCTAAAGACAATTTATCTAAACATTTAGCAAAAAAAATAACAGGAAAATTAGAAACTTCAGAAAACTAAACAATGACAAAACTTTGGAAATTTTTTCAATACGGATATTTAATCGTTGCTATTATATGTTTAATAGAAGGTATTGTTCGTTTCAATTCAGAAAGAGAAAAAGCATATTTATTTTTATGTTTTTCAATTTTTATTACATTAGTATTTTTCTTTAAAAGACATTTTAGAAAAAAAGTAGAAAAAAGAAACAACCAACAGAAATAATACGCACTCTTTATAATGGAGGTAGAACTCATTATCATCTCAGTATCTATTTTATTATCCGCTTTTTTTTCAGGTATGGAAATTGCATTTGTTTCTGCAAATAAAATGCATATCGAATTAGAGAAAAAGAGAGATGGTTTTATTCCTAAAATATTAACTATAATCACTCAAAAATCATCTAAGTTTATTACTACAATGTTAGTAGGTAATAACATTTCTCTGGTAATTTATAGTTATTATATGGGGAGTATACTTCTTAAGATATTTCCTTTAGAAGGGTATAATGAATTTACTGTATTGGTTCTGCAAACTATAGTATCTACAATTATTATATTAATTACTGCAGAGTTTTTACCCAAGGCTATATTTAGAATATATGCAAATGAAGTTTTGAAAATATTTGCTGTACCTGCTTATGTTTTTTACTATATTTTTCATTTTTTCTCAGAATTTATAACCTTAATCTCAGACTTTTTCTTGCGTGTTTTTTTTAAGACAAAATCAGACGAACAACAAACGGAATTCAGTAAAGAAGAATTAGGTAATTACATAAATGAGCAACTAGAAACAGGGAATGATGAAGAAGTAGATTCAGAAATACAAATTTTTCAAAATGCTTTAATTTTTCAGAATGTAAAGGCTAGAGAGGTTATGGTGCCAAGAACAGAAATGGTTGCTGTAGAAATTCATGAAACTGTTCCCAATCTTAAAAAGTTATTTATAGAAACGGGTTTATCTAAAATATTGGTTTATAAAACATCTTTAGATGATGTGTTGGGCTATGTAAATGCGTTCGAGTTGTTTAAAAAACCAAAAACTATAAAGTCTATTTTACTTCCTTTAGAAATTGTTCCAGAATCTATGATGATTAACGATATTTTAAACACGTTAATGAAAAAAAGAAAAAGTGTAGCTATAGTGGTTGATGAATACGGAGGAACTTCAGGTATGATTACAGTAGAAGATATTGTAGAGGAATTGTTTGGCGAAATAGAAGATGAACACGATTCTCAAGAATTCCTAGAAAGAAAAATTAGTGAAAAAAAGTTTAACTTTTCAGCAAGGTTAGAAGTTGATTATTTAAATGAGGAGTACGACTTAAATATTCCAAAATCAGAAGCCTATGAAACATTAGGAGGATATATTATAGAGCATACAGAAAACATACCTGATGAAAAAGAAGTATTGGAAATAGATAATTTTGAGATTAAAATATTAAAAATGAGTGGGGCAAAGATTAATGAGGTCTCTTTAGAAATTTCTGATCAAGAAACATAATATATTACTAACTCTAGAGATAGTATAAAAAAACGTAACAAGCTACTAATAAGTAGTTATTGGGTTGCAATATAAAAAGTAAAAATGTATATTCGCCCACTGAAATTAATTTAAAAATCATATGGCAGTTTTATCAAAAATTAGAGAACGATCAATGTTCTTAATCATCATTATTGGATTAGCACTTTTTGCTTTTGTATTAGATCCATCAACCCTTGGTGATTTTTTCAATTCTAGTAAAGTAAATGAAGTGGGCGAGGTAGACGGAGAAGCTATTTCTAGACAAGAATTTGCAAATGAATTAGAAAGTTACAAGCAACAAGCAGGAGGTAGTATTTCTGAAATGCAAGCTGCAAAAACAGTTTGGGACAATATTGTTAGAAAAAAAGTATATAAAAATCAGTTAGATCAGGCTGGTATTACTATAGGAGAAGCAGATATTTGGAATGAGATTGTAAATGCACCTTTTGTGCAAAACAATCCACAATACCAAAACGAAGTGGGCATGTTCGACGAAAATAAGTTCAAACAATTTTTAGCAGATACAAAAGAAAACAATGCGCAATTATGGGGGCAGTGGTCTTCTTACATGAATCAATTAAGAGACAATGCTCAGACAAGCACTTTTAATAATTTAGTTACTGCAGGTTTAGGAGCTTCTTTAAAAGAAGGTGAAATGCAATACTTAGTAAATAATACTAAACTAAATGGTCAGTTTGTTTATGTGCCTTACACTTCTGTATCAGATAGTTTAATAAAATTAAAAAAATCAGATATTGAAGGCTATGTTAAAAACCATAAAGATCAGTTTCAAGTAGAAGCTTCTAGAGATATTTCTTATGTTAAATTTGATATTGTTGCTACACCAGAAGACGAGCAAGCAATAATGGATAACCTAGGAGGTTTAAAAGGAGATTTTAAAGTTACTGAAAACGATGCTTTGTTTTTATCTGAAAACGATTCTGACATGAACTTAAATACAGGTTATCAATTTAAAAGTAATCTAAATGCACTTATAGCTGATGCTATCTTCGAAGCAAACAAAGGAGATATTGTAGGACCATATAAAGATTTGAAGGCAATAAAATTATCTAAAGTTACAGAAGTAGTACAATTGCCAGATTCTGTAAAAGCAAGTCATATTTTAATTCCTTTTGTTGGTGCACAAAGAGTTGCCCCTGAAGTTACAAGAACAGAGGAAGAAGCAAAGCAGTTAGCAGATAGTCTATTGTCAGTTGTAAAAAGAAGAAGAAGTAAATTTTCAGATTTAGCAAAAGAATTCTCTTCAGATCAAGGTTCTGCTCAAAAAGGTGGTGTATATGATTGGTTTAATTATAATAGAATGACACCCGCTTTTAGAGACTTCACATTTGAAGGTGAAAAAGGAGACATTGGTGTTGTACAATCGCCATTCGGTTTCCATGTAATTAAAATTGATGGTCAAAAGAACAAACAGAAAGTTATAAAATTAGCAACTTATACTAAAACTATAGTTCCTTCTGAAGAAACTGAAAACGCTGTATTTAGACAAGCAGAGGAATTTGCCTTAGCCGTTTCTAAAGCAGATAATTTCTTTGATGCAGCAAAACGATTAAGTTACAAACCCAGACCAGCTGTTGGTTTAAAAGCTTTGGATGAAAATGTTCCTGGTATTGGAAATGAAAGACAAATTGTAAGTTGGACATTTAGTAATGAAAGCAACGTTAATGATTTTAAACGTTTTGATTTAGAAGGTAGTCACGTTGTAGCATTTATAACAGGCAAAGAAGAAAAAGGCTTAATGTCTGTAAATAAAGCAACAAGTAAAGTAAGACCTATTTTAATGAACGAGAAAAAAGCGGCGATACTTGTAGAAAAATTTAATGGAGCTACTTTAGAAGATATTGCAAAATCTGCGGGATCTAGTGTAAGAACAGTAAATAACATTACCTTAAAAAGTCCTACACTTTCTGGTGTTGGAGTAGCACCTAAAGTAGTAGGAGCTATGTATAATGCTGAAATGGGTAAAGTTTACAACAAAATAGAAGGTAATAGAGGTGTTTTTGCTTTTGTACTAAAAAGCAAAGAAAGCCCAACTGCTCTTCCTAATTACGATGCTAACAGAAAACGAATTGCTGAAGCAAGAAAAAGACAAACATTTAAAATGTATGAGGCTATAAAGAAAGCGTCTGATGTAGAAGACAACAGATCTTTCATGTATAGTAATTAAAATCTATACGACCTAAAAAAAAATCCGTTCAAATCAATTGAACGGATTTTTTTATACCTAGAATTTTGTGCTACCTAATTTTGATAGCGTGCATAAAAAACCTTTTTGAAAACATCATCAAAAAGGTTTTTTAAGTTTTTGTTAAAAGAGCTTATCCATTCATCGAGATTAAAAACTCATCATTATTTTTAGAGAATTTTATTCGATCATTAATAAACTCCATTGCTTCTATTGGATTCATATCAGCAAGATATTTACGCAGTACCCACATTCTTTGTACTGTCTTTTCATCCAATAATAAATCATCACGTCTTGTAGACGATTTAATAAGATCTATAGCAGGGTAAATACGTCTGTTAGAAATATTTCTATCTAGTTGAAGTTCCATGTTACCTGTTCCTTTAAACTCTTCAAAGATTACTTCGTCCATTTTAGAGCCAGTTTCTGTAAGTGCAGTTGCAATAATGGTTAAAGAACCTCCATTTTCTATATTTCTTGCAGCTCCAAAGAAACGTTTTGGCTTATGTAATGCGTTAGCATCAATACCTCCAGAAAGTATTTTTCCAGAAGCAGGAGCTACGGTATTATAAGCTCTTGCTAAACGGGTAATAGAATCTAACAAAATAACTACATCATGACCACACTCTACCAAACGTTTTGCTTTTTCTAAAACAATATTTGCTACACGTACATGTTTATCTGCAGGTTCATCAAATGTAGAAGCTACAACTTCACCACGAACACTTCTTTGCATGTCAGTAACTTCTTCCGGACGTTCATCAATTAATAATACAATTTGATAAACTTCTGGATGATTGGCAGCAATAGCATTAGCCACATCTTTTAGTAACATGGTTTTACCTGTCTTAGGCTGTGCTACAATCATACCTCTCTGTCCTTTTCCAATAGGAGAAAATAAGTCTATAATTCTAGTAGATAGTGAGGCTCCTTTTTCTGCTAAGTTGAATTTTTCTTGAGGAAATAAAGGTGTTAAATGTTCAAAAGAAACACGATCTCTAACCACGTTAGGATTTAAACCATTAATCTTAGAAACTCTAATTAGGGGAAAATATTTTTCGCCCTCTTTAGGAGGCCTTACATTACCTCTAACCGTATCTCCAGTTTTTAAACCAAATAATTTAATTTGAGATTGAGATACATAAATATCATCTGGAGAAGATAAATAATTATAGTCAGAAGAGCGTAAGAAACCGTATCCATCTGGCATCATTTCTAGCACTCCTTCACTTTCTATAATACCATCAAATTCAAAATCAGGGTCTTTGTACCTGTTCCCAGATTTATTGTGATTTCTGTTGGTGTTGTTTTTATCTCTTGCTGGTTTGTTGTTGTTTTTTTGATTGTTACTTCGCTGCGGATTATTGTTGCGAGGTACATTTTTATGAGTAGGTTTTTGTTCCTTCTCTTTAGTATCTATTTTTCGCTCTGCAGGTTTATTTTTAGCAGTTGCACTTTTTTCTATTACAGGAACCTCTTTTACCTCTTCTTTTTGAATTGGATTAGTACTTATATTCTTTGTAGTCTTTGTTTCTGAAGAAATTGGAGCTTCTGAAGAAATTGGAGTTTCTGTTGTTTTTGGAGTAGAAGAGCTTGTCTTTTTTACTACTCTTTTTCTTTTTGGCTTTTCAGTTTTTACAACAGTAGCAACTGGTTCTGTGCTTTTTGCGGTAGCAGGGTTTGCAGCTTGAGTATCTAATATTTGATACACAAGATCTAGTTTTTTTAACTGGCTAGTTTTAGTAAGTCCTATAGACTTGGCAACTTTCTGCAAATCTGCGAGAGTCTTTGCTTTCAGTTCAGAAATTTCGAACATTTAATATGATGATTAAGTTATGATATATCTTAAGATTTTAAGATTTTTGAAATTATTTTTTAGATGTTTTAACTTATATATAGTGCTATATAAGTTTTAATTGTGTGGGTATTATATTACAAATATATACTTTTTTTTTCACTTCTAAGTTTTTCTTTTTTTAAAAAGAAATTCTATTTTTGTAATCTAATTTATAAAAATGATTCAAAGAATACAAAGCATCTATTTACTGTTAGCATCTATTGTTTCTGGAGGACTAATTTTTGTATTTAATTTGTGGAATACAATTAAAGAAAAAATATTTGTTGTAGATTTGTTTTTAAGAGAGGCATTGTTTTTTAAAGTTATTCCTCTTTTGTTTTTAGCGTCTGCAATACTATCATTAATTGCATTGTTTTTATTTAAAAACAGAAAATTACAATTTGTAATTGGACGCATTATAATTTTGATAAACCTTTTTTTATTAGGCTTATTGATGTGTTTATCTCTAAATTTATCTGGAGAAACAGTGGTTTCTGAGAAAGGTATTGGGATGTTTTTACCAATTTTGGTCGTATTGCTTATTGTTTTGGCAAATAAGGCTATTAAAAAGGATGAAGATCTTGTGAAATCTGTAGATAGGTTACGATAATTCTAGTAGATAGTATATTTAGTGCGAAAAAAACCGAGAATAAATTCTCGGTTTTTTACATTTTAAACAGTTTGTTTAAATTCGATTAATTTCCACGTTCTGCCAATTCAATAATTTCCATATTTGTAATATTCCCAGCTTCTAATTCAAAACGTAGCATAGTTCTTAATTTATGAAATCCATGGTTGCCTGCAGCACCTGGATTAAGGTGTAACAGTTGTAGTTTCTTATCATAAACTACTTTTAAAATGTGAGAATGCCCTGAAATAAATATTTTTGGTGGATTTTGATTTATTTCTTCACGTATTCTTTGGTTGTATTTATTGGGGTAACCTCCAATATGAGTCATCCAAACATTAACTTTTTCTACCCTAAACTTTAAGTCTAAATCAAATTCAGACCTAGCATCTTTATCATCAATATTTCCAAAAACAGCGCGTAGCGGTTTTAATGCTTTAATCGTATCTGTTACTTCTAAAGATCCAATATCTCCAGCATGCCAAACTTCATCTGCCTGCCTCACAAATTTTAGTATTTGAGCATCTATGTAACTGTGGGTGTCAGAAAGTAGTAGTATTTTTTTCATGAACTAACATCTTAATAAAAATTTAAGTGGCAAACCTATTCAAAAGTAAGGATAACAAAATAAATTCCGTAATTTTGAATGGTCAAAAAATAGATAATTCTTGAGGTATTTTATAGCACTTTCTTACAATGGAAAAAATTACCATGGCTGGCAAATTCAACCTGATGTAATTTCAGTTCAAGAAAAACTGAATTCGGCTTTAAGTACCATTCTCCAAAATGAAATTGCAGTTGTAGGTGCTGGTAGAACGGATACTGGTGTTCATGCCTCAGAAATGTATGCCCATTTTGATTGTACCTTACACTTAGAAACTAATTTTGCCTTTAAGCTTAATGCAATCTTACCTAAAGATATTGTCGTAAAACAGGTGTTTCTGGTGGCAGATGACAAACATGCTCGTTTTGATGCAGTTTCTAGAAGCTATGAATATAAAATATGGTTAGGCAGAAATCCTTTTTTATTAGATTTCGCTTGGCAAATTCACTCACAGAGACCAGATGTTGCTGTAATGAATACTGCAGCTAAATTGTTATTAGAGTATACAGATTTTCAAACTTTTTCCAAAGTAAAAACAGATGTACATACTTATAATTGTAACGTAACTGTTGCTTACTGGGACCAAAAAGGAGATGAACTTACGTTTCATATTACTGCAAATCGTTTTTTAAGAAATATGGTAAGAGCTATTGTAGGAACTTTGTTAGATGTAGGGTTTGGTAAGATTACAGTACCAGATTTTAAAAAAATTATAGAAAGCAAAAATAGAGGTAATGCCGGACTTTCAGTTCCTTCAAAAGGGTTATTTTTAACACACATAAATTATTAAATTTTGGCAGAAAATTCAGGGAATGCTTTTGATATGAAAATTTTTAAAAGACTAATGTCTTTTGCAAAACGTTATAAATTATACTTTTTTATTGCGTCTTCCTCTACCATTTTACTTGCGTTATTTTCGGTTTTGTCTCCTTATATTCTAATTAACACTGTAGATGAATATATACTTACTAAAGACAAAGTAGGGTTATTGAATTATAGCTTATTAATGTTAGGGATACTTTTAATAGAAGTGCTACTACAGTTTACATTTATTTATTTTGCAAACTGGGTAGGGCAACACATTATAAGAGACATAAGAACTAAAATATTTAGACATATTTTACAATTTAAAATGTCTTATTTCGATAAAAATTCAGTTGGTAAATTAGTTACTCGTGTGGTTTCTGATATAGAAACAATAGCCGCTTTTTTTAGTAATGGGGTTTTTACAATACTAAGTGATATATTAAAAATGTTTGCTGTAACTATAATTATGTTACTCTTAAATTGGAAGTTAGCAGCAATAACTTTGTTAATACTTCCTATATTAATTTATGCTACTAAACTTTTTCAGGTAGCTATAAAAGAGACTTTTCAGGAGGTAAGGAATCAAGTCGCTAATTTAAACGGTTTTGTTCAAGAGCGTGTTACAGGTATGAAGATTGTACAGCTTTTTAACAGAGAGAATATAGAGTATCAAAATTTTAAAGAAATTAACCAAAAACATAAAAAAGCATATATAAAAGCTATTTGGTATTATTCTGTGTTTTTTCCTATTGCAGAAATTTTATCTTCTATTGGTATTGGTCTAATTGTTTGGTTTGGAGGTGGACAAGCTATAAAAAATACAGGGATTTCTGTGGGTATGATTATGGGGTTTATTCAGTTTGCCCAAATGTTATTTAGGCCTTTGCGTCAAATTGCAGATAAGTTTAACCAGTTACAAATGGGTATTGTTGCAGGAGAACGTGTCTTTAAGGTAATAGATACACAAAGTACTATAGATAAAAACGGAACAGTTTTAGCGGAAAATTTACAAGGTAGTATTGTTTTTAAAAATGTACATTTCTCTTATATAGAGGGTGAAGAAGTACTAAAGGGAATTTCTTTATCGGTAAATAGTGGACAAACCATTGCAATTGTAGGTGCTACAGGAGCAGGGAAATCTACCATAATAAACTTAATTAATCGTTTTTATGAGATAGATTCAGGAACCATTGAAGTAGATGGAGTTTCTGTTTCAAATTATGATTTAGAAAGCTTACGAGATCAGGTTGCAATTGTATTGCAAGATGTTTTCTTATTCTCGGATTCTATTTTAAATAATATTACTCTAAAAAACACCTCTATCTCTTTAGATGACGTAAAAGAAGCAGCAAAAAAAATAGGAATTCACGAGTTTATAGAATCGCTTCCAGATGGGTACCATTATAATGTAAAAGAAAGAGGTGCAATGTTATCTTCTGGGCAAAGACAACTTATTGCTTTTTTAAGAGCTTACGTAAGCAAGCCAAGCATACTTATTCTAGATGAAGCAACTTCTTCTGTAGATTCCCACTCAGAAAAAATGATTCAGTATGCAACAGAAACTATTACCAAAGGAAGAACGTCTATTGTTATAGCTCATCGATTAGCAACAATAAAACAAGCCGATAAAATAATAGTAATGGATAAGGGCTTAATTGTAGAGCAAGGCTCCCATGAAGTGCTTTTACAGAAAGACTCTGGGTATTATAAAAATCTTTATGAAAAGCAGTTTAGTGTAGATAACGCTTCTTAATTATGCCAAATCGCCTTTAAGTTTTTCATTCAATTCTTCTTTCGAATTGTATAACACAAATTCTCCGTCTTTAATGTAAGAAATTTCCCCTGTTTCTTCAGAAACTAAAATACAAACAGCATCTGTTTTTTCGCTAACTCCAATTGCTGCTCTATGCCTTAAACCAAAACGAGAAGGAATTTTTGTGCTATCAGAAATGGGTAGAATAACCCTAGTAGCTACTACATAGTTATCTCTTATTATAGTAGCGCCGTCATGTAAAGGACTATTTTTATAGAATATGCTCTCTAAAATCACTTCATTTACAAGCGCATTCATAGCATCACCAGTATTAATTAAAAAGTCGAGACTATTTGTTCTTTCAATAACAATTAGTGCTCCAGTTTTAGATCTAGACATGCTATTGCAAGCATTTAAAATTTGGTCTGTATCAATTTCTGAAGTAATTTCTGACTGCAAAAATTTTAGCTGTTTAAAAAAGTTTCTTTTATTAGAAAAATTTGTAGTTCCTATCATTAAAAGAAATTTTCTTATTTCTTGCTGAAAAACAATAATAAGAGCAATAACTCCTCCAGATAGAAGATATCCAAGAATACCACTTAGCATTTCCATTTTTAATGCCTGCGTAATTTTCCAGATTAAAAAGATTAACGCAATTCCAATAAAAATATTTATGGCAACAGTTCCTTTTAGAAGTTTATAAATATAGTAGAGTAGTGTGGCTACTAATAAAATATCAAGCACATCTAAAAAAGAGAAATCTACAAAGTCTAACATGTAAAAGTTTTCATTTAGAGTAAAAGTACTAATTAATTTTAGGAGTACAAGGTAACTGTATACTCTAAATGTTTAGTATTCTCATTAAATAAGTTCTTTGCTAGACAATGCTTTTTTTAAATCTACTTTCATGTATTTGTGACTTTTAAAAAAAGAGCGGCCTGAGGTAAGTTGAATGGTAGCTTGTGTTTTTCCATCCTTTTTTTCTTCTAATGCAGTTATCTTAACCTTTTGGTTTACGATATTTTTATAATTTACAATTCCTCCTTTTTTAATGATAAAATTATCTTTAGGAAATTTAATATGCTTGTAATTATTCATTTTAACTTTCGCAATTGTAAAAATATCACCCACCTTTACTGAATCACTGTTTTTTTGAGAAAAACTAGATAGTGATAAAAAAAGCACACATAAACAGCGTAAATATTGGAGTTTTTATAATTTAAAGTTTAAAAAATTAATATAAACAAAATTAATTAATTTAAAAATGTAATAAAAATAAAAATGGAATTACAATTCTTAATGTATCGTTAAAAATAAATCGATTGCTTAGTGTAATTTATATCATATCATTTACTTTTTGTAGCTTTAACCCACAATTTAATCCATTATTATGAAAATAAAATTACTTTTCTACTTTACTGTATTTCTTCTTTTTTCTTCTTGTAATACCAATCAGAAAGACCTAAAAGAAAAAGATACTTATGTGCAGCATAATTATACAAAACAAGAAATAGCCATTACTATGAGAGATGGCGTAAAATTGCATACAACTATTTATAGTCCAAAAGACACCTCTAAAACATACCCTATTTTAATGCAAAGAACGCCATACAGTTCTAAACCTTATGGGGTAGCAATGAAAACTAAAATTGGTCCGAATACACATTTAATGAAAGATGGTTATGTTGTTGTATATCAAGATGTAAGAGGAAGGTGGATGAGCGAAGGAATTTACGACAATATGCGTGCGTACTTGCCTAATAAAAAAGAAAATCAATCAGATGAGGTTTCTGATACGTATGATACTATTGATTGGCTTATTAATAACATAGAAAACAGCAACGGTAAGGTGGGTACTTGGGGTATTTCGTATCCTGGACATTATGCAACCATATCTACTATAGATGCGCACCCAGCTCTAAAAGCAGCTTCACCACAGGCGTGTATTGGTGATTTCTTTTTTGATGATTTTCATCATAATGGAGCTTTTTTATTAAGTTATTTTAGGGCTATATCTTTGTTTGGAACCTATAAAGATACTCCTACAGACTCAGCTTGGTATTCTTTCCCTAAAATGAATTCACAAGATCAGTATCAATTTTTCTTAAATAAAGGACCTTTAAAAAACTTAAACGAGTATTTTCACTACGATCGTTTAGATGTTAATGCATTAGCCTCTAAAGATAAAA
>Ga0209771_1001366_pt1 | contig 15606 bp, 15 predicted proteins | sample SaaInl59LU_5_DNA_FD_184639 | JGI IMG/M metagenome (GOLD analysis project Ga0209771, IMG submission 184639) | Marine microbial communities from expanding oxygen minimum zones in the Saanich Inlet - ESP_59LU_5_DNA (SPAdes) (version 2) | ecosystem: Environmental > Aquatic > Marine > Intertidal zone...
GTGTGTTTACTTGTTTTCTAGTGCTTGTTTGTTGTTGATAATTGTCTTGCTCTAAAAGTAGGTCTTTTTCTGAAAACCCATCTACAAAACTACCTATTGCAAAACCAATGGCTGCACCTATTGGACCTCCTAAAGTAAACCCTAAACCGGCGCCTAACCACCTTGTAAAATTTCCCATTTTTATTTTTTAACAAGTGGCAAATTTACAAAGTTTCAAAGAAACCGAGTTTATAGTCGTATAACTTTGTAAGTACGATTCACTTATAAGTGATAAAAAAAAGTATCAATTTTATTGATATTTCTATTAGAACTACCTCTTTAAAATGGGTTGAGTTTTGCAAAACAAATATGTATCTTTGCATTTTAAAATAAATAATTATGTATCCAGAAGAATTAGTAAAACCAATGCGTGATGAGTTAATTAACGCAGGTTTTGAAGCATTATATACAAGCGAAGATGTTGAAAAAGCATTGGCAAAAGAAGGAACAACTTTAGTAATGGTAAACTCGGTTTGTGGTTGTGCAGCTGGTACTGCTAGACCTGGAGCTATTGCATCTTTAGGAGCAGAAAAAACACCTACAAACTTAACAACTGTTTTTGCAGGTGTAGAAAAAGAATCTACACAAAAAGCACGTGAATTTATGATTCCTTTTCCACCAAGTTCTCCAGCAATTGCCTTGTTTAAAGATGGTAATTTAGTGCATATGTTAGAAAGACATCATATAGAAGGACGTTCTGCACAAATGATTGCACAAAATTTAGCGCAAGCTTACGATGAATATTGTTAAAAACAATGTAAATAAATTATAAAATCCATTCTTTTAAGAGTGGATTTTTTATTTTATATAATTTAAAAAAAGTGTTTATCTGCTCATAGTAAAAAAGAGCTTTAAAAAAATATTCTAAAAAGTGAATAAAGAAAAAGTGATTACAAACTGTATTTCTTTTGTAAAAAAAGAGCTTCAAAATGCAGAAGGTGGGCATGATTGGTTTCATATAGAACGCGTATTTAAAAATACTATTCTAATTGCTAAAGCTGAAAAAGTAGATGTTTTTGTGGTTTCTTTGGCAGCACTTTTACATGATATTGCAGACCCAAAATTTAATAATGGAGATGAAAAAATTGGTCCTAAAAAAGCTACACAATTTTTAATTGACGAAAATGTACCTAAAAAAATTAGCATACATGTAATAAACATTATTAAACACATGTCTTTTAAAAATTCTTTTGATAAAAACTTGCAAAATTTTAAAACAAAAGAGTTTGAAGTTGTACAAGATGCAGACAGGTTAGATGCCATTGGTGCAATTGGTATTGCACGTTGTTTTAACTATGGAGGCTTTAAAAATAGGTCATTGTATAACCCAGAAATTATACCTAATCTTACGATGACAAAAGAGGAATATAAAAATTCTAAAGCACCAACTATCAATCATTTTTATGAAAAACTTTTGTTGTTAAAAGATAAAATGAATACTGAAACTGGCAAACAAATTGCTACAGATAGACATTTATTTATGGAAAAATATTTAGAACAATTTTATAATGAGTGGAATGGTATTAAATAATAAAATCTATAACTGTCTTTAAATAATAGTTATAAGGAATAATAAAAGGCTTAAAAAATTAATGTAAAGCCCTTTTTATGTTTAACTAATTTTCTTTTGCAACCTCTAAAGCTGTAATTTTATATTCCAAAATAGATAATTCATTACTTTTTTCTAAAATATCATCTATAGTTAAATTGTTGTTGTTATTTATATAATTTAAAATCTCTTTACTTTTAAAATTATAGTATTCTAATGCTTTGTCTATTTTTGTATTCATCTTAAATATATTATTGTATAAAATTAGACATTTCTCTTCTGTACTTAGAAGCAGGCTTACCAGTAAATTCTTTAAACAGTTTGTTAAAGTGAGAAAAATTATTAAAACCACACTCGTAACAAATATCTGTAATACTAGTTTGGCTTTCAGATAATAATTTAGTGGCGTGTACAACTCTATACTCGTTAACTAATTTTGTAAATGTTTTGTTGGTTGTTTTTTTAAAAAACCTACAAAAAGCAGGTACAGTCATACTTACTAAATCAGCTACTTCTTCTAATGATATATGCCTCTTAAAGTTCTCATTAATGTGTTTAAAAACAAGATCTATTTTTTCGTTATCTTGTGGTATGGTTTCAAAAGCAAAACCGTCTGCATTTAAAATTGTGTAATCGTCTGTGTTTGCTAACTCTTTTAAAATTTCTAAAAAAGATATAATTCTATTGGCACCTTCTAAATCTATCAACTTTTCAATTTTTGCACCAATTCTTTTTTTAATTTCTATATTAAAACGAATTCCTTTTTTTGCACGTTCAAAAAGCTGACCTATAGCAGTCATTTCTGGTATTTTAAAAAATTCATTCCCTAAAAAATCTGGTTTAAACTGTATTAACGTTTCAGAACCATTGGTTGTTAAACGATCTACAAACCCTAAATGTGGTAAATTAGAACCTATTAATACTAGCTGACTATTATTAAAATAACTTATGTGATTTCCAATATGTCTTTTTCCTTTTCCTTTATTAACATAAACAATTTCTATTTCTGGATGAAAGTGCCAAAAGGCATTTGTTCTTTTTAAAAATTGTTCATGTTTTTTTACCAACATAGAACTACCAAAACTAGGGGTAATTTTTTCTAGTGTAGGTTTAGTCTTCATATTATACTTATTATATAGACGCAAAATTACGAATCTAAAACCACATAAAATATATAATTTTATCAAAAATATATGCTATTTTAACTTAACATAGAATTAACATTGTTTAATGTGATAATTTAGCATATATATTCGCCAATTATGATGTTTTCATCATCTAGCATCTGGCATACATTTGTAGTGTTAATAATCATTAAATGAAAAAAATGAAAAATTTAAAAAAATGCTTAGTAGTAGTTATGATGTTGGGAACATTAATAAACTACGCAAATGACAAAAAGAATACTACTTACGTAGTAGAAGGAAAAAAAGTTAAAGTTGAATTTAACGCAGTTAAAAAAGGAAACAAATTAACAATAAGAGATAGTTATGATGTAATTATATTTAGTCAGGAAATAGAAAATTCTGGTAATTACTCTAAAATATTTAATTTGTCTAATTTATTAAAAGGAGATTATACTGCAGAGCTAGAGAAAGACTTTGAAATTGTAATTAAAAACTTTTCTGTTTTAGAAGGCAAAGTATCTTTTAACGGAGAAAAAAGGGTTTTTAAACCTGTTATTAGAACAGAAAAAAATAAGGTTTTAATATCTAAAATAGATTTTAATAAAGAACCTTTAAAAGTAGCTCTTTATTTTAATGGTGAAGTAATTTACTCTGAAACTGTTAAGGATAATAGCAACGTTTTAAATAGGGTTTACAAATTATCTAAAGAAGAAAGAGGTAATTATACTGTTGTAATTAATACCAACGACAGAAATTACGTACAAAATTTTAATTTTTAATCATATAGTTAATTGTTGCATCAAAATACTGCTATGTTTTGATGTTAAAAGCGAGCCAGAGGGCTCGCTTTTTATTTGTTTCATCAATAGCTATTCTTCAGAAAAATTAGGTTTTCTTTTTTCTAAAAAGGCAGTTGTACCTTCTTTAAAGTCTTCGGTTTCAAAACAATTACCAAAGTTTTCTATTTCTACATAATAACCATTAACACCCTCTTTATAATTTGCATTTACAGCTTCAATAGCTTCAGAAATTGCTACTGAGGAATTTCTTGCAATTTTACCTGCTAATTTTTCTGCCAAAGGCAATAAACCTTCTAAAGTGGTTACATAATTTACCAAACCAGCATCTTTAGCTTCATCTGCAGAAATCATGCCAGCGGTAAGAATCATTTCCATAGCTTTACCTTTGCCTACTAATTGAGGTAAACGTTGTGTACCACCATAACCTGGTATGACTCCTAAAGACACTTCTGGCAATCCCATTTTTGCATTGTCTGAGGCAATTCTAAAATGGCAAGCCATTGCCAACTCTAAACCACCACCTAACGCAAAACCATTTACAGCTGCAATTACAGGTGTAGATAAATTCTCTATAAAATCGAATAATTTTTCTTGACCTTCTCTAGCCAAATTTGCCCCTTCTTTTCCAGAAAAATGTGCAAATTCAGAAATGTCTGCTCCCGCTACAAATGCTTTTTCTCCACTACCTATTAAAATAACCGTTTTTATATCTGTATAAGATTGTATTTCTTTAAAAGCAATGTGTAACTCTTGAATTGTATCTTTATTAAGAGCGTTTAACTTTTTAGGTCTGTTAATTGTTATTTTGGCAATTGTATCTTGTATATCTACTAAAATGTTTTTAAACTTCATTTTTATGTATTTAAAATGTTATTAGAAAATTCTATGTTATTTTTTGGGTAAAATTACTGTAAAAGCAGTTCCTTCTCCTTCTTTAGATGTAAACGAAATGCTCCCTTTATAAGCTTCAATTATATTTCTAATCATACCTAAACCTAATCCCATTCCACTTGTTTTGGTGGTAAATTTAGGTTCAAAAATTAAATCTTTAACCTCTTTTGGTATGCCTTTGCCATTATCTGAAACTACAATTTTTAAATTATTATTTTCGGATATAACTATTACATCTATTTTTGGATTTTCTTCTTTTTCTGTAGCTTGTATTGCATTTTTTACCAAATTAGTTACAATTCTTATTAATTGTGTTTTATCTAAATAAGCAAAAAGTTCTTTTTCTTTAGGTTGATAAATAATCGACTTTTGGTTAAAAATATCTAAAGCAAATTTTAAAACGCTAATTACTTCTATTTCTTCTTTGTTTTGTGTAGGCATTTTTGCAAAATCAGAAAAAGCAGAGGCAATAGAGCTCATTACATCTATTTGCTGTATTAAGGTTTGGCTATATTCTGCTAATTTTTCTCTAATATTTTCATCTAAAGGATCAAATTTTCTCTCGAAACTTTGCACAGACAAACGCATGGGTGTTAGCGGATTTTTAATTTCGTGCGCTACTTGTTTTGCCATTTCTCTCCAAGCTTGCTCACGCTCACTTCTGGCCAATTTTACAGCACTTTCCTCTAACTGATCTATCATATTATTATAGGCAGCTACCAAAACTTCTATTTCTGAACTTGCTTTATTTAATATAATTTTTTCATTACGCTCATTTAAGCGAGTTTGCTGCATTTTGTCTGAAATAGTTTTTATAGAACGTGTAATGTAACTAGATAAAAAATAAGCAAATGAAATAGCAATGATAAACATTAGCAAATACACCAAACTTAACCTATAAATAAACTCTTCTAACTCGTGTTCTATCTCTGAATTGTCTTGAGTAAATTGTAATTCTAAAATACCAATTCTTTTAAATTTTGGGTCGTGAATGTATGTGTAAGATGTTTGATAACTGGTGTCATCTATCTCTCTATTTTTTAATATTCTGTGGCTAGAGTTTTGTGCTAATTCTTCAACAGTGTTGGGTGTTAATTGTGTTTTGTCTATTTTCTCAAAAGCATTACTTGCAGAGGTTTTTAAAAGTCTACCTTCTAAGTTATAGATGGTAATATTTAGCTTGTTAATAGATGAAATTTCGTAAATTCTATCTTGAAAAATCTTCGCTAAATTTTCTGTATTTACAGGATATGAGGTTTTGTTAGTAAGCTCTAATTCTATAATTTTTTTAGCAATAGCTTCTTTACGCTCAAAACGTTGTATGTTATAATCTTTTGTTTGCTCATCATATTGATATACAGTGACTACCAATATTAAAACAGATGCTAACAGCACTAAAAGAATCATTGATAAAAAGATTCTAATTCTAAGAGAAATATTTTTAAACCTTATCAAATTAATGTGATTTTAAAACCACAAGATACCAAATAAAAAAGCCATTACAAATTGTATAATGGCTTTTGATTTTTATTTAAGATTTATTCTTTATTTATATTTGAGTTTGAGCCCAATTAAGATTAAAGTTGATATTGCGGTTACAACATTTGCTAAAATCATTGGTAAACTATTTAAGTAAAAACCATATACGAACCATAATGAAACTCCAATAAAAAAAGAAACATACATTGTTAAAGACAGTCCTTTGGTATTTTTTGTTTTCCAAGTTTTATACACTTGAGGTAAAAAAGCACCAGTTGTAATAATTGCTGCTAACATGCCTAAAATTTCAAAAACATTCATTGTATTTTTTCTTTATCAATGTATGTAAGGGTAATAATAAACACTACCAAATGGGGTATAAAAATACTTGAATACTTTCTTAAAAACAGCAAGTATTTAACCTACTATGTTTACAATTTTACCAGGTACAATAATTACTTTTTTAGGTATTCTACCTTGTAATTGTGCTTGTGTTTTTTCATGCTCCATAACTGTTTTTTCTATATCATCTTTAGATAATTCTAAGGATAATTCTAGAGTAAAACGCATTTTTCCATTAAATGAAATAGGATATATTTTGGTGCTTTCTACTAAGTATTTTTCTTCAAACTTTGGAAAAGTAACAGTTGCAATGCTTTCTTTGTGCCCTAATTGGCTCCATAATTCTTCTGCAATATGAGGCGCATAAGGAGAAACCAAAACCGCAAGAGGTTCTAAAATGGTACGTTTGTTACATTTTAAAGCAGACAACTCGTTTACAGCAATCATAAAGGTAGAAACAGAGGTGTTAAAAGAGAAATTTTCTATATCTTCTTCTACTTTTTTGATGGTTTTATGTAAGGTTTTAAGTTCTTCTTTGGTTGGTTCATCATTAGAAACTGCAAACTCTTCTTCTTTAAAATAAAGTTTCCAAAGTTTTTTTAAGAAAGAATGCACACCAGAAATACCAGAAGTTTTCCAAGGTTTTGCTTGTTCTAAAGGCCCTAAAAACATTTCGAACAAACGCAAACTATCTGCTCCATATTCTTCGCAAATAGTATCTGGATTTACAACATTGTATTTAGATTTAGACATTTTTTCTACCTCTCTACCCACTTTATAAACACCATCTTCTAAAATAAATGTAGCATTTTTATAATCTGCATTTAAAGGGTGATTTTTAAAAGCCTCTACATCTAGTTCATCTGAGGCATTTACTAAAGAAACATCTGCATGAATGGGTGTTTTGGTTATCATCACCAAATCTGCAAAATTAGGGTCTAAAAGCTTTTTATCTAATAAATAATTTTTAACTACTATTTCAAATTCATCATCAGAATTAAATAAATTTTTAGAAACAAAAAGTGTTGGTATGTGTTCAATAACATCCTCATTAGACTTATCTATGGCGCAACCATTTTTTACAAATACTGAAGTTTTGTAGACAAAAGCACTTGTTCCCAAAATCATTCCTTGGTTAATTAGTTTTTTTGCAAACTCATCTCCAGGAACCATATTTTTATCAAACAAAAACTTTTGCCAAAAGCGTGCGTATAATAAATGTCCTGTTGCGTGTTCTGAACCACCAATGTATAAATCTACATTTTGCCAATAATCTAAAGCTTCTTTGCTTGCAAATTGGTTGGTATTATCAGCATCCATATATCTGTTAAAATACCAAGAGCTTCCTGCCCAACCAGGCATTGTGTTTAATTCTAATGGAAACACCGTTTGATTATCAATTAAATCATTAGAAACAACTGTATCTGTAGCTGTATTCCAAGCCCAAACTTCTGCATTTCCTAAAGGTGGTTTTCCATCTTCGGTTGGTAAATATTTTTCTACTTCTGGCAATACAATTGGTAAGTGTTTTGCATCAATCATTTGAGGCATTCCATCTTTGTAATACACAGGAAATGGCTCTCCCCAATAACGTTGTCTGCTAAAAACAGCATCACGTAATCTATAATTTATTTTACCGTAACCTAAACCACGTTTTTCTAGTTCGTAGATGGCTAATTTTAGGGCTTTCTTGTACTTTAATCCTGATAAGAAATCAGAATTTGCAATTACAGTGCCTTCTTTATCTGCATGTACAGCCTCAGAAATATCAACTCCTTCAAAAATATTAGGAATTGGAATGTTAAAATGTTTGGCAAAATCATAATCACGCTGGTCTCCACAAGGAACTGCCATCACTGCTCCTGTACCATAACCTGCTAACACATAATCTCCAATCCAAATTTGTACTTTTTCGCCAGAGAAAGGGTGTATTGCATACGCACCGGTAAATGCACCAGAAATGGTTTTCACATCTGCCATTCTATCGCGTTCAGAACGTTTTGCTGTTGCTTCTACATATGCTTCAACTTCTGCTTTTTGTGCTTCAGTTGTAATTTTTGACACCAATTCGTGTTCTGGCGCTAAAGTCATAAAACTTACTCCGTAAATGGTATCTGGACGTGTTGTGAATACTTCTATAATTTTTGGTTCTTGGTTGTTGGTTGTTGGTTCATCCACCTGGAAAGAAACCATGGCTCCTTGAGAACGACCAATCCAATTGGTTTGAGAATCTTTTAACGGTTGTGGCCAATCTATAGTTTGTAAACCATCTAACAAACGTTGTGCGTAGGCAGAAATTCGCATAGACCACTGTGTCATTTTTTTTCTAATAACAGGATATCCTCCACGTTCTGAAACTCCGTTTACAATTTCGTCATTTGCCAAAACAGTTCCTAATGCAGGACACCAGTTTACTTCTGTATCTGACAAAAATGTTAAACGATATTGTAATAAAATTTCTTGTTTTTTGGTTGATGAAAAATCAGCCCAATCTTTAAAAGAAAAAGAAACAATATCTTCATCGCAAACTGCATTTATATTTATGTTTCCTTCTTTTTCAAAAATTGAAACTAAGGTTGAAATGTCTTCTGCTTTGTCTGTATCTTTATTATACCAAGAGTTAAATAGTTGAATAAAAATCGACTGAGTCCATTTATAATAAGCAGGATTTGATGTACGAACTTCTCTGCTCCAATCAAAAGAAAAACCTATTTTATCTAATTGTTTTCTGTAGGTTTTTATATTTTCTTCGGTTGTTTTTGCAGGATGTTGCCCAGTTTGTATGGCATATTGTTCTGCTGGTAAACCAAAAGAATCGTAACCTTGTGGATGCAACACATTAAAACCTTTATGACGTTTGTAACGCGCATAAATATCGCTAGCAATATAACCTAAAGGATGCCCAACATGTAAACCTGCTCCACTTGGATAAGGAAACATATCTAACACATAATATTTAGGTTTATTACTTTTATTTAAAGCTTTAAACGTTTGGTTTTTTGCCCAAAAATTTTGCCACTTTTTTTCTATTTCTTGATGATTGTATTGCATCTGTTACCTCTTAATTTAAGGGGCAAATTTACGTTTATTCTTTGTAAGCAAAAAACAGATTTCTTTTAAATTACAACAGGCTTTCAAAATGAATTGAAAGCCTGCTGTAATTTAATATTTATGTGCTTTTACAAACACTCTTTGTAATTAGAATCTTTTCTGTATAATGTTCTATTTAACTCGCCATCTTTATAAAAATCTATAATATTATTATTACAAGATAGCTTTAATTCATAGTTGGCTATATTGCCAAAATTATAATCTACTACTAGCAAATCTCCAGAAATTGTATACTCTTGGGTACCTGGTATTGGAGTATCAGAAAACACATTGTCTGTACCATAAAAGGTAAATTGCTCACCATTTTTAAAAGTATGCATAACTGAAACTTCAAAACCTTTTAAAAGCCATTTGCCATTTTCTAAAATAGTTACTTTTTCTTCCATAGAGAGTTCTAAAGATACATCTCCGTTTATGCTACTACAACTTGTTAAAGTTACAGCGCTAAATACTGCCAAATAAATAAAAAATTTGTTCACTTTTTTTATGTTTATTTGCTTTTATAGTTAAAAGCAGAAAAGTGATATTAGTATTTTTCTGTTTCTGATGTTTTTTTAATAGGCACAGAAACAATAATTTTACCCCAACCCATATGTAAGGTCATGTTCTTATCAAACATCATAGAAAAAGCTTCTATATTTTTTTCAGATTCAGAAACTTTACCAGCAACCCTTACAATATCTTGTTCTTCTTTATAAGTGTAAGATCCCCATACATTTCTTGCTTTGTTTATAATTACAGTCCAATTTCCTTCTGCAGAAGGGATTGTAAATAAAGAATATGAACCTGCTCTTAGATTTTTACCTCCAAAAATTACATCTTCAAAAAAAGTAATTTCTGTTGCTTCGTTTGCTCCAGTTCTCCAAACTTTATCTACTGGCGCTAACATAGCTAAATCTCTACCTTTTAATTGTGGGCGACTATAAACCACCTTTACAATTTTGTTTGACTCTCTCCAACTATTTGGAAAAAAAGCAGCATCCATAGGGCTAACATCTAATGACTTAAAAGATTGTGCTACAAGATCTACATTACACAATGTGGTTGCAATTACTGCAACAAATAATATTATTTTTTTCATTTTTAAATATGTTTTAAGTACGTGTTTTTTTAAAGTATGAAAAGTATAAATCATTACGAAAAGATACTACTAATTTTATGTTAACTTTTAATGACAAGCACAATCTGAATTACAACTACTTTTTTTCTTTGATGAAGGTGCGAATTTTTTCACTAGAAAAAAGATGGCTAAAAAAACCAATATGTAAACAAATACCTGTTGCATTAGCTTAATATTTGATAAGTTATTAAAGAGGAAATGTATGCCAATAAAGCCATACCAAACAGTTGTATTAGTGGCCATTTCCAAGTTTTAGTTTCACGTTTTACAATAGCTAATGTTGCCATACATTGCATTGCAAAGGCATAAAAAACCAATAAAGACATCCCCACAGGAAAATTAAAACGTTTTTTACCTGTTTCTGGGTTAATTTCAGAACGCATTTTTTGTTTTATGGTAGATGTATCTTCATCATCTGATGCTACACTATAAATGGTGGCTAGTGTACCAACAAACACCTCTCTGGCTGCAAAAGAGGTAATTAATGCAATTCCTATTTTCCAATCGTAACCTAAAGGTTTTATGGCTGGTTCTATGGTTTTACCCATAATACCAATATAAGAATTCTCTAATTTTGCAGAGGCTATTTTTTGTTGCAAATCAGCCTTATTCAATTGTTTATTTTCTATATTTTCAATCGTATTTTTTTCTGCATTTTTAAAAGATTCTGGTCCGTTAGAAGCTAAAAACCATAGTATGATAGACAAGGCTAAAATTATTTTACCTGCTTCAAAAACAAAAGCTTTTGTTTTTTCTATCACTTCTAAAAATACATTTTTAAAAGATGGAATTTTATAATTGGGCATTTCTACCACAAAGAAAGAACTACTTTTTATTTTTAATGTTTTCTGCAATATGTAAGCTGCTAAAATTGCAGATAAAAAGCCTAAAGCATATAACATTAATAGTGTAAATGCTTGTAAGTTATAAAAACCTAATATCTTTTTATTGGGTATAATTAATGCTATTAAAATGGCATACACTGGCAATCTTGCAGAACATGTGGTAAAAGGAACTACTAAAATGGTAATTAACCTTTCTTTCCAACTAGAAATAGTTCTTGTTGCCATAATTGCTGGTATTGCACAAGCTGTACCTGATATTAAGGGAATGATACTTTTACCATTCATACCAAAACGTCGCATAATTTTATCCATTAAAAATACAACACGACTCATATAACCAGTTTCTTCTAAAATGGCAATAAACATAAATAAAATTGCAATTTGTGGAATAAAAATAAGCACACCACCAATACCCGGTATAATACCTTCTACAATTAAATCTGTAAAAACACCTGCTGGCAAATTGCTTTTTGCAAAGTCAGATAAGTTCGCAAAAGCACCATCTATAAAATCCATTGGAACTGAAGACCAATCAAAAATTGATTGAAAGATTAATAATAAAACGAGTAGAAAAATAATGTAGCCAAATATTTTATGCGTAAATATTTTATCTAACCTACTTCTTACATCTGTAGCTGCGTTTTTATTTACAAGGTAGGTTTTCTTTAAAATTTTATTAATTTCTTGATACCTATAAATAGTTTCTTTATGCTGGTATTTCTTAAGTTTAGATACATCTTTATTAAAAGAAAGTAACTGTTCTTTTTGACCTTTTGTAATGCCCTCTGGAAAATTTTTCTGAGTAACCATTAACCATAATTCATACAAAGAAAAATTTGGGTTGATGGCTTTTAATTTTTCAAAATATTCTGGATCTATTTTGTTATTATCGCACATTGGTGTTGCTTTTGCAGCAACATGACATTTAATAATCGCTTCTTTTACTTTATCTATGCCTTGGTTTTTTCTAGCACTTATTAAAACAACTTCTGTATTTAGCTCTTCTTTTAAGGCTGTTAGGTCTATAGAAATACCTTTTTTATGCATTTGATCTACCATGTTAATAGCCAAAACAGTAGGGATTTCTAAATCTTTTATTTGTGAAAAAAGTAGTAAATTTCTTTTTAAATTTTCTACATCTGCAACCACTAAAATTACATCTGGAGATTCTTTGATGTCTTTTTTAAGTAAGGTTTTTAAAACAATACTTTCGTCTAAAGACGTTGGATTAATGCTATAAGTACCGGGTAAATCTGTAATAATTGCGTTTTGAGTTGCAGATAGTTTACTTTTTCCTTCTTTTTTATCTACAGTAACACCAGGATAATTACCTACTTTTTGGTTTAAACCAGTAAGTTGGTTAAACAAAGATGTTTTACCCGTATTTGGGTTTCCAATTAAAGCAACTTTTATATTGTTTTTAGACATTTATAGGTTTGCTTTTAAGATTTGTATTTGTACTGCAGTTTCTTTTCTAATGGCTAAATGACTGCCATTTACACAGATATATAAGAGATCTTTTAAAGGCGCTATTTGTACCAATTGTACTTCTGCACCCGGTAAACAGCCCATTTCTAGTAGTTTTAAAGGAATTAAATCTAAAGATTCTTCAGAAATGTATCCCATTTCTCCAATACGTAAAGATGCAATTGTGCTCAATATTTTTTATTTGGGATGACAAAGATAACCATTTAGAATGATTCTAAACAAGTTATTTGGAAGCATATTCTTCTTTTAACAAAACGATGTCTTGTTTTAACTTTTCCATATCGGTTTTTTCTGTGCCATCATAATATCCGCGAATGCGTCTGTCTTTGTCTACCAGCACAAATTGTTCTGTATGTATAAAATCGTTTTCTCCTCCATCACCTTCGTCTAAAACGGCAAAATAGCTTTTTCTGGCTAGCTCGTAAATATGAGCTTTAGAGCCTGTTGTAACATTCCATTTACCATCTATAACGCCTTTTCTATTAGCATATTCTTTTAATACAGAAACACTGTCTATAACGGGTGTAACTGAGTGAGAAAGAAACATAATATCATGATCATCTTTATAATAATCTTGCAACTGGCTCATGTTGTAAGCCATGGCAATACAAATGGTTTGGCAACGTGTAAAAAAGAAATCGGCTACATAAATTTTATCTTTATAATTATTGTTGGTAATAATGTCTCCATTTTGGTTGGTTAACTTAAAATCTGCAATGGTGTGGTCTTTTGTAATGTGTTTCATAGAAAAATCTACCAAACGCGGATTTACATCTGCAGGACTGTATACTTTTAGCTTTTTATCAACCTTTAATAAATGATAAAAAACAGGAATGGCAATTGCCGAAAAGACTACCAAAAAAATAAGCGTAGGAATTGATTTTTTAAAGAATTTAATCTCCATAATAAGCGTTTATCCTGCAAAAATACAACATAAAAAAACGCTAAAAAAGTGGCCAAATCAATATTGTGTGTAAAATCTTTGTTAAAATAAAAAAGCAAACTTTAATAGTTCTTTTACAACTCTCTTTAAAACCGTACATTTGTGCGTTTTTTAATTATGATTTAACGCTGAATGGAAATATTAATAAAAGCATCGCAATTTATATTAAGTTTATCTTTATTAATTGTTTTGCACGAAATGGGGCACTTTATCCCTGCAAAATTGTTTAAAACTAAAGTAGAAAAATTCTACTTATTTTTCGATTATAAGTTTTCTCTTTTTAAGAAAAAAATTGGAGAAACCGTTTATGGTATTGGCTGGATTCCTTTAGGTGGATATGTAAAAATATCTGGAATGATAGATGAAAGTATGGATACAGAACAAATGAAACAACCTGCACAACCTTGGGAGTTTCGCTCTAAACCTGCGTGGCAACGTTTAATTATAATGTTGGGTGGTGTTTTTGTAAATTTTGTATTAGGTATTTTTATCTACATTATGCTAATGTGGGCTTATGGAGAAAAATATTTACCTAACGAAAATGTAGTTGATGGTGTTTGGGTAGAAAATGAATTGGCAGAAAACTTGGGCTTACAAACAGGTGATAAAGTTTTAACTGTTGATGGCGAAAAAATTAAGAAATTTAGAGGTTTATCTTTAGAATTTATTAACGGAGAGAACTATCAGATAGAAAGAAACGGACAAGTTATTGATAAAGAAATTCCAGAAGATTTTATTTCTCAATTAATGGATAGAGGTAAAGATGCTGGTCCTTTTTTATATCCAAGGTATCCTTTTGTTGTTGCTGGTATTTCAGATGATTCGCCAAACACAAAGGCAGATTTAAAAACAAAAGATATAATTATTGCTATAAATGGTACATCTATTAAATATTTTGACGAGGCACAAACTGAGTTAGAAAAATATAAAAATAAAAACATTACAGTAACTGTTAAAAGAGGAACTACTTCAAAAGAAATTCCTTTAAAGGTTTCAGAAGATGCTAAACTTGGTGTTGGCTTAGGTCAACTTTCGTTTAAAGATTTAGAAAAATTAGGCTACTACCAATTAGCAGATGTAGAGTATTCTTTTTCTGAAGCTATACCTGCTGGTTTTAAAAAATCTTGGAAAACTTTAACAGATTACGTAAAACAATTAAAAAAGATTTTTAATCCAAGTACAGGAGCGTACAAAGGTTTAGGTGGTTTTATTTCTATTGGGAGTATTTTTCCTGCAGAATGGAGCGCACAATCTTTCTGGGAAATTACAGCATTTTTATCTATTATGTTAGGCTTTATGAATTTATTGCCAATACCTGCTTTAGATGGTGGACACGTAGTTTTTACTCTTTGGGAAATGATTACAGGTAAAAAACCTGGAGATAAATTTTTAGAGTATGCACAAGTTGTTGGTTTTGTTTTGTTGATAATACTACTACTATTTGCAAATGGTAATGATATTTTTAGACTGTTTAAGTAAGGTATTTAAACACTAAATTAAAAAAGCCTCACAAAATTAATTCTGTGAGGCTTTTTTCAATTTTCATTAGTTGATTCATAAAGGAAATAGAAGCATATACTTGGTTACATATATGATAAACATAACTTTTTAGATAATGTTATCAATCTAGCATATCTCTTTCTTTTGATCCTGTAATCAGAACAGATTTATATCTTTTTTTAAGGGCTTCTATAAAATACTATTTTTTAACGCCTAAAAAACTTCGAATTAAAATCAACAATAGAAACACAAAATTATGTGTTTTTAATATGCTGAGTTCAACTCATAAGTGCAACAAACTTATTATTTAGAGTTTCAATAGGACTAAGATAATTGAATTTTCTAATAGGTCTGTTATTAATTGATAATTCT
>Ga0209771_1001368_pt1 | contig 15600 bp, 13 predicted proteins | sample SaaInl59LU_5_DNA_FD_184639 | JGI IMG/M metagenome (GOLD analysis project Ga0209771, IMG submission 184639) | Marine microbial communities from expanding oxygen minimum zones in the Saanich Inlet - ESP_59LU_5_DNA (SPAdes) (version 2) | ecosystem: Environmental > Aquatic > Marine > Intertidal zone...
TTCTCGTTTAGGTGGAGCGGTATTTATTTATTCAAAGCATAAAAAGTGGTTTCAGTTTTCAGATTTGAATGAAGATCATTATTACGCGTTAGATCTAATCACTGAAAAACGTTCATACAGGAGTAGCGAATCTCATTTAGATGCGATGCTAAAAGCGATCCATTCAAACACCTGGGAAAACAGAAAGCGAATGATTATTACCTTAACTGACGAGTTTGTCGAGTCCGGTGAAAACTTTAATCCACCGAATGCTGTGATTTCCGCTGCGAATGCCAATAATATTGAATTACATACGATTATGTTGTCTTATTAAGAATTGATTTTTAAAAAAAAGCCGTTAAGGATTTATCTGAAATTCATTATTTTAGAGGAATTTTTAACGGCATTTTTATGCGATTAACTTTTTTCTTTTTACTGGCATTATTTTCATCCTCTTATTCGCAGACCTCAAGCCATGATTACGTGTATCAATTGCCTTTTGAATCGGGAAAAACAGTACTTATAATGCAAGGTTATAATGGAAAGTATTCTCATAAAAACAAATTTGCTTTAGATTTCAGACTTAAAAAGGGAAAGTTTATTTGTGCGGCTAGAGGTGGGAAGGTTGTTAAGATGGTTGAGCATAATAATGAAGGCGGAGGAAATATAAAGTTTATAAACAAGGCGAATTATATCGTAATTGCCCATGATGATGCTACTTATGGAGGCTATTGGCACTTAGAACAAAATGGTGCTTTGGTTGAAGTTGGAGACAGTGTTAACGTCGGAGATATTATTGGACGATCGGGGAGCACTGGTTTTTCATCGATGGCACATCTGCACTTTATGGTATACAGCTACGATAAAAAGGGCAAACAGTACACAATGCCAACTTTTTTTAACACCAAAAACAAGGGCATTCGTCATTTAAAGTCTTACAGTTGGGTGAAGCGTAATTGATTGAATTGATGTATAAAAAAAGCCGAGTTTTACTCGGCTTTAAATAATATTTAGGTATGCGTAAGTTAAAATTTGAAAGATAATCCAGCATTCATAAGACCACCTTGCCCAAGTCCAACTCCTACATTAGCTCCAATATTTTCTGTGAAGAAAAAACGACATCCTAAGCCCACTCGGCAAAAGGAATTGTAGTTTCAGGTGTTAAACCAATAGCTTGGTCATCAAAATCTTCAGCACCCATAGGTTCGTCAGTTGTTAGAGTAGAAGTTCTACTTTTGTATCCAGCACCGCCCATTACGTAAAGATCAATATATTGATTTGCTACAAAATGATAATTTAACGTCAACATAGCGCCCCACTTAGAGGTTTTACCCTCAGTTGTATACATCTCCTCAACTCCGTCACCGTCATTATCAAAAGATCTTGAAAGTGATGCAGATCCTTGGTCAAAAGCAAAATCCATTCCCACACCAAATTTATCGGACACAAGATATTCACCCCTTACACCAATGGCACCAAAACCGGATGTCGTGGCTGTAGTTCCCCAATAATCCGCTTCAAATTCCCAATTGGTTTCATAAAGTGATTGTCCAGCGTTTGTGAAACCATAATAGGTATCAACGATAATGTTGCCCTGTGCAATTTGCGAAGACGCGGCAAAAGACGTCCCAGTAATAACAATTGCCAAAAATAATTTTTTCATTTTGATTTAATTTATGTTAGAAACAATCATACGAAATACCTTTAATAAGGTTACTTGTGCATTTATATCAAAACAGTTTTCGGTATTCAATAAAATAGTAGTGCAATTATTTTTTAAGTTAACCATGAATATTTAATTGAATGCAAAAGAGTGGCACAAATTTTCTGCCCATGTAAAAGGGATAGGAATCTCATCTGAATTTTAATTCTCAACAATAGATTGTTTAGTTGTTTCCAAACATATTTGGGCGTTAAAGGAGATATTCCATTATCTTTAAACCTTAAACAAGGTTAACGATGGGAAGATCACAAGAAACATTTTTTAAAAAACAACGTGAAAAGAATCGCGAGCGTAAAAAGAAAGAGAAATTAGAGAAGAAGGAAAACAGAAGAGCATCATCTACTGGAGGAAGTGAAATTGATTGGGAAAGTGCACCAGAAAATAAAACAATGACTCAAAAAGAAATGGATCAAAAAGCACAAAATAGACAACAGACTAAAGACTAATAATTAATAATACAAGTACAATGAAAAAAGGAGTGGTTAAATTTTTCAATAATGAAAAAGGGTTCGGATTTATCGTTGATGAAGAATCAAAAGAAGAAGTATTCGTTCATAAAACTGGGTTGGTTGACAACATTCAGGAAGATGATAACGTGGAATTTGAAGTAGAACAAGGTAAGAGAGGACTTAATGCAGTAAATGTTACTAAAGTTTAATTTCCAACCTATACACATTACGAAGGGCTTAACAAAAGCCCTTTTTTTATGTCATGAATTTTTTCAGCCATTTAAAACCTTTAAAAGGGACGTATTTAAATGGTAAATCAATCCAGGTTGGGGTTGTAACAACTGCTTTCCTGTGTGAAAAGCATAAAAAACTTTCATACCCATGATAGGCGCCATATCCACTATGACCAACACCTCCAAAAGGAAGGTTTGGATTTGCGACATGCATCATTGCGTCATTAATACAAGCGCCTCCTGAGCTTGTTTTATTCAGTACAGATTTAGCTTGATTTGAATCGCCGTAGTAATAGAGGGCTAAAGGTTTTTCGAATTCATCAATAATTTTTATTGCTTCATCAATATTTTCAAAGCTGATCACTGGTAATATTGGCCCAAAAATCTCTTCTTGCATAACTGCATCTTTGGTTGTGATGTCACTCAAAATCGTTGGTTCTATTTGCAGTGTATTCGCATTGCTTTCACCGCCATATTTTATTTTTGAACGGTCCATTAAGCCAATGAGGCGGTCGAAATGTTTTTGATGAATAATTTTAGGGTAATTGGAACTATTTAGCACGGGACTTCCGTACATTTTATTCCAAGCTGAATGAATCTCTTCCATGAGCTCATTCTTAATGGAATGATGGACAAGAAGATAATCAGGTGCAATACAGGTTTGTCCTGCATTAATGGTTTTGGACCATGCGATTCTTTTTGCCGCAACTTTTAATGCTGCACTTTTATCGATGATGCACGGAGATTTACCCCCGAGCTCAAGTGTTACAGGCGTTAAAAATTCTGCGGCTGCTTTCATTACAATTTTTCCTAGTGCACTTCCTCCAGTGAAAAATATATGATCGAATCGTTTTTTAAATAAAATTTGATTTTCAGTTTTATCTCCATGAACAATCGAAATATGTTTTGGGTCAAAAGTTTCCTTTATGATTACATCCATAATGCAAGCGGTATGCTTACTGTCGGCAGAGGGTTTAAGAATGGCACATGAGCCCGAGGATAAAACACCTACAAGTGGTGAGAAAAGAAGGAAAAATGGATAATTCCAAGGCGCAATAATTAAATTGATACCAATAGGGTCATAGTAAATTCTGCTTCTTGAAGGCCTTAAAACAAGAGGTGTCTTGATGCGTTTTGATGCACTCCAAGTATTTAGTTTTTTTAGATGAAGCTTTATTTCAGAGACGACCAAACTAAATTCGGTAAGATAGGCCTCTTCATTGGATTTATTAAGATCCTGGTGCAGTGCTTTTAGTATATTCTCTTCATACTTTAGACATGATGCTAATAATCTTTTTAGTGCATCTCTTCGAAAGGAAATTGCTTTTGTTTGTTGCGATGAGAAGAACTTATTTTGTTCCTGAAGCAGTGCGTCGATACCTGAGTCTGTAAGAAAATCCATAACTCAAATTTAACAAAAGTAAGTTACTCTTTATTTTTAGAATCAATGATAATAGTGACAGGTCCGTCATTAAGCAATGAAACTTTCATATCAGCACCAAAAACACCGTTTCTCACCTCAGAATCAAGTTGTTTATTAAGTTGTTTAGAAAAATAATTGTAAAGCGGAACTGCATATTCAGGTTTCGCTGCTGTAATAAAGCTAGGTCTATTTCCTTTTCTAGTTTTTGCATGTAAAGTGAACTGACTGATGACAAGAACTTCTCCTTGCACATCATTTAGACTCAGATTCATTTTGCAATCTGAATCATTAAATACTCTTAAGCCTATAGTTTTTTGAACAAGATAGTCAGCGTCCGACTCAGTATCCTTTTCTTCAATGCCGATTAGAACGAGGAACCCTTTATTGATTTGGGCATGCTTTCGTTTATCTATAGTCACCGATGCTTGAGTTACGCGCTGAATTACGATTCTCATTTAAAGTCATTTTTGCGATAGCTTTCCGAACCATCCTCGGACATAAGTTGGAGGTAAGTCAAGTATCTCGATCCTGCAATTTTTTCTTCCTCAACTGCTTCTTTTATAGCACATTTTGGCTCTTCGAGATGCCGGCAATTGTGAAATTTACATGCACCAAGAAGTGCACGCATTTCAGGGAAATAATGCGCGTAGTGTTCTTTTTCAAGGTCAACAAGACCGAAGGCCCGTATGCCCGGGGTATCAATGATGTACCCGCCACTTTCTAGGGCGTGCATTTCAGAGAAAGTGGTCGTGTGCTTTCCTTGTTCATGAGCTCGAGATATTTCACCCACTCTTAATTTAAGATTTGGGTCTAAAGAGTTTACAAGGGTTGTTTTTCCAACTCCGCTATTCCCCGATATCATGACTTTTTTACCAGATATTTCTTCTTTTAAAAAGTGAATGGTTTTTGCATTTTCAGCAATGACATGGTGACAAGGGTAACCTAACTTCTCGTAGATTTCAGTTAAATAGAACATCAACTCCTCTTCCTTTTGACCATAAACATCGACTTTGTTGAAAAGGATGGTTGTTGGGATCCTAAAAGATTCAGCAGCAACAAGAAACCTATCGATAAACGCTACTTGAGTTTCCGGTGATTTCAAGGTGACAATTAGATAAACCCGGTCTACATTTGCAGCAATAATTTGCATCTGTTTACTGAGATTGGTGGACTTTCGTACCAGATAGTTTTTTCTAGATTCTACGCTTTGAATCGTATAAATGATTTCGCTAGTGGTCTTTATCGCAGTAAGGTTTACAACATCTCCAGCCGCGATGGGGTTTGTAGTTTTTAACCCTGCAAGTCGCAGTTTTCCCTTTACAGATGCCTGAACAATGCTTCCATCCTTTAGCAGTACTTTATACCATTTCCCAGTAGACTTGATTACCTCACCTTGCATAACACAAAGGTAATTGTCTTACTAAGGAATAGAAAGAAAAGGATTAAAATAGTTGTATTTTTGAGTTCTATTATGATGAAATTCGGTCTTTTAGGTAAACAGTTATCTCATTCATTTTCGCAGAGATTTTTTGAAGCGCACTTTAAAGAGAGTCAGCAAAGGGCTACTTATGAACTGATTGAAATTGATTCAAGCCATGCATTAAAGAAATTTGTCCGAGATGATATTCTTGGTTATCACGGATTAAACGTTACAATTCCATTTAAAGAAACCGTCATAGAATATTTGGACGAATTAAGCCCAGAAGCAAAGGCTATCGGCGCTGTCAATACGATTAAGATATTTCCAAATGGGAAAACAAAGGGTTTCAACACTGACGCTTATGGCTTTCGACAGAGTATCAAGCCCTTTCTAGACTTAAATCATTATCGGGCGGTGATCCTCGGAACAGGAGGCGCAGCTAAGGCGGTTGAACATGTGCTGAAAGAGCTTGGGTTGGATGTTTTTTTTATTTCTCGAAATCCATCTGGGCCGAGACAATTTAGCTATCAAGAGATCAATGAGCAGATGCTCTCGTCTTGTAAACTGGTCATAAATTGTACCCCAGTGGGTATGTTTCCAAATGTTGAGGATGTTGTAGATTTCCCCTTTTCGTATTTGGATAAGAAGCATTTAGTTGTTGACTTAATTTACAATCCTTCAGAGACACTTTTTTTAAAGAAGGCACGGGAACAAGCGGCAATTGTCTTAAATGGCTCAACCATGTTGCATCAACAGGCGTTAAAAAGTTGGGAGATTTGGAATCAGTAATTGCCATTTCGTTTTGTTATGATTGTAAAATGTCCTAATTTTAAAGATTACATAAATTAGATCAAATGTTTTTTAAATATACGCTATCGGTTTGTTTAATATTCGCGGCAATATTACCGAGCTTCAGTCAACTAACTCAACTACAATCAGCCTTTTGCCCTACGACTGTGCCAAGTTTAGGAACAAATATTAGATGTAATAGTGTAGCAGGAGCTGAAGGGTATCGATTTGAGATTTGGAATCAAGCTCAGGATGACAGTCTAAAAACCTACGACTCTTATGCTAATAACCGTGGTAATAAAGTAAGATTTACATGGATTGGTGGTGGTATAATTGAATATTCAACCACATATTCGATACGCGTTTCCTGGTATGATGAAGATACAGATACATGGAGTGCTCCCGGTTCATTTTGTGAGGTCACAACTCCGTCAAACCCAGTAACGCAGTTAAATCCAACTTTTTGTGGTGCTGAAATAGCGACAGAAAGCACCAATATTCTTTGCACTCAAGTTACAGGTGCTATTGAGTATCGTTTCGAAGTTTCCGTTGGAGGTTCGTTTTTAGAAAACGTGGATAAATCAAATTACAAATTGAGGCTTACTGATTTTACCTCACCTGGTCATCCTCTACATTGTACCCAGTATGATATACGTGTTGCAACAAGGACAACTCCAGGAGGAGCATGGTCAGCATTTGGAGCATCTTGTTTCGTTACCTATAAAGTACCAACGACTGTTATTTCTCCTGTTTATTGCGGGACAACAATTAATTACCTTCAACAAGATACGATACACGCAAATGCCAAGGGCGCAGCGGATGGTTACAGATTTCGAATTGAAAGTGGCGGAACAATAATTGAAGATACAGTTGCGAATCCAAGCACATATAATGGTATTACATTTAGAAAGTTTCCAGGGGTTCAATATGGTGAAACTTACAATGTTTCGGTTAAGATTCGTTCTAATGGATGTTGGGGTGAATATGGTGCTTCTTGTGCGATTTCGACTGTTTCCCAGCCCGTAACAAAAATTCGACCCTCGACATGTGGTGATCAAATTTCTTCTGCAGGGGTTAATATCAAGGCAAATTCTATTATTTACGGTCAGGAATATGAATTTCGTATAAATGGAGGTGTTCTTGTAGATGAGATCTACAATACTTCAACTGGTATTTCGGGTATACCAAGTTCTCCACGATTCAGACTGGTATGGTTAGATAATGCGAATTTAGTCTCTTATGGAACCATTTACACTGTAGAAGTTCGTGTCAAGGTGAGCGGTTCATACGGGGCATGGGGTGATCCCTGCACGGTAGAGTTAGAAGGTGATCCAGTGACGGAATTAAAACCTGCTTATTGTGGGATTTCACTTTCTAGTATGGCAACAAATTTGTATTGTAATTCTGTATCGCTTTCACAAGGTTATAGATATGAGGTTCGTACTGTTGGAGAGTCTCTAGTTGGAGTATACGATGGAATGGCCGCTGGAACGAGTAATAAATTTAGAATAAATTGGGTGCCAGGAATAACTAATAATACTACTTATCGTGTGCGAGCAGCTTGGAATGATGGATCAACATGGAGTGCTTACGGGGCCTTCTGTAATGTTACTACCCCTGTTTCAGCGATAATTCTTTCAGGTGATGACGAATTAGATGAAGAAGATTTTGCTTTAAGAACACTAGAAAATCCTGTTCAAATTCAAACTTATCCAAATCCATTCAAAAAATCTTTCCGAATCAATATTGATAATTTTACTGAATTGAATTCCAATGTAATAGAATTAATGGTATTTGACATGCAAGGGAGAATAATGGATCACAAAACGCTAAATGGTGATGATCTTTCTTCACGTACCTTTGGTCAAAATTACAAGCCAGGAACGTATATCCTCAAGTTGAACAATGCAGGAAGTGTTTCTCAACATAGAGTATCGAAGGTCGATTAATCAACCCCTATATATGTAAAGGTCTATTTTCAGTTGCAGCTAAAGCTGCTTCCTTGATTGCTTCTGTGTAGGTTGGATGCGGATGACAAATTCTTGCTAAGTCCTCAGCTGAAGCGCGATATTCCATAGCTGTGACAGCTTCCATGATAAGATCAGCTGCCCTTGGTGCAATCATGTGAACCCCGAGTATTTCATCGGTCGTTTTATCTGCGAGAATCTTAACCATACCGTTAATGTCCATACTTGCTCTGGCGCGTCCTAGAGCGCGTATAGGGAATGATCCTGATTTAAACTCAATTTTATCAGCAATCAATTCTTGTTCTGTTTTTCCTACAGCAGCAATTTCTGGCCAAGTATAAACTACACCTGGAATAAGATTATGGTTGATATGTGGTTTCTGACCTGCAATGAATTCGGCAGCAAACACGCCTTCTTCCTCCGCCTTATGAGCAAGCATAGCACCACGAACAACATCTCCAATGGCATAGATGTTAGGAACATTAGATTGTAAGTTTTCGTTTACAACAATTTGACCTCGTTCATTGGCTTCAAGTCCAGCTGACTTTAAGTTTAAGCCTTCGGTAAAAGCTTTTCTACCAACCGCAACTAGGCAATAATCTCCCTCAATTTTTACTTCCTCTCCTTTTTTATTTAGTGCCGTAACAATTACTTTTTTGCCCGTATTCTTAACGGATTTCACACGGTGCTCCAAATGGAGCTTAAAACCTTCTTTTTTAAGCACTTTACCATATTCTTTACCAATACTAATATCCATAGTAGGGAGAATGGATTTTGCAAACTCAATAACTTCTACCTGGCTGCCGAGTCTCTTGTATACGGATCCTAGCTCCAAACCGATTACTCCTGCACCAATGACTAACATTTTCCCGGGAATCTCTTTAAGTTTTAAAGCTTCAGTACTTGTTATGATTCTTTTCTTGTCAGGTTCCATTCCCGGAAAATAGTTGGGTTTGGATCCTGTTGCAATAATTATGTTTTTTCCTTCGATTTGTGTTTTCTTCTTATCAGAATCTAAAATTTCAATTTTATTCTTGGCAACAAATGAACCTATACCGTGAATCACATCTATTTTGTTTTTATCCATAAGAAACTTTACACCATCACAAGTTTGGCTGATGACCTCATCCTTTCTTGCCATCATTTGTTTTAGATTGACTTTTGGCGCTTTAACTTCAATACCATGCTTTTCAAAAGTATGTGTCGCATTGTGGTAATGTTCGGAAGAGTCAAGTAGGGCTTTAGAAGGGATACAACCGACATTCAGGCAGGTCCCTCCAAGTGTATTGTATTTTTCTACAATTGCAGTTTTCATTCCTAGTTGAGCACTTCTGATGGCTGCAACATATCCTCCTGGTCCCGATCCGATTACAATTACGTCGTACATAGTATTTAAGTTTATACAAAGGTAACAAACATCAACTATACTTTTTGCAGATAGAACACTGAATTAGACTACAATCTTCGTGTCCTTCCATATTGAAGATTAGATTGATTGTCAAGACTTATTATTTTTGTACTTCAAAATGGAAACAGTTTTATTTTTTGGTGTTGGTTGGTTAGGTAGTCCGGTTGTGGATAGCCTCCGGCAGTCTCATAGAAAATTAATCATAGCCACAAGAAAACCCGATACGAAGATATTAATTCCCGATACGGTGTATACCCAAATAGAGATTGATGCAGAAACGGGTATATTATCATTTGTGGAAAACATACCAGAGGTTGATAAAATCCTAATTATGTTACCACCGTCTGGTTTGAGTAATTATGAAAAGACGATTCATTCTATCGTTGTTTTGTTTCCGAACTGTAAACAAGTTGTTTTTACGAGTTCGACAGGTGTTTATTTGAATCAATTAGGTGTCTTGAATGAGGAATCCTCAGTCATAAAAGACCATCCCGTTTTTTTGGCTGAACAAGTTGTAAAGACCGCATATCCGAAAAGCTATCAAATACTACGTTTAGCTGGATTAGTCGGTAACAATCGGCATCCGGTGAAATTCTTGATTTCGAAACCAGAAGTTAAAAATGGCTTAGCGCCTGTAAACTTGATTCATCGTAAGGATATTATTCAAGCCATTCTGCTTGTATTAGAGGGTACTCAAAATGTTGGTATTTATAACCTTTGTTACCCGAATCACCCTCAAAAAGTAAATTATTACAATGTGATGGCCAAAAAATTATACAATAAAACCATTGAATTTGAGAACGGTTCTGGAGGTAAAGAAATTGATGGCTCAAAATTTGCCACTGAATTTGAATTTGAATATCAATATGATATTAATGAGATCAATAATTTTGATGCTCTGATTTAAAACAACATATTCAATTTTTGAACGTCTACTAGATAATGAGAATAATTTTTATTTTCTTTTTCGCTTTTTGTGTGTTTGAGGCTTTTGCCTCTCACATTATAGGTGGCGATATTTACTATGACGATTTGGGTGGGGGCAACTATCGTTTTTTTATAACTCTTTATCGAGACTGCAATTCAGATGGAGCTCAATATGATGATCCTTTGAAACTTTCAGTTTACAGGCAAAATCAAGATTTATACCAAACGGTAGATGTCTCATTTCCAGGTAGTAATTTTGTTCCAACAGACTTTAATAATCCTTGTGCGACTCCTCCTTCTGGGATTTGTGTTGAACGTGCCGTTTATCAGAAAGTTTTAAATTTACCTCCAACTGTTGGAGGGTATTGGATTACCTATCAAAGATGTTGTAGAGGCCCTGATATTGTTAATATTATAAATCCAGATGATACTGGTTTGACTCTAACGACTCATATTCCCGGTTCTGAAACAGGGGTTTCTAATAACAGTAGCCCGAGGTTTTCAAATTACCCGCCTTACTTGATTTGTAATAATGATGAGTTGATTTTTGATCACTCTGCTACAGATCCCGATGGTGATGTATTGGTGTATTCCTTAGCTACGCCATTTTCGGGTGCGGATTCTTTTAATCCAGCACCAGAAATAGCACCTCCTCCTCCTTATTTCCCTATACAATGGACGGCTGGGTTTACAGCACAGGCACCATTAGGACCTAATGCCATAACCCAACTGAACAATGCCGGAACACTTACCGTAAACCCTAATTTGATCGGATTGTTTGTTGTTGGTGTTCGCGTAGAAGAGTATCGAAATGGGATTCTAATTGGAGAGACCATTCGTGATTTCTTATTTAAGGTGTTTGATTGCAATATCTTGATGCAGGCGCTACTGCCGTTGCAAGAGGAACTGTCTACGTTTGTTTCCTACTGTCAAGGATTAACGGTGCAGTTTGAGAATAATTCATTTGGTGGTTCGTCCTATGCATGGGATTTTGGGGTTACTGAACAAGCAACAGATGTAAGTAATACCTTCACACCAACTTACACTTACCCTGCACCAGGTGATTATTTAACAACCTTAATTGTAAATCCCGGGATGGAATGTACAGATACGGCGTTTATGAATATTACTGTGGGCAACCCTTTTGCTGTAGCTTGGACTGCGGAGGATTCAATATGTATTTTAAACAATTCATTTGAATTTAATGTCGTAACAAGTAATCAAAATGCAAACTTTGAATGGACTTTTGATGGTGATGCAACAATTCTAACTTGGTCGGGTTTAGATGTTCCAAGTATCAGTTTTTCAAGTCCAGGTTTTCATACAGTTGCCTTATTTGCTGACGATGGCGATTGTGCGACCATATTTGAAGATTCAATTTATATTTTTGATGAACCAATAGTAGATATTGTTATTCCGGATGACATAGCCTGTAATGGTTTGACTGTAACATTCGAAAGTTCCCTATCCGATGTTTCAAATACCCTTTGGGACTTTGGTGTGGAAAATACAACAACAGATCAAAGTAGTTTATTTAACCCTACTTTTATTTTCGAAGATCCAGGTTCTTATACTGTTCAACTCATTGGAAGTAATGCCCCTGGCTGTGCAGACACCTCATGGGTAAATATCGATTTAAATGAACCCATAGTTCTTTCCTTTACGCATAGTGATTCTCTTTGTATAACCGATGGGTTATTTGCTTTTGATGCGGAGGTTAGTGGTCCAGAGGGCACCGTTTATTTGTGGGATTTTGGTTCAAATGCCTCCATCCAAAATACAAATGAACTCGCTGTTTCGGGTATACAATTTTCAACCTCTGGTTTTCAAGAGATTCAACTGTCTGCAGCCAACGAAACTTGTTCAGATTCCATTCAGGCGGAACTCTACGTATTTTCAGAGCCCATTATAGATTTTGATGTCTTTGATAATGAGTTGTGTGCGCCGAGTGTGGCCCAGTTTATCAATCAAAGTCAGGTTGAAGGACAGGTGGTTTATCAATGGGATTTTGGTGACGGTTTGACATCAAATGACTTTAATCCTTTTCATACTTACACATCTATAGGAAGTTTTAGTGTTGGTCTAACATTGATGGCCTTAGAAGGATGCACAGATACTTTGTATCTGCTAAGTCAGGACGCGATAAGTATTAATCCCTCCCCAGTCGCAGCGTTTTCAGTTAATCCCGACCGAATTGATGTTTGCGACAATGAAGTTTCATTTATAAATGAGGCTGTAGGAGCTATATCCTTTATCTATCTCTATGACAGTGGTCAGTTTTCCACAACCGAAGCAGATTTTGACCATTCATATACACAAGGCGGCTCAGATTACCCAATGCAGATTGTATTTAATGAATATGGCTGCTCAGATTCTGTACGAAACGAAGTCTTTGTTGAGCCTTTTACCATTTATATACCAAATACTTTTATTCCAGATGGAGATGGTGTTAATGATTCCTTTGTCCCTATTACAGATTTTGATATTTATGAATGGGAGTTTAGTATTTTTAATAGATGGGGCAATCTGATTTTTGTAAATACAGATGTCGGTAGTTCCTGGGATGGTTATGTAGACGGGGAAAAAGTCGAAGATGGCACTTATATTTATACATTAAAATACAAATCATGTGCAAATCCTATTGAGACAAAAATGATTCAAGGGTTTGTTAATGTTTTACGTTAAAGCACTTTTTTCTTCAGCTCAAAGTTTCTTCCAAGGTACACTCTTCTCACCTGCTCATCGTTTGCAAGTTCTTCTGCTGTTCCAGATTTCAGAATATTTCCTTCAAATAGAAGGTACGTCCGGTCCGTAATTGAAAGTGTTTCTTGAACATTGTGATCTGTGATTAAGATGCCAATATTTTTTTTCTTTAAATCAGAAACAATGCTTTGTATATCTTCAACCGCTATTGGGTCAACTCCTGCAAAAGGTTCATCCAATAAAACAAATTTAGGGTCTGTTGCTAGTGCACGAGCAATTTCTGTACGTCTTTTCTCTCCACCAGACAGTCTGTTACCTAATGTTTTTCTAAAGTCATTAAGGTTAAACTCATCGAGTAGTTCTTCCAGTCGGGCTTTTCTTTCAGATGAAGATTTATTCGTCATTTCCAGAATTGCCATGATATTATCTTCAACACTAAGTTTCCTGAAAACTGAAATTTCTTGAGGTAAGTAACCGATTCCCATTTGTGCTCTTTTATACATAGGAAGTTTGGTAATCTCCACTTCGTCCAAGTAGACTTCGCCAGTATCTGGACGAACCAAGCCTACTATCATATAAAACGAAGTTGTTTTACCCGCTCCGTTAGGACCAAGTAAGCCTACAATCTCACCCTGTCCTACCTCAATAGAAACGTCCTTAACCACCTTTTTCCCTTTGTAGCTTTTTTGAATACTTTTTGTGTAGAGTTTCATAATTCCAAGGTACTAAAAAATAAGAGCAAATTTTGCTCGGACACCAATAGGGCTTGTGTCAGCGTCAAGGTATGTCATGCGCCAAACAACATCAACTCTAAAGAACCGAAATAGATTTTCTATACCTACAGTCGATTCTGCGTAAGGTTTACGCTTGAACTCCTTAATGAAGTCAGGAAAATTCATATAAGTTTGATGTCTTTGACTTAAAGAACCATAGGCAAGTCTACTAGAGCTCACGAGTCTTAAATTAAGTTTTTTAATGAGTGGGATTTTGTTCATAAAGAGACCATCCCAATGGTTTTCGATGTAAAATCCAGTGTAACGGTCACACACAAACTCCAAGAAGTTTAGTTTGTTAAACGCAGAAGTCATTAACCAAAGTGATTGGTTTCCAGGAATAGCATGTAAAAGAGGATAAGCAACATTACCGAACACAGCGCCAATATTTGCACCATATTCCAGTCTTCCGAGAATACCAATCTGTGTTTTATGTTCGATGTTGAGCTGTACTTTTTGATAATTATATTCGCTTCCGAAAATATCTTTTATACCAAATATCCCCTGTAAGGATATGGCAGGGAATTTAGAACGAATACTCGTTCTGTCAAAGGCCCCAGAAATATATTCTTCATCTTTTGCCCAACGAACCATGGCTTTAAGCTCAGTGGTGGTGATTTGACTAATCGTATCCAAAAGACCAGTATTGGTATTTGTTCTTAAAAAATTAGCTAGCCCCAAAGGATTATATTGTTTCCATTCTCCACCAATCTGAAACAGTAAATCTTTACCAATGTCTTTTTCTAAGTTTACTCCTGTTTTTTTTAAAAAAGTCAATTTGTCAAAGGGAGCCGTGCTGAATAAAGTAGCAAAGGTATTTCCCATGCCAATGGCGTAGGGAGAGAGGCCTATTTGTTCAATATCATAATTATAATATAAAGAAAGAACAGCTCTTTTTTTACGCCCAATATTACTTCGAATGGTTGCACCATATTTCCAAGTTTGGTCACCAAATCCATAGGCGCCCTTGATTCCAAATTCTATCTTTTTAGAGAAGGCATTTGATGTTCTTAAAGCAATTGCGCTTCTAAATTTTTCTACAGGATTAGTGCTCACTAGAGAATAAATGTCTCCTAGTTCAACTTTCCCCAGAGGATAGTAACCACTTCCGGCTAGGTAAGTTATATTTTTTAATCTTTTAAAGTATGGATTCTTGTTCAATGAATCAATCATATCCCCTATACCTTCCTCTTGCTTGGTAAGCCTGGTGGGCCGAAGTCTATCCCATTCAGTTTTTGATTTTTCGCCGGCACCGTCTTCAATTTCAACAGTGCTATTTGAATTATAAAAACTTTTTTCTCGTTCTTTATTTATAACAAAAGCACTTCGTTCGGTTGTTTTTCTTGCATAAAAACCGCTAATTTTCGACTTTTTTGTGAGTTGGATTGCTGCAATGAGTTTTTCTTTTTCGAGCATCCAAGTTGAATCTTGAAGTCTTGTGAATTCTTGTGTAAAATAGAAGTCTTGAATGAAGTTAAGATTGATGTCATCGGAGACATTGGCATGAAAGGATTTTACAGCAAAGCTTGTGTCGTGAATCCACATATTCCCTGTGAAAGTAAGTTCTCCTGTCCGTTTTGGTATAAATTTAAGATTATAGCACCATTGATGATCTAAATAACTAGAATCTTCGAGGTAATATTTATAAAATAAACGAGAGTTATTAGCAATAGGACTAATAAAAGACTTGCCGAATATTTTATAAATATTATCGTAAATATTCAGATCCAGATACATGTCACCAAGGAACTGATTCAATTCGAGGTTCTCAATTCCTGTTGTTCTTGAAGCTGTGATTATTTCTTT
>Ga0209771_1001371_pt1 | contig 15600 bp, 12 predicted proteins | sample SaaInl59LU_5_DNA_FD_184639 | JGI IMG/M metagenome (GOLD analysis project Ga0209771, IMG submission 184639) | Marine microbial communities from expanding oxygen minimum zones in the Saanich Inlet - ESP_59LU_5_DNA (SPAdes) (version 2) | ecosystem: Environmental > Aquatic > Marine > Intertidal zone...
ACTGTTTGCCCGCAATATAGCACAGTCATTGAATGCGCCATTGCAGAGATTGCCAATAAATCATGGCCTACAAATAATATACTTAAATCACGGGTTTTATTTAAATGTGTGAATAAGGCTAAAATCTGTTTCTTTATATTCGTTTCCATACCACGCGTAGGATCATCAGCAATTAACAAGGTAGGCTGAGAGATTAATGCAAGGGCAATCATAAATTTTTGACAAATATCTAATGACAATTCATGGGGATACTTATTGATACATTGAGCCACGTTCTCAATACCGACTCGCGTTAAGATTTGTTTCGCAATCTTCATTTTTGAGCGGTTTCGCTCCCACCAATAACGTCCTTCAACAAACTCCTCGGGTACACTTTCGAGCAGTTGTTCTTGGAGACGAGATGAGGGATCTAATGCTGCCATTGGATCTTGAAAAATGACAGCAATATCGCGACGCATGATAGCCTGGCGTTGTACTTGCTTCATGGTTAATAAGTTTACACCACGCCATGTCAACCGGTCTGCAGTGACAATCCACTGGGGAGGAAGTGCACCTGATATCGCACGTACAATCAAACTTTTTCCAGAGCCAGTTTCGCCTACGAGTGCTCTAATCTCATTTTCTTTAACGGTCAGGCTGACTTTATCAAGCGCCTTGATTAATACACCGTTACTTTCAATCTCTAAGGTCAAATTTTTGATGTCTAAAATAATCATTAATGTGACATCCTGTTTCTGTGCGCTGAACGTAAACCATCACCTACAATATTCACCGATAGCACCATCAAAAATATAGCAAGGCCTGGCAGTAAAATATTCCAAGGGGCAATATAAGCAGTAGATAGCGCATCTGCAATCATCACACCGAGTTCTGGCATTAACGTTTGAGCACCTAAATTTAAAAATCCTAAGGCTGAAATATCCAGTATCGCCACAGAAATAGCCAATGTACCTTGGACAATTAAGCGTTCCACCATATTAGGCAAGATATTATAAATAAATAAAGCGGAAGATGTTGCGCCATCAAGTTTGGCGGTTAGGATGTAATCTTTACTCATTTCTTGGCGAACAAAATCACGTGTGACATGAACAAATCGTGGTATTAAGGCCAAGCCAATCGCCAACATTGCATTAGTTAACCCAGTACCTAGCATTGCCATAATGATAATGGCAATTAATAAAGTGGGGGTTAGCATCAAAATGTCTAATACATGATTGATAAAACTGGAACGAAGACCTGCAGACATACCTGCTATGACACCTAAAATAACGCCAAAACACAATGCAACTAAAACCGTAATGATGCTAGAAAATAACGTTATTTGAGTACCGTAAAATAAGCGGGTTAACATATCACGGCCTAATGCATCCGTACCTAAAATATGTAATATACTGCCATTATCATTCCATGCTGGTGGGATCAGCACAGCATCGGTATGCTGTGTAGTTGGCTCAAATGGCGTCAGTAGTGGTCCTAAAATAGCCATAATAATAAAGAAAATTAATATCCCCAGTCCGACAACTGCAACATGACGTTGTCGAAATTCGCTCCAGGTCGCCTGTAACGGCGTTGGATAGTGTTCTTCTTCGTATAAACTAGTGTCTGGCATAAGCAAACCTATCTCGGGTGGGATCAATCATCTGGCTCAAGCATTCAAGACTTAATGTCATCACCACGACCACCATTGCGACTAACAACATACCTGCGCGAATAGCGGGAAAATCTCGTTCATAAATAGCTTGGATAAGCCAGTCACCAATCCCTGGCCATGAAAATATGGTTTCAACAATCATGACATTTGTCATTAACGTAGATATTTGCAACGCTAACAAAGGCAATACTGGTAACAAGGCATTACGCAATACATGTCTTAAGAAAATCGTAGAAGACGGGAGTCCACGTGTTTGTGCACATTTGATGTATTCAGTTTGCAACACGTCAGCTACAGAACGGCGCGTCGTGCGCAGGAAAACAGCAAAGGCGATAAAAGACACTGATAATGTCGGTAGGATAAGGTGCTGCAGCGCATCATATAAAGCAGCTTGTTTATAGGAGACATCCGATAACCAAATATCCAGTAAGATAAATCCAGTGCGATGAGGGATATCAAATAATAAACTCAAACGGCCTGACATGGGTAACCATTGCGCTTGTAAACTGACGATTAATATTAATAATAACGCCAGCCAAAATACGGGGAATGAATACATCACCATGCTTGATGACATAAAGATATTGTCGATTTTTTTGTGGTATTGCATACCTGCAATAAAACCTAATGGGATCCCAAGTACTAAAGCGATGGTGATAGCATAGAGACTTAATTCTAACGTAGCAGGTAACAAGCGCATAATTTCTGGATAAAGCGCATTACCTGTGGCGAAACTGACTCCCCATTCGCCTTCTAATAATGCTTGGATATAATACCAAAATGCCATTAATACATTGGTTTGTTCAGCGACTAGCATTAGGGTAGGTTGGTCTTGAATAAACTCAGCACCAAATAGATTTAACCAAGTATCTCCCGGAAAGAAGTAAGCTAATGCAAAGGACAACACCACTAAGATACATAATGTGATAAAGGTGAGGTTTAAAAAACGAAACAAGGTATTGATCATGGACGCCCATCCTGGTTATCTATTTGTTGTACCTTGGGTGCTTTCACCACATTTTCAAACCGAATACTACCATAAGGGTTTATTGATAACCCCTTAATGGAGTGTGCTTTAACTTGATAGCGATTAGCATGTGCAATAGGGACCAAAGGTATATCATGGGCGATAATATTATTAGCTTTGGCATATAAAGATGCTCTTAAATCGACATCAGGGATCCGGATTGCCGCATTAATTAATGCGTTAAATTCCGTATTACACCACATCGCTCGGTTAGTACCTGAAGGAATGGCTTCACAACTAAGTAAGGGGCGATAAAAATTATCCGGATCACCATTATCTGCCGACCAGCCTATTAATACACTATCATGTTCCCCTTGGGAAAGTTTGTCACGAAATGCATGCCAATCATAGGTTACAACAGTGACATCGACATCGACCGCAGCCAAGTAATTTTTAATCAGCTGTGCCATGCGTTTGGCATTGGGGTTATATGCGCGCACAACCGGCATTGCCCAAAGTGTCATTTTAAAGCCCGCAGGGATATTGGCTTGATTGAGTAATTCTTTGGCTTTGATGGGGTTGTAACTTACTTCTTTAATACTGCTGTTATAGGCCCAAGAAGAAGGGGGGATCAGCGAACGAGCTCGAGAGGCTGAATTGAAGTAAATAGCATCTAAAATCGAATTTTTATCAATTGCCATCGCCAAAGCTCGACGCACTATAGGCTGATCAAAAGGCGGTTTACTTGTGTTAAAAGCCCAAAAGCCAACATTTAACCCAGGCTCTTCTTCTACCACAATGTTTGGCGTAGCACGCATGACATCAATCTCCGCTTGAGAGGGGTAGGCAATAGTATCGCACTCACCGGTGACTAACTTGGCAAAGCGAATGGCACTGGAAGGCGTAATGTCATAAATGAGTTGTGCAGATTGTGGCACACCACGCCAATAACCCAGATGTGGTAAAAAGCGGATAAATTGATTTTTTTGGTAAGCATCGAATTTAAATGGCCCAGTGCCGATGGGATAAAAATCGATTTGTGATTGACGGTTATCAACAGCTAACATATCGGCATACTCAGCGGATAAAATAACGGCAAAATCGGTAGCAAGATTAGCTAAGAAAGAAGAATCTCGTTCAAATAAACTGATCTCTATGCGATAACCATTGATACGCTTAATGGATTGAATTTTCTCAGCCAAATTCAAACTATCAAAATAGGGGTAACTGCCCCCATTTACTTCATGATAGGGATGACTAGGGTTGATCCAGCGATCAAAACTAAATAATACATCATCGGCGTTAAACGATCGCGTGGGTTGAAAATACTCGGTTTGATGAAACTCAACATTCCGTCTTAGCTGAAAAGTATAGGTTAATCCATCACTAGACACTAACCAGCTACTGGCGAGAGCCGGTTGTATTCGACCTGTTTGCTCATCAAAATCAAGTAAACGGCTATATATTTGATGGGAGCTGACATCTGATGTCGTCGATGATGTATCTAATTGTGGATTAAGATATGAAGGATTACCTTCAGAGCAATAAATCACGCCATCGGGCGCGATTGAATCAGAGAGATGTTGTTGTTGGATATCATGGGACGGACCGCAGCCACTTAACCATAAGATAGGCAAGAATATAACCGGTGTGAATAGCTTGTGAAAGCGTATCATTGTAGGTCAGGACCTTCATCAAGTAAGCTATACTTTTTCAAGTAACCGCGCAGTTGATGGTAGGTTAAAGATAGTTTTTGAGCGGTTTTCTTTTGATTAAACTGACTATCTTTTAAGGCTTCTTTTATCATGGTAATTTCAAATGCCTGCGAGCGGGCTTTTAAGTCCAATGGAAATGTCATTGATGGAGTATTGTCGGGTGTTTTAGGGCTATTTGTCAACGGTTCTTGAATAGTATTTGCCGGCACAGATTTGTCATACGCAGGATCGTGACTGGGATCTGTTGATACACCTGAAGAGGGAGGTGTGTAAGTAGCCGGTGGTGTTTTGATGCGTGTTTTAGGGCGATACACTGAAGCAAAGGGGTCAAGCACAATATTATGCACTGGTACATGGGCATTATTATTACGATATACGGCCCGTTCTACGACATTTTTAAGTTCTCGAATATTACCAGGCCAATCATATTGCATGAGTACATCAGTCGCTTTGCTTGTGAATCCACTAAACAGCTCCATCTCTAATTCGCGTGCCATATTAATAGCAAAATGCTCGGCTAATATCATAATATCATCAGGTCGTTCACGTAACGGTGGAATGGTAATCACATCAAAGGCGAGCCGGTCGAGTAAATCTGCCCGAAATTCTCCGTTGGCGGCTAGCGCGGGAAGATCTTCGTTAGTTGCAGCGATGAGGCGCACATCAACTTTCACTGTTTTGGAGCCACCCACGCGCTCAAATTCGCCATATTCGACTACCCGAAGTAATTTTTCTTGGATAGTGGCTGAGGTATTGGCTAACTCATCTAAAAACAGAGTCCCGTTATTCGCGACTTCAAAGCGTCCTTCACGCCGTTTGCTTGCTCCTGTAAACGCGCCAGCTTCATAACCAAATAATTCACTTTCCAGCAGACTTTCATTTAATGCGGCGCAATTTAGCTTTTGATAATGCTGATCCCAGCGGGTCGACAAATAATGTAATCGCGCTGCGATAAGCTCTTTACCTGTACCGCGCTCACCAATCACTAATACTGGTTTATTGAGCGGTGCTATTTGAGATATTTGTTCAAGCACTTCTAAAAAAACATTAGCTTGCCCGATTAGATTATCTGGTTGACGAAAGCGACTCATAGTAATTTTTCTCTGTGTAGTAAAACAAACTAGCAAAAATGGTCATATATACTAATATTTAGTGTAATTCATTAAACAATAAAAAGGCGAATTTTTTTAAAATAAATTAATCCAATAAAATCAATAGCTTAAATTTTTTATAAAGTGGCACGTTACTTGGATGTATTATGAGTAATTAATTAAGGAGTTACTTATGAGCATATTTTCACGTTTTACCGATATTATTAATTCAAATATCAATTCAATCTTAGATAAAGCAGAAGATCCACAAAAAATGGTTCGCCTGATTATTCAAGAGATGGAAGATACGCTAGTTGAAGTGCGTTCTGCATCGGCTAAGACCATTGCATCGAAAAAAGATATTCAACTGCAAATCGATAAACTGGCACATCAAGCCCAAGATTGGTCTGCAAAAGCAGAACTTGCTATTAGTAAAGAGCGTGAAGATCTAGCACGTGCCGCACTACAAGAACGTAGTAAGTGTAACGATACTGCTGAAGTATTAGGTAACGAATTAGAGAATATTGATATTCAATTATCAAAGTTACAGGTTGAAACTGGGCAGTTACAGGAAAAATTAGCGGATGCAAAAGCGCGTCAGAAAACAATTTTGTTACGTCAATCGACAGCGACATCACGTTTGGATGTGAAAAAGACGTTGGATAGTTCAAAAGTAGAAGATGCTATGGGGCGATTTGAACAATACGAGCGTAAAATCAATGATATCGAAGCCCAGGTTGAAGCGTATGATCTAGGCAAAAAATCATTACATGATGAATTTGCCGAGTTAGAAGCGGATGGCAAAGTGGAAGATGAATTAGCAGCATTAAAAGCAAAAATGGCAAAAAAAGATAGTGCGCAATAGTTAGTGAATTCATCGGTAGTTTAATTAGCATTCACGCGTCAACACGAAAGAGGACAATATAATGGAAGAATTTTTTATCGTAGCAGTGGGCGTACCCATGATCTTATTCATGCTGTTTGTCGCCCCCACTTGGTTGGTATTGCATTATCGCGGTAAACGTCAAATCAATAAAGGTTTATCGGAAAACGATTATAAAGATCTACAAATACTAGCGGATAAAGCCGAGCAGATGTCAGAACGGATTAAAACACTAGAAACTATTTTAGATACAGAAGCGCCACAGTGGAGACAAAAAGTATGAATACTGTCAAAAGACTTTATCGCAACCCCGATGATAAACGCATTGCTGGTGTTTGCTCCGGCGTCGCCGATTATTTTGGAATTGAAACCTGGTTAGTGAGAATTTTAACCATCACTGCATTTTTCTTACTCGCAGGGCCATTCGCTCTTGTCGTCTATATTGCGTGTTGGTTTATTTTAGATGTCCGTCCTCAAGGCATGCAAGTCGACACCAGTAATGTTGTGGGTATGGAGAGCTCAACAGGAAAGGGCTGGTATCCTAATGCTAAAAGTAAGATAGAAATCAAACAAAAAGTTTGGCAAAAAGGCCAAGCACCAGAAAAAGCATTTCACGAAGTAAAAGCGTTATTTGATGATAGTGAAAGACGTTTACGTGATGTTGAAACTTATGTCACAAGTAAAGCGTTTCAACTAGACCGAGAGCTGAGCCGATTGTAACTAAAATTAGTGATCTTACCTCTATGTGCAACGTAATCATTACACTAAGTATAAAGAGAGTAAGTACTAATGCGTTTAGAAATAAGCTGTCAAGATAGATTGGGAATTGCGCAAGATGTGCTTGAGTTGTTAAAAGCTCATGAAATAGACCTGCGTGGTATTGAGATCAATGAAGCAGGTAAGATTTACCTCAGCTTCCCCACCATAGAGTTTACCGATTTTCAGCAATTCATGCCGAAAATTCGTCGTATCGAAGGCATCGACGATGTTAAAACGACTCTCTTTATGCCGATTGAACGTGAACGTAATGAGTTAAAAGCCATCATTCAAACGATGCCTGACCCGGTGTTCTCGATTGATACTAAAGGGCGTATCGTCTTATTTAATGATGCTGCAAAATTTAGTGTCGATAACGATGTCAATGCGCTTATCAAAGCCGATATTGAAGAATGGGTCGAAGGGTTCAAATTTGAAAAATGGCTGGAATCAAAAGAAACCTTTGCTCAAACTCAAAAAGTAAAATTTGTTGAGCAAGATTATATTGCAGATATTCTACCCATCACGGTAGCGGATAATGGGGATGAAGAGATCCTAGCGGGTGCTGTCGTCATTTTGAAATCTGAATTGCGTCTTGGTCAGCAATTTAATACCTTCCACCAAAAAGAAACGGATAGCTTTGATAAGTTTCATGCAGTTTCCCCTGCTATGTGCAAAGTCGTCAATGAAGCAAGTAGAATGGCGGACTTAGATGGCCCGATTTTAATATTTGGGGAAACGGGTACCGGTAAAGAGCTCATCGCAAGGGCGTGTCATGAGGCCTCCAGTCGTGAAGAAGCCCCATTATTAATTTTAAACTGCACTGCTAATACTGATGATATTATCGAAACTGAATTATTTGGTACGACTGAAGGTAGTTATGGTACCCAAATAGTGCGTGATGGGTTATTAGTAAAAGCCCAAGGTGGCACGTTGTTGCTCGATGAGATCGCGGATATGTCAGCACACCTTCAAAGTAAGTTGTTACGTGTGATTGAAGATGGAGAGTTTCGTCGCAGTGGTGACGAAGCACCAATACCGGTCGATGTAAGGATCATATGCACCACGAGTAAAGACTTAGGGTTATTGGTTGAGTCTGGGCGTTTTCGTCAAGACTTGTACTATCGCTTAAATGTATTAAGTCTTGTTATGCCGGCACTGCGCGAACGTAAACAGGACATTATTCCGTTAACAGAATCATTTATTAAGCAGCACTGCATCAAACTGGGTCGCAATGTCGCTAAGCTCAGTAAATCGTGTGTCGATTATTTGAATACTTATCCATGGCCAGGTAATGTGCGTCAGTTACAAAACGCGTTATATCGAGCACTGACCTTATTAGAGGGTAATGAAATTACTAAAGAACACATCCATTTACCTTCATGTGCAACAACGGTAAGTTACATTGACGAAAACTTTGAAGGTACGTTAGACGAAGAAGTCAAAAAGTTTGAAAAAGATTTATTGCGTAAGCTGTATCCTTCTTATCCCAGTACTCGTCAGCTAGCACGTAAGCTAGGGTTGTCCCATACAGCGATAGCGAACAAACTGCGTGAGTATGGGATCAACAAAGCCACGGTCAAGATTTAAGGATCTTGTAGTGAGTTACCCATTAAATCTGTTTGATGGGTAGCTCAGTGGTGTTTTTGACTTGTTTCATCGCAAACGTTGAACTGATGTGATCGACAGAGGGTAGGTGCGTTAACGTCGATTTAAGTAAGTGTTCGTATTCTTCAATACTTTCAACAATGACCTTGAGTAAGTAATCTTTCTCACCACTCGTGGTATGGCATTCTACGATTTCATCTATTGTTTGAACTGCAGCTTCGAAATCAGTGAGAGAGTCACCATCATGATTTTTTAACATGACATAAATGAATACCGAGACGCCGAGATTTAATTTTTTACTATCTAAAAGCGTGACCTTTTGGCGGATGAGACCTTCAGCTTCCATCTTTTTTACACGTCGCCAACAAGGCGTGTGTGTTAAGCCTACTTTTTGACTTAAATCGGCCATCGAGATAGTCGCGTCTTTTTGCATTACTCGTAATATTTCTCGATCAAATTTATCTAATTTCATGGATATTATTTCGTTTTTTATTATTAGATAGGATATATATCCTAGCTGATGAGGAAATGCAACCTCTTCCAACGTAAAAAACACTTCACAAAGCCTAAAGCAATCCTTATTCTAGCGCCTTTAAATTTTTCCATCTTAAAAGGTAGGTCATGGCCGTATTTTCAAACTCCTCATTTTCTGAGCATGAGCATGTCGCGTTTCATCACGATCCTGTGTCTGGATTAAAAGCGATTATTGCAGTGCACAATACGGTATTAGGTCCATCGTTGGGTGGTTGTCGCATGTATCCATATAGTAACGATGATGAAGCGATTACAGACGCATTACGCTTATCTAAAGGAATGACGTATAAGGCTGCTATGGCTAATTTACCTATGGGTGGTGGCAAGTCTGTCATTATAGGTAATCCTCATACGGATAAATCCCCCGAAATAATGCAAGCAATGGGAGCGTTTGTAGAATCACTGGGTGGACAATATATTGTGGCTGAAGATTCAGGCATTGCGGTGAGCGATGTACATCTCATGGCACAACAAACTAAGCATGCTGGTGGATTGAATGCAAAGTTTACTTATGAAGGTGCCCCATCGGATGGTAACCCTGCACCATCAACGGCTTATGGTACTTTTGTTGGATTAAAGGCGGCTGTTGATTTTGCTTTGCAAAAAGACTTAAGTGAGTTAACTGTCGCGATTCAAGGCGTAGGGCAAGTGGGTTATCGGCTCGCTAAACACCTACATGAGGCAGGCGCTAAATTAATCATCGCTGATACATTTGGCCCTGCGGTAGATAAAGCACAGAGCGAGTTTGGTGCGAAAGTCGTGGATATTAATGAGATACACGCGGTTGACGCCGATGTGTTAGCACCGTGTGCGTTAGGCGCGACAATCAATCCAACAACCATCAATAGTATCAAAGCAAAAGTCATTGCCGGTGCGGCAAACAACCAACTATTAACAGAATCCTTAGGCCAAGTATTGTTTGATAAGGGGATAACATATGCGCCTGATTACGTGATCAATGCTGCGGGGATCATTGATATTCATCATCAACAAGTCGACAGTTCAGCGGCAAAGATGAAAGCACATATAGAAATGATAGGAACGACGTTAACGGATATATTTACGTTATCGCAAGCACAACAGCGCCCGACAAACATGGTGGCTAACGAATTGGCAGAAGCCAAATTCAAATAACTCTGAACTCAATATGAAAGATATAGTGAATTATGCCCAGCTAAGCATTGCAAAAATATGATTCGCTAGGCATAATGCGCGTCTTCAATGGTAAGTCTCTGGTCCTCTCGCAATGCTATTTTGTGAACTCGGTCAGGCCCGGAAGGGAGCAGCCGTAGCAAAAGACTCATGTGCGCGGATGTGGCTGGAGATTTACCACCCAATATCCTCTGTGAATGCAGTAAATTACACCGTATTTTTACAAATCCTACCAGTTCCAAGTAAATTGTCGAATGTCATATGTTTTTTTCTAAGTTATTTAAAAATAAAGACATATTAAAATAAAAACGTGTTAAACAATTGTAAATACTGAAGTTTTTTAATTTTTCGATGTCTGAAAAATAATATTAATTTACGGAACTTTTTAAGAAATTTACAAACATGTAGTTGACCACACCTACAAATTATGACTATCATGTCGGCGAATTAGTAGTCTAAGGTCTAGTATTTTTAAGGCTTTAGCATGATTTATATAATAAAGTCGTTCAGCGACAAACATTCACTATCAAAATTATAGTGCTCTAGGGAGACATATAAATGTTTACAAACACGAAACTAGCTAAGTCTATTCAGTTAGCGATTGCGTTTGGTGCCGTTTCAGGCCTAAGCCTATCTACTGCTGCAGTAGCTCAAGAAACTGAAGAAGCGGAAGCGGAAGCGGTTGAGAAAATCCAGGTAACTGGTTCACGTATCAAGCGTGCAGATATGGAAGGTGCTTTACCTGTTACTGTTATCGATCGTGCTGCGATTGAATTTTCAGGTCAAACTTCTGTAGCTGATTTATTACGTAACACATCTTTTAACTCGACTGGTTCTTTCCGTCCACAGTCTGGTTCATCTGCTCAAGGTGTTTCTCAAATTAACTTACGTGGCCTTGGTGCAAGCCGCTCTTTGATCTTAGTTGATGGTCGTCGTTTAGCACGTTCACCTTCTACTGGTTCATCACAAGATTTGAATGGTATCCCAGCAGCTGCTGTTGAGCGTATCGAAATCCTAACTGACGGTGCATCTGCAGTATATGGTTCTGACGCTATCGGCGGTGTTGTAAACATCATTACTCGTAAAGATTTCAACGGCGTTGAAATGAAACTTGGTGCAGCTCAGATCGAACGTGAAGGCGGTGATCGTGAAGAAGGTTCAATTATCTTCGGTGCTTCTTCAAGTGACGGTCAAATGCTAGGTGGTGTTTCTTGGAACAACCGAGACATCGTATTTGCACGCGATTTCCCATGGTATTCGCCAGGTGGTTCTTTCTATTCACAGAACTTTTCAATCTCAAATTTGAGCGATTACTTGTCTGATTGGAATATCAATGACCGTCTATCTTACAATGCTGACGGCACTCAAATAGACAATAACGAAGATGGTGCATTAACTGATGCCGATTTGTTCTACAACTCTTGGACCAGAATCCCAGGTGCTTGTGATCAAGGTGAATTTTATAGCATCGCGTACAGCCCTGCAGTAGATGGTCAGCGTTGTGGCTTTAACTTTGCGTCTGTATCTGCTGATGAAGCTTCAACTGGTGTAGTTGGTTTCTTCTTAAATAGCCGTTATGAAATTAACGATGATTGGTCTGTATACTCAAACATGAACATTTCTAAATCTTCATCGTTTGGTCGTTATGCACCATCATTAGCATTTACTACAGTTGATGCTGATAGTCCTAATAACCCGACGAACCCAGAAAGCCCATATTTCTTAGCTGATTACGCTCCGAATGCAGTGCCAGTTGATATTCTTCATCGTTTTGCTGGTTTAGGTAATCGTGATAACGAAGTAGAAAACTACTTGTCAGATTTACTAGTTGGTTTTGAAGGCGATATCGATGGCGTACTAGTAGAGTTTGGTGTACGTCGAAATAAATCACGTACTTATGATATTGGTCGTAACTATGTAGTTATCCCAATTGCTGAACAGTATATGAACTCTGGGCAATACCTAGTTGGTGATTTAGATCGTAATCCTGCTTCAGTATTAAATTCAATGAAAGCGACTATATCTCGTATTGGCGATTATAACCAAGACGAAGTATTCGGTTCTGTACAATTTGATTTATTCGACATGGATGGTGGAACCGCGGTTGCTATCGTTGGTGGTGAATGGCGTGATATTTTCTATAATGACCAATACGATTCATTATCAGAAGGTGGTGTAATCGGTGGTTCTGCTGGTAATTCAGCAGGTGGTGACCGTCAGGTTAGTGCGGCTTATGTAGAAGCAGTTTTCCCTTATTCTGATGAAGTAGAAATTACTGCTGCATTACGTCGCGATAGCTACTCAGATTATGGTTCAGATGTATCTCCAAAGGTTTCTGTTCGTTATAACCCAACGGATGAATTAGTACTTCGTGCTTCTTACGGTGAAGGTTTCCGTGCACCAACGCTTGATATTTTGACTCAGAAAGAATCTTTCTCAGCGGATTCAGTTCGTGACGTACAACACTGTTTAGCTATTGGTGCTGCAGCTACATGTTCTGATCAGATTGATGCATACGTCATTGCTAACCCATTCCTAGAGTCTGAGTCTTCTACTCAGTACGCATTTGGTATGGCATATGAAGCAGCAGAATGGATTGATTTCTCTTTAGATTATTTCAACATCGAAATTGAAAATCGTATTAAAGCATTTAGCTCTGGTGAGTTAATTGCGTTACAAAATACTAACCAAAGCTTGCCTGCAGGTATGGAAGTAGTTCGTAACCAATTTGGTGAAATTGACCGTGTAACTCGTGGTTTCGGTAACCAAGGTACACTGCAAACGTCTGGTCTTGACTTAAACTTAAACACGCGTTTCGATTTCAACGAAATGGGTGCATTACGTCAAAACCTTTCAATGTCTTACACTCAAAAGTATGACGTTGATGGTGCTAGCCAGTTAGATTTCTCTGCGTTCCCTCAATATCGTGGTGTATTCTCTAACGTTTATTCTATCGGTGATTTCGACATCGCATGGAACATGAACATCATTGGTGATACTGCACGTTTATCAGGTAGTGAATATCTTCCTGTTCCACATTGGATCACTCATGACGTAAACGTTTCTTACAACGCTTCTTGGGGCGGTAAAGTTACACTAGGTTCAAATAACGTTGGTGGTAAAGACCCAATTTTAGATACTGACCCAGATGGTTCACGTGACTATAACTTTAACTTATATGACGGTTACGGCCGTATCGTATACGCACGTTACACTCAATCTTTCTAAGATTAGTTAACTGATTTAAAAAGCGAGCTTCGGCTCGCTTTTTTTATGCTAAAATTTTACGAAACTACTAGCGTAATCAAGGAGCTGATATGTCTCAACAACCTTGGCAATCTTATTGGCAAACACATACGACAGCGAATTCATTTTTACATGAATATGAATCAGGTGAGGGACCTTATGGCGTGATTGCTGATTATTGGTCTCGTATTTTTGAGCAGTTTAGACCTGAGACCAATGTCATCGATCTTGGAGCAGGAAATGGAGCATTAAGCCACTTATACCTAAGTCAATTCCCCCAGCCGGCTATCGGGAAGTGGCAAAATATAGATTTTGCCCATATTCAATGTGAGACTGCGCATGCTTGTGTTGAACATATTCAAGCAGATATGCATGCATTACCGTTATCCGCTAATAGTGTTCAACAAGCAGTCAGTATGTATGGGCTTGAATATAGTGACCTTGAGCAATCAATGAGTGAAATTTCTAGAGTACTTGTGTCGAATGGTCAACTACATTGTTTATTACACCACCCAGAGAGTATTATCTCACTGCAATCTCACATCACCATCAACGTAAGTGAAAGATTACTCAAAGTGGATTTTTTGTCAGATCCACAGTCATTATCATCAATGACTTATGCACAAATAAAGCAGCATTGCTTGAAAGGCTTAAATGCACATTTACATAGTGTGGATATAAAAGCTCAAGAAGATGTGAAATTGATTGGACAAAATGTGTTTAACATTTTACAGTTTAATACGTCAGTAGTCGTTATATGTGAATGTTTACAAAAGTTAGCTGATGCGTTAGCAGCCCAATCACAGCGTTTAATGCAGCAACTTGATGCTGCAGCACAAGCAAAATCATTTTTTGCTGCTAATAATCACAAAGCACAATTTGTAACCGAACACTCACTTGAGCTTTTAACGTATAACGACCGTCCAATTGCGTATGCATTTTCGGGCATAAAATAAACCAAAAAAAGGATTCGATATGCGAATTTGGTCAATCATTGTAGTTTTGATGTTATCGATAGGTAATGTACAAGCACAAACAGCAACAACAGATCCAGCCAGTATACCCATGGAAGCATTTTTTAAAGATGCTAAATTTTCAAATATGTCTATCTCTCCAGATGGTAAACATCTAGCAGTACGATATGATACGGGCACATCAAACAGCCTAGCAATCATGGATATTGGGTTAACTCAAGTAAAAGCGAATATCAATTTTGGTGAGTTCATGCGCATAGGTAGTGTAATGTGGCCTCGCAACGACCGGATAATCTTATCCTATCAGAAGTTTGTTGGTTACCTGGATACTCGTGGAAGTGCATCAATTTATGTCGCGTATGATCTTGATGGTAGTAATGGTCGTCAGTTAACTGTGCCACAACGTGTTCAATATAGTATCTTGAATATGTTACCTAGTAAGCCTAATAAAATATTGGTGCAACGTCGCCACTATGCTGATGGTGGTCAAGCGAAGTTATTTGAAATTGATATCGAAAGCGGTAAAGAAAAATGGATCGGTGGTGAACCTCGAGGTGCGCAATCAATCATTACTGATTTTGATGGGAATCCACGTTTTGCTTTTTCATATGAAGAAGACGATGACGATGAATTTGGTAAAGGCGATACTGTATTTTATTTAAAGAAATCAAATAATGCTGATTGGCAGAAAGTGAAGTTACCCATTTATAAAAAAGGCGGTAATATCAACTTATTGGGCTTTAATGCCGCAGGCACATTAGCGTATGTTGCTTCTGATTATGAAACTAAAGTGCCGAGTATCTATTCTGTAGACATGCAAACGCTAGCAACAACGCTAGTACATGAAGAAACGGTAGCGGAAATCTCTGGTACTGGAACTATGTATAATGGTGCATTAGAAGCGGTTTCATTTTCTCCTGATTATAATCGCTTAGTATTCCTATCTGATGATAGTGAAATGAAAAAGATTATGATGCAACTATATGCCACATTTGGTGTCGATGATGAGAAGACTGATGTACG
>Ga0209771_1001383_pt1 | contig 15529 bp, 14 predicted proteins | sample SaaInl59LU_5_DNA_FD_184639 | JGI IMG/M metagenome (GOLD analysis project Ga0209771, IMG submission 184639) | Marine microbial communities from expanding oxygen minimum zones in the Saanich Inlet - ESP_59LU_5_DNA (SPAdes) (version 2) | ecosystem: Environmental > Aquatic > Marine > Intertidal zone...
AAGGACCCTCTGATTAACAGTCAGATGCTCTAACCAACTGAGCTAAGGAGGAGTGTTTTCGCTATTGCGAGCGCAAATATATAGTATTTTTTATTCTATACAAATAGAAATTTAAAAATATTTAATCGAAAATTGCTTTAAAAACATCGTTCCCATTAGCAAACAACACCAGTGCAATCAAAATAAAGAATCCTGCCGTTTGTGCATACTCCATAAACTTGTCGCTTGGCTTGCGCCCTGAGACCATTTCGTAGAGTAAAAACATCACATGTCCACCGTCTAAAGCAGGGATTGGCAAAAGGTTCAAAACGCCTAGCATAATCGATAAGAAAGCTGTTAGATACCAAAAGGCTTGCCAATTCCATTGCGCTGGAAACATATTGTAAATCGCCGCAAAGCCACCGAGTTGGGAAGCTCCTTTTTTAGTGAAAATATATTTAAACTGTGAGAGGTAATCTTTAACTTCCCAATAGCCTTTATTTATTCCACCTGAAAAGCTTTCCGATAGACTGTATTCTCTTTTTTGAAATTTAATGTAATCTGGATCCGCGGCCGTTGTTAGAACTCCAATACCCTTGTTTTCAACGGGAACAATACTTATAGTTTCCATAAGACCCCCACGCTCGAACTCAACTTCCAGAGTCTGGCTTGTATTGTTTTTTAATTGATATTTAAAATCAGAGAAAAAAGTAACAGGCTTTCCATTGATGGCAATCATTTTATCTCCTGCTTTTACCCCTGCATTTTCTGCTAACGACCCCGCAATAACTGAATCTACCTGATAAGGATAACGTGGCGTAAGAGCAGGCAGGTCGCCAGCTTCAAAAAGTTTACTACCAATATCTTCGGGTAGCTGAATGTCTGCGATGGAGCCGTCAGGGTGTTCTACTTTAATGTTACCAACGGTTCTAAACATGAGGTATTTGTCGATGCTGATAGAAAGGTCTTCAAAATCTGTTCCATCAACCGATATAATTTTATCGCCTTGCTGAAAACCATAAGCCTCTAAGGTTTTTGAAATGCCAAAACCATATTTTACATCGTCTTTTTCAATGTAATTAGTTCCCCAAACAAAAAGCATCATTATAAAAATGAAAAAAGCCAATATAAAATTCACCGTCACACCCCCCAACATGATGATCAAACGTTGCCAAGACGGCTTCGAACGAAACTCCCAAGGCTGTGGTTCTTGCGCCATCTGCTCTTTGTCCATGCTCTCGTCAATCATCCCTGAGATTTTGACATAGCCACCCAAAGGCAACCAACCAATCCCGTAAACGGTATCGCCAATTTTCTTTTTAAACAAAGAATATTTCACATCAAAAAAGAGGTAAAACTTTTCGACCCGGGTTTTAAATAATTTAGCCGGAATAAAGTGGCCCAATTCGTGCAGCACAATCAATAAAGAGAGGCTCAATAAAAACTGCGATATTTTGATAACAAATTCCATGGAGTATGTGTAGGATTAAGTGAACAAATGTAAAGTTTTCAGTTTAGAAACAAAAACTTTATTCACAAGCTTCATTTTTAGATAAATATATTGATAGTTTCTTGTTCTGTATTGTACTTTTGTAAGCACAATTACGATGCTATGAATGCCTTTTTTAAAAAATACAAACTCTTCATTGTCACCCTCTTTGTACTGTCTTGTATCATTATCACCCTGTTTTACAACATTCTAAATCCCGTAAAAGTATTGCCTATTTACCAGCCGGCACAAGTGAATTATGAATTGGTGGACAGTACCATTCAGTATCAAAAAAAATACCATCGCATCGCGGATTTCAGTTTGATTAACCAAAATGGGAAGACCATTACCCAAGATTTTTATAACAACAAAATCTATGTAGCAGATTTCTTTTTTACGACCTGCCAGACCATCTGTCCCATCATGACAGATCACATGTACGCAATTCAAAAGAAAACCATTAGCGACCCTGAAGTGTTGCTGCTGTCCCATTCTGTAACCCCCAAAATTGATACCGTCGCACAACTCAAACGCTACGCCAAAAAAAAGTTGGTTAATAGTTCCAAATGGAATTTAGTCACAGGCGACAAAAAACAAATTTATGAGCTGGCACGTAAATCCTATCTGGCAGTAAAAGAGGCAGGTGATGGGGGTCCTTTTGATATGATTCACACCGAAAATTTTATGTTGATTGATAAAAAACGACAAATTCGAGGTTTTTACGATGGAACCGATCCCGAAGAAATTGAACGTCTTCTTGAAGATATAAAAATTTTGAAAGCATCGTATAAAAACTAATCTTTTCAGTACTTTTGTTTCTTTAAAATGAATCTAAATAAGCATGCGCTTGACCATAGCAGATCTTAAAAAAGGAGAAAAAGGTGTTATTACCGACAGCTCTTCTGAAGACATCCCTCTAAAGTTATTGGAAATGGGATGCCTCCCAGGAAATGAAGTGCATCTACTACAGCTAGCCCCTTTTGCAGATCCTATGTACCTAAATGTAAACGACAGTTTTTTAGCCATCAGAAAAGAAACCGCTTCCTTGATTGTAATCGAAAAAATAGATGAGTAAACAGCTAAACGTTGCGCTAATTGGAAATCCAAACACTGGAAAAACGTCAGTATTTAATGCGTTGACAGGCCTCAACCAAAAGGTGGGGAATTACCCTGGCATCACCGTCGATAAAAAACAAGGCATCTGTAAATTATCCCGTGGTGTCAAAGCCCATATATTAGACCTTCCAGGGACCTACAGTCTCAACGCCTCTTCTTTAGATGAAAATGTGGTGATTGAGTTATTGCTCAATAAAAATGACAAAGACTACCCCGATGTGGCTATTATTGTCAGTGATGTCGAAAATTTAAAACGAAACTTACTCTTATTTACTCAAATTAAAGACCTGAAAATCCCTACTATTTTGGTAATTAATATGAGTGATTTAATGAACCGTAAAGGCATCTCCTTAAATATTGAACTGTTAGAAACCAAACTTCACACCAAAATTGCTCTTGTCAGTACCCGAAAAAATAGTGGCATTCAAGAACTCAAACAACTCATTGAAGGTTATAAAACCATTTCTACAGAGTCCTGTTTGGATACGACCTCTATTGATACCGATTATTTTCAGAGCTTACAAAAAGCGTTTCCAAATCAGGATCTATACAAATTATGGTTGGTGATTACGCAAGACGCCAATTTTGGGAAAATTACCCGTCAAGAGTTAGATATTTCAAAATTTAAAACCAAATCGAATCAGGAGTTAAAGCGGTTACAGCAAAAAGAAGCCATCAAACGCTATCAATTTATCAACGCCATTTTAAAAGAAGGCCAAACCATTGACCGCTCTAAAGCCACCGATTTACGAAGTAAACTGGACCGTTTACTCATTCATAAAGTGTGGGGATATGTTATCTTTTTTATCATCTTATTGACCATTTTTCAAGCCATATACGATTGGGCGACCTTTCCTATGGACCTGATTGACACCACTTTTGCAAGTTTGGCTGAGTGGGTCAAAAACACCTTTCCTGGTGGTGGTATGGTGACCGATTTGGTCGCGGAAGGCATTGTGTCAGGAATTGGAGGGATCGTTATATTTATTCCACAAATTGCCTTTTTATTTTTATTCATTTCAATTTTGGAAGAAAGTGGTTATATGAGTCGCGTTGTCTTTTTAATGGACCGTGTAATGCGTCGCTATGGATTGAGCGGAAAAAGTTTAGTCCCCTTAATTTCAGGAACAGCTTGTGCTATTCCAGCTGTGATGGCCACCCGAAATATTGAAAACTGGAAAGAACGTCTCATTACCATATTAGTCGTCCCATTTACCACCTGTTCGGCACGTTTGCCTGTGTACCTCATCATCATCGCCTTGGTGATTCCCGAAGGCTCTATTATTGGACTGAACTATCAAGCGCTGGTCTTAATGGCATTGTACTTGCTTGGCTTTGGAATGGCGATCTTATCCGCTTATATTCTCGATAGAATTTTAAAAACAAAGCATAAGACCTTTTTTGTAGTTGAGATGCCCAACTATAAATTGCCCTTATTAAAAAACGTTGTTATTACGGTGATTGAAAAAACAAAAACGTTTGTGTTTGAAGCAGGGAAAATCATTTTAGCCATCTCCATAATTCTTTGGGTATTGGCGTCTTATGGGCCTGGTGATAAATTTAATAATGCCGAGTCTTATGTGGAAACATCCGCCACGCAAACCATTTATGAACGGGATGATCAAATTGCAGCGTTTAAATTAGAACACTCTTATATAGGGATTGTAGGAAAAACAATTGAGCCCCTCATCAAACCTTTAGGGTATGACTGGAAAGTAGGGATTGGATTGGTGGCCTCCTTTGCAGCTCGAGAAGTGTTTGTGGGAACTTTGGCAACCATTTACAGTGTAGGAAGCGCTAGTGAAGGTGAAAACATAGATACCATTAAAACCAAAATGGCGAACGAAACCTATGCCGATGGCACCAAAGTATTCACCCTTGCCTCAGGCATTTCTTTGCTGTTGTTTTATGCCTTTGCTATGCAATGTATGAGCACATTGGCGATCGTCAAACGGGAAACTAAAAGCTGGAAGTGGCCGATTCTTCAGCTCATCGGAATGACGGCCATTGCATATATTTGTGCTTTAATTGCCTTTCAATTTTTAAAATAAGGAAATGAGCAACACTTTTCAAACGGTTATAATAGCATCTATTTTGATTCTAGCGCTTGCTTATGTCTTTCGCAAACAGCTTTGGAAGTCCAAAAAAAAGAACGGTGGTTGTGGAAACGATGGTTGTGGGTGCTAGCCTAAAGCCACATCTAAAGTCATCATGACAATAAACCCCCCAATAAATCCAAGGGTTGCAATATCAGTATATTTATCGCGTTGGGTTTCGGGAATCACTTCTTCTACCACAACAAAGATCATAGCCCCCGCAGCAAATGCTAAAGCATAGGGTAAAATGGGAGTAAAAAATGTCACTGCCACAGCACCTACAACGGCTGCAATAGGCTCTACAATAGCAGATAACTGACCATACCAAAAGCTTTTAAATTTACTTATGCCTTGACGCCTTAACGGCATAGAAACCGCCAATCCTTCGGGAAAATTTTGAATTCCAATACCAAGGGCTAATGCAACAGCACCTCCAATAGTTGCTTCAGGAATTCCAGCCGCAACACCCCCAAAAAGAACCCCTACAGCCAACCCCTCAGGGATGTTGTGAAGTGTGATGGCAAGCACCAATAAAGTGGTGCGGTGCCAAGGCGATTTGACTCCTTCTTTTTCACTTTCTTTAAAATTAATATGTAAATGAGGCAACACTTTGTCGAGTCCAAATAGAAATAAAGCCCCAAAACCAAAACCAACAGCCGCAGGAACCACTTTAACAAAACCATCGCCTGAACTCATTTCAATACTTGGCGCTAATAGACTCCAAAAACTAGCTGCTACCATAACACCGCCTGTAAACCCGAGCATTCCATCTAAAAGCCCTCGATTCATGCCTTTAAAGAAAAACACAAGTGATGCCCCTAGTGCAGTGACGATCCACGTGAACAATGAAGCATAGAGTGCCGCTAAAATGGGGTCTATACTACTAAGGTAGGAAATGATCTGATCCATATTTATTTTTCAAAATTTTGTGCAAGTTACTAAATCCCTTTCTCTTTTTGAAGTTGTTCATAAGCTTCTTGAACCTTTCTAAACTTTTCTTCCGCCCCTTTTTGATGTTCCTTCCCTAAATGTAAGACCTTATCTGGGTGGTATTTTTTGGCCATCTTTCTGTACGCCCTTTTTATTTCAGATATACTCGCATTTGTGTCGAGTTCTAAGATCTTATAAGCCGCATCAGAACTCTTGTAAAACATGGCTTTGATGCTCTCTAAATCTCTAGGATTAATCCCCAAATAAGAGGCGATTCGAAAAATCGCATCCACCTCAGAATCAGCGACATGATCGTCTGCTTTTGCGATGCCAAACAAAAAATGAATTAATTGGAGTCGCGAGGCATGGTCCATCATTTGACGAATTTGCAAACAAACTTTTCGTGTTGAAATATTGGTTTGTTTAGAAATCTCTTTAAATAAATTAAACGCTTGGTTGGCTCTCGCTTTCCCATACATTTGAACAAATTGTGCACGAACAAAATCCAGTTCACGCTGGTCTTGCTTGCCATCTGCTTTGATAACGATGGATGCCAGGATCAATAAACTTACTTCAAAATCTCCTGAGCGAGTGGCTTGTTGGCTTTGTGTGTGTACGGTTCTTCCTCCTTTTGACGAGGAGTCTAATAAGCTTCCTACAGCCATTCCTATAATGGCGCCAATTGGCCCGCCAAATGACCATCCAATTGTAGCACCTATCCACTTTGAAAATCCCATATATATTTCTCCTGTTATAATTAAAAATCAAACCTACAAAAAAAGAATAGGAAGAGCTGACAACCGCTGTGATTTCTGAATTAATTTATCGTCAATTTAACATTTGTCACTCTTAAAAAAGAATAGAATTGCCCGACAAATGTGTATCTTTGTACTTTAATTAAAAACAAATACACATGTATCCAGCAGAATTAGTAAAACCCATGCGTGAACATTTGACGCAAGTCGGTTTTGAAGAATTACATACCGCCGAAGCTGTAGACCGTACTTTAGCAGAATCTGGGACGACTTTAGTCGTGGTAAACTCCGTTTGTGGTTGTGCAGCAGCTAACGCTCGTCCAGGTGCCATCATGAGTTTAAATAATGACAAGCGTCCCGCTCAAACTGTTACTGTGTTTGCAGGCGTTGACAAAGAAGCCGTTGATAAAGCCAGAGAACATATGGTCCCTTTTCCTCCAAGTTCGCCTTGTATGGCCTTGTTTAAAGATGGAGAATTAGTACATATGCTAGAGCGTCATCACATTGAAGGACGCCCAGCAGAATTGATTGCAGAAAACTTAATGAATGCGTATAACGAACACTGTTAATCCCATTCAAAAATTTATAAAACCAGACAGCAGTCTGGTTTTTTTTGGTTTCTATTAGCTTATAATCTCAACTAAGTCTTCGATTTTGGTGAGCAACTGAACTTTGATTGTTGTGTTTTTGATTCCTATTTTATTGTGCTTGGAAACAAATATAATTTCGAAGCCTAATTTTTCTGCTTCCAAAATACGTTGATCTACACGTTGAACAGGGCGGATTTCTCCAGACAAACCTACTTCGCCCGCAAAGCAAAAGTTTTTAGCCAAGGCTTCGTCGTCATTTGAGGATAAAATGGCTGCAACGACCGCCAAATCAATCGCTGGGTCGTCCACATTAATGCCTCCAGTAATATTTAAAAACACATCTTTTGCTCCAAGTCTAAATCCTGCTCGTTTTTCTAAAACAGCTAATAGCATGTTGAGTCGTTTGGCATTAAAGCCGGTGGCACTCCGTTGTGGAGTTCCATAAACCGCGGTGCTTACTAGTGCTTGAACCTCAATAAGCAAGGGGCGAACTCCCTCGAGAGTAACCGCAATAGCATTTCCAGAAAGAGCTTCATCTTTTTTGGAAATAAGAATTTCGGATGGATTGATCACTTCACGCAAGCCCGAGCCCAACATTTCATAAATCCCCATTTCGTGCGTGGAACCAAAGCGATTTTTATGGGCTCTTAAAATTCTAAATACATGATTTCGATCGCCTTCAAACTGAAGCACGGTATCCACCATATGTTCCAATATTTTTGGCCCTGCAATAGACCCATCTTTTGTGATGTGTCCTATTAAAATGACAGGAGTTGCCGTTTCTTTTGCGAATTTGATCAGTTCACTTGTACATTCTTTGATTTGAGAAACACTTCCTGCAGAAGCTTCTAAATAATCACTTTGTAAGGTTTGAATCGAATCAATAATGACCACATCAGGTTGAAGGGCTTCGATTTGCTTAAATATATGTTGTGTTTTTGTTTCGGTTAAAATGTAACAGCTGTCATTCAGGGGCTGAATACGTTCTGCCCGTAATTTGATTTGTTTTTGACTTTCTTCGCCAGAGACATAAAGTGTTTTGTAAGGTAGTTTCAAGGATGTTTGCAACATGAGTGTGCTTTTTCCTATCCCAGGCTCACCCCCCAAAAGTGTAAGAGATCCAGGCACTATCCCACCCCCTAAAACGCGGTTTAACTCCCCATCAGCCGTGTCCATTCGAACGGTTTTGGTGGTGTCAATTTCAGAAATTTTTAAGGGTTTTGAGACCCGGTTTGGAGCACTTTGAACTCCTGTTTTCCAATCTTTTTTATCGGGTTTCTGGACCAGTTCTTCCGTAATGGTATTCCAAGATTTACAAGAAGTACATTGTCCTTGCCATTTGGCAAATTGAGCCCCACAGCTCTGACAAAAAAAAGTGGTTTTTACTTTAGCCATTAGAGTCCTAATTCTCGTTTAATTTGATCTGCTCTTTTTAGCATATCGTCTTTTGTATAGCCTCCTATTTCTTCTAATACGTAAGCAGACCTGTAAATGTTCATTGCTTTTTTTGGCTTGCCTATTTCTTCGTAATACCGCCCTATATAAAAGCTCCCTAAAATGGAGTTAGGGTGTTGTTTGCTGGCAATTTTCCCTAACTCTTGGTAATACTTAAATTGTTTTGTTTTTTGAATCGCTGCATCAATAGCTCTAAAATCATTCACTAATATTTGCTTTTTGATACCAAATAAGGTTTCTATTGTATCATATTTTTCAATAAGATAATCAACAGGCGAGGTTTCTAAAGTGAGGATGTGCTCTTTGTACTCTGCTTTGCTAATTGGTTGAAACACTAAAAAGATAGTTTGTAAAGCTTTTGGAATGGATTGGGCGACAAGTGAATAATGATTGGCGTCAGTAAAATTGTCAAAGCCATAAAATAGGTTGGTGTTTTCTAAGTCAGAAATTTTGGTGTTGAGTGCGACGGCTTCTTTATTGTTGGGCTTAATGTCTAGAGCAGCCGTGGATAGATAATAAAAAGTTTTATGATCCATTTCAAGGCTGAGTCTTCTTGTTAGATTTTCTTCCATGTTATAAGATAAACTAGGACTCAAAGCTATAAATGCATTAAAAACGGGACGATTTTTAAATAAAAAATAATTGATAAAATTTGCTGTTTTACCGTGACCTACTATGGCTTTAAAGTTGAGAGTCCGGTAATTTTCACTCATAAAATTAAGAAGTTCGTTTTCGATAAAATCGTAAAACTGAGCTCCCGTTTTGGAAGGCAAATAATCTTCTAATGAAATATCACAATCCTCTGATCTTGTATCATATTGGTTCACCCCTACCACGATGGCTTCTGGCATATCTTCCCAGTAGGAATAATAATCTACATTTCCAGCGACTATTTCAAAAAGATAATCCCCGTCCAAAGCAACAACTAGAGGATAGTATTTTTCTGAATTCTCTTCATAATTACGTGGAAGTTGTATTTTTAATTCGCGTGTGGTCCCTAAGGATTGAGACTCCATGGAGTCATAAACCGTCTGAGCTAAAGTCAGATTAAAACAAAGCAGGGCCGATAGGACAAAAAACTTCATATGTGAAAGTTTAAAATTTGTGTTGCCAAGTTAAGAAAATAACCGAAAACGAAATATACTATTCTAAAGTTTGTTTTGGATATACTTTATTATAAATCGGTAAAAAGAAAAGTGACAGCCCACCCAAGACGATGATCATTATGGTTTGAGAGGTCCACATAATCCATCCAAAGGCTCTACTAGGGTCTTCTGGTAAACCAAAAAGTGTAAATGCAATAACAATCGCTTCTGGATACGACCCAATTCCGCCGTTAGTCATTGCGATACTAAAACTTGCAAAAATAAAGCCTATTAAAATGGCAGAAAACGGAAGCTGACTTGTTTCCCCTAAAGAAAAGGAAGTGACATAAAACATCAGTACATACATGCCCCAAATAAAAAGTGTATGCAAAATAAAGGCCCATTTCTTTTTCATTTTTAAAATACTTGTGACCCCTTCCAGCAATCCACTTAGTATGGATTTAATTTTGATAGCAATTTTAGTTTTTCCTCTTTTGATAGTGACTGTTAAAAGAGCCATTAACAATAAACTTGCGACCGCAAAGACCAAAACATGGTTTGTAGAAATATGTAGTTCTTTTGTTTTTTGAAGAAATTGGCTGGAAATAACTTCAAATTGTAAAAAAAGTGCAATTGAGATAATTACCAACATAACTAACATATCCGCAAGGCGTTCTGAAACGATGGTACCAAAACTTTTTTCAAAAGGGACCCCTTCATAATTAGTTAGCACAGTGGCTCTCGCTACTTCGCCGGCTCTTGGAATGGTGTAATTTATGATATAAGTTGCAAAAACAGCCATTATACTATTCCCTAACCTAATATTATAACCCATAGGTTCTAACTGAAATCGCCAACGGTAAGCACGTGACAAGTGACTAAGAAGACCAAAAAAAACTCCGAGACCAACCCAAAAATAATTTGCATTTTTGAAATACTCTAACAATTGAGGGATAGACGTTTTGGACAATGAGTACCAAACCAACAGCCCAGCTAACAAAAGTGGAAGACTGATTTTTATAGCTGATTTGAATTTCTTATTCAAGACATTAGTTTAATAGGTTATTGGTTTCATTTGGAAACACTAAAGAGGGCTTGAATGTTTTTGCAGATTCGACATCCATGAAGGCATATGTAATTAAAATCAAAACATCTCCAATAGAGACCTTATGAGCTGCAGCACCATTAAGAGTGATTTCGCCTGAATTTCGAGGTCCTGGGATTACATAGGTATCCAGACGTTCGCCGTTATTATTGTTGACGACTTGGATTTTTTCGCCTTGAATAATATTGGCGGCATCCATTAAGTCTTCGTCAATAGTAATGCTGCCGATATAATCCAGATCAGCTCCGGTTACTTTTACTCGATGAATTTTAGATTTTACGACTTGTATTTGCATAATTGTCAAAGGTAATTAATTTAAAGCGATATTGTCAATTAATCGAACATCTCCTGCAAAAACTGCAATAAATGCGCGGTACGTTTTAGTTTGATTTTTTTGTTGAATGGGGGCAAGGTTTTTAGAGTCTGAAATTTGAAAATATTCCAATTCAAATAAAGGGTGATTGGTAAATTGAGTTGTTACCCAATTAGAAATGTCCGTATGATTCTCATAATTAAATTTCTCTTTAACGGATTTCAATGTTTTATAAATTATGGCTGCTGTTTCTTTTTCTTCAATAGACAATCGACTGTTTCGTGAGCTCATAGCGAGTCCGTTGGACTCTCGTTCAATAGGGCACCCTATAATATTTACTGTTAGCTGAGTGATCTCAACCATCTTTTTAATAATTTGTAATTGCTGAAAGTCTTTTTCTCCAAAGTAAGCATTGGTGGGTTTCACAATTTCAAACAAGCGTTTTACGATGGTTCCAACCCCATCAAAATGGCCTGTTCTGAATGTGCCTTCCATTTGAAGTTCAAGACCTCCAAAATCAAAGCGTTTTGAGTCCACTTCAGCGCCATAGACATCATCAATGCTTGGGGCGTATACGATAATGTTGGTGTTAGAAAGCGTTTCCAACAACTGAATATCTTCATTTAAAGTGCGTGGATAAGTGTTTAAATCGTTTGGATTGTCAAATTGAGTTGGGTTCACAAAAATACTAACCACTACCAACGTGTTTTGGGCCAAAGCAGCGTTCACCAAGGACAGATGTCCTGCGTGAAGCGCACCCATTGTTGGTACAAATCCCAATGAAAAAGTACTCGTACTTTCCTTAGAAATAAAGGTGCATAACTCTGCTTTAGATGTGTAAACTCGCATTTAGTAAATAATTAACAGCGTGCAAACTTAAGGTATTACGGTTAATCTGCATAAAATTTTGTATTTTTGCGTGTTTTTTGTTGATAACGCTAAAACTATATAACTTATGAAAGATAAGAGAATATTATACGTTTCGTCCGAGGTTGTTCCATATTTACCTGAAACGGAGATTTCCTCCATGTCATTTGAAGCACCAAGAATGGTAAACAAACAAGGTGGGCAGATACGAATATTCATGCCGCGTTATGGAAACATCAATGAACGAAGACATCAATTACACGAAGTGATTCGTCTTTCAGGGATCAATTTAGTGATCAATGATTTGGACATGCCATTAATTATTAAGGTCGCTTCAATTCCAAAAGAACGTATCCAAGTATATTTTATTGATAACGAAGAGTATTTCAGACGTAAAGCAACGTTTACTGATGAAAATGGTGAGTTGTTTGATGACAATGATGAACGTGCTATATTTTTTGCTAAAGGAGTTATAGAGACTGTAAAGAAATTAAATTGGGCTCCCGACATTATCCATGTACACGGATGGCTTGCTTCATTATTGCCCTTATACCTAAAGCAATATTATAAAGATGAACCTCTTTTTAAAGAGAGTAAAACTGTCTCCTCTATTTATAATCAAAGTTTTGACAAAACACTAAATATGGGGATGGTTGATAAAATTAAGTTTGATGAAATTGAGGACACTCATATCAACAAACTGAATACACCCAGTTATTCTAACCTTATGAAAGTAGCTATTGATTTTTCAGATGGATTGATTCGTGGATCTCAAGATCTTCCTGAAGAATTAGAAGACTACCTCGCTAACTGTGAAAAACCTGTTTTGGATTACCAATATCCGGAAGCTTTTGCAGAAGCATACACCGAATTTTACAACACAAAAATCTTAAAAATAGCCCCCTAATATGAAATATTTTAACTCCGTATTATTTAAATCCGTTTGTGCTCTATCTCTGATTTTTATGATTCAGTCCTGTGACAATGAGTTTTCTGAAATTGGAACCGGAATTGTGGGAACCCCCGATTTTGAAATTACACACGGAGTGTATCCTGTAAATACCTACAACAAAAAAATTACACCCTTTCAGTCAAACGGATTGTCTGACAACCTTTTAGGGTATTATTACGACCCCGTATTTGGAGGTTCTAAAGTTCATTTTGTTGGGCAATTAACGCCTCAAACCTTAGCACCTGATTTTGGAGACAATACGGCTTTAGACTCGATCGTTTTGACAATCCCTTACAAAAGTACTGCAGGCACCACTGATGACATGACAACTTATGAGCTTGATTCTTTATACGGAAACGAGCCTATAAAACTATCTATCTTTAAAAACGACTATTACCTAAGAGCTTTTGATCCAAACGCAGACTTAGATGCTGCTCAAAATTATTATTCTAATGGAACTTTAGCACAAGGCGAAATGATTGGAGCTTCCGATCTTGAAGGACAATTAATGTATCATAATGAGAGCTATTTTCCGAGCGCAAACTCTATAGATTTGTCGGAAATCAATGAAGAAACTGGAGAATTAGAAGTAACAAATACGATTCCTCCAAGTTTGAGAGTCCATCTATATGGAGGAGAGGCACAGGAAGGAGTTTCAGCCCCTACTACTGAACAGTTTTGGGAAAATTTAATCTTTTCAAAAGAAGAGGATGATGTCCTTAGTAGTGCCAGTGATTTTTACGAGTATTTTAGAGGGCTATACTTTAAAGTAGACCCCATAACTTCAACTGAAGGTCATCTCATGCAATTAGATTTTTCTTCATCAAAAGCAAACGTTACGCTTCATTACAACTATGAAAAAACCACAACTGTAGATGGGGAAGATACAACCACTACCTCTCAAGGCGAATATGAAATGAGATTCACAGGGAATCGCGTGAGTATTTTTGACAACAGTTTTAATCCTTCCATAATAGAGATTATCGATAATACGACTACAGATGCAGAAGGAGATGATTACTTATACCTAAAAGGGGGCGAAGGCTCTATGGCGGTTGTTGAATTGTTTGCTGACGAAGATGGAAATCCTGAAGAAGATCAACTAAATGAGTTTAGAGAAGTGGACAGCAACGGCTTAGTAACCATAAAACGCTTGATAAACGAAGCCTATTTAGAGTTTTATGTCGATGAAACGCAATCAAATTCAGACCTGCCTAACAGAGTCTATCTCTATGATTTAGATAATAATATTCCTGTTACTGATTTCTTTTTAGATCAATCAGTCAACACGGCTTCTTCCGATTCTAAATTCACACACTTAGTGCCACTAAGCACCGAAACAACTGAAGATGGTACGGAACAAAAGAAATACAAAATTAGACTGACAGAACATTTAAATAATATCGTCAGAAAAGATTCTACAAATGTAAAGCTTGGTCTTGTGGTGTCTTCTAATGTAGGAGCTGCAAATACTAGAGGGTTCAAAAACAGTATGGATGTAGGTATTGATGGAGATGTTACAGCTATAGAGGGTGTCCCTACAGGGGCCGTTTTATCTCCAAAAAGTGTTATTCTCCATGGAAATAACTCTCCAAATGTTGCCAAAAGAGTAAAGCTAAATATCTATTATACCGAACCCAAAACCGAACCTAGCAACTAAAATATATGTGTGGAATTGTAGGGTACATAGGCCATCGTAACGCCTATCCAGTAATACTAAAAGGACTTCAACGATTAGAATATAGAGGGTATGACAGTGCTGGAATTGCACTCTTTGATGGTTCTGAAATCAAACTCTCAAAGACTAAAGGGAAGGTTGCAGATTTAGAAGCTAAAGTTTCTGAACAAATAAACCCTGTAGGTAATTTGGGAATTGGACATACGCGTTGGGCTACTCACGGCGTTCCAAACGACGTGAATTCACACCCTCATTTTTCAAATTCTGGCGATTTAGTGATCATACATAATGGAATTATCGAAAACTATGGTGCTCTGAAAGAAGAGCTTATAAAAAGAGGCTACAAATTTTCGTCAGACACCGACACAGAAGTTTTGGTAAACCTAATTGAAGACATCCAGAAAAATAGCGATTTAAAGCTTGGAAAGGCAGTACAGGTCGCACTCAACCAAGTGGTCGGTGCGTATGCTATTGCAGTCTTTGACATTAAAAAACCGAACGAAATTGTAGTGGCGCGGCTCGGAAGCCCCCTAGCAATTGGCGTTGGCGAAAATGAATTTTTTATAGCGAGTGATGCCTCTCCTTTTATAGAATACACCAACAATGCTGTGTATTTAGAAGATGAAGAAATGGCAGTGATTAGATTACATAAACCACTAAATATACGAAATATTAAAGACGATAAAATCGTCAATCCCTACGTTCAAGAGCTTGAAATAAATCTTGAGCAAATTGAAAAAGGGGGGTATGACCATTTTATGCTTAAAGAAATTTTTGAGCAACCAAATGCAATCAAAGACACCTACAGAGGAAGGTTATTATCTAATGAGGGCATTATAAAAATGGCCGGCGTTGAAGATAATATGGGCAAGTTTTTGAATGCCAACCGTATTATTATCATCGCTTGTGGAACCTCTTGGCATGCCGGACTCGTTGCAGAATATATTATTGAAGACTTGGTGCGGATACCAGTAGAGGTCGAATACGCTTCAGAATTTCGATACCGAAACCCTGTGATCACCAAAAATGATGTAGTCATCGCTATTTCTCAATCTGGAGAAACAGCCGATACACTTGCAGCCATCAAACTCGCAAAAGATAAAGGCGCATTTGTGTTTG
>Ga0209771_1001387_pt1 | contig 15509 bp, 24 predicted proteins | sample SaaInl59LU_5_DNA_FD_184639 | JGI IMG/M metagenome (GOLD analysis project Ga0209771, IMG submission 184639) | Marine microbial communities from expanding oxygen minimum zones in the Saanich Inlet - ESP_59LU_5_DNA (SPAdes) (version 2) | ecosystem: Environmental > Aquatic > Marine > Intertidal zone...
CCGGCTTCGGCACCCGACGACGACGAATCCGTCGACAAGACCGAAGACGACGAATCCGTCGACAAGACCGAAGACGACGGAAGATGCGGTCCGAATCACGGTGACAAGAAATGTACCGGCAAACAATGTTGTTCGAAGTCGGGCTGGTGTGGGGGAGAAAAGGGAACCAATTCGAACTGGTGTATCAACATAAACAAGGGCTGGTGGAACGGGAAATACGATGGTGAGGAGAAGGCACCGGACCTCGTGATTTCGACGTCGGGTGGCTATAACCTACACAAAGGAAAATACCTCCCCACGGCAGATGGGACGGACGTTGACTGGTCGACGGGTGAGGTGAGGCCGACCCTCGGAAAGAAAATCACCAAAGTCGGCAAATGCAAACGAAAGTGTGATGAACTGGACGCGTGCAAGGGTTTCACGTACAAACCTGCGATCGTGCCAAATAGACGGAAATGCTGGCTGAAAACGGACATGGTTCAGACCGCGACCTTGACAGATTCGGACAAGTACGACACGTACGTGAAAGAATAGTTAATTCAAAACGTATCTCGACATCATGACACCGAAATATGTGAGTATGTGCACGCACATCAATATCCAAACTGTGAGAATGTCGGTGATGAAAGGCAACACGCACAGCATGAACAAATAGTGGATTCCCACGGCGCACAGGATTGGGCCGTTGAAATCCATCACGATGATTGTCATGATTGACTGCAGGCAGTGTATGTAGAGCACTGGTTCATTCAACACCATGGCCACCCCGACCTCGAGTATGGTCAAGATTCGTAATGGGAGAGTGTTCACGGGTGGGTACCGCTCTTCCATTTCGATGATTGTGATGTTTTCTTCGTCTTTAAGTCCAACGCACAGAGACTCGTCGTCGGGATGACGCACCAATCTCCACATACATACGAGGTAATAGTTTTTTATCTTTATAATGTAGATGTGGTGGTCACTCGGATTGTTGATATTTTTATTCGCGTGGCTGAAACCGTGGACACCCATCAGGTACACGACGTACATGTTGACCCTACCGGGGAGTTCCACTCGTCAAGAAAAATTTTTTGAAAACCTAAACAGCGCCGTACCTGTTCAAGTCGTTCACGGCGTGAACACGAGGGACGTCGAGACGGCTCGGTCGTACGAAGACAGGGTGGACCCAGAGTACATGAAACAGGCGCTCAAGATGCATTGGAACAAGGACGCGGTCAGGCCGGACGTGACGTATTTCAATCTCGGTGCCATTGGAGCCATGCTGGGACATCTGGAGATTCACGAATTGGCGAAACGTCAGGGCGTCAAGTACGCCCTCGTGTTGGAGGATAACGTCCTCGTCACCGATGAGCGTTTCTTCAAGGAGGTTGAGAGCGTCCTCGAGACTCTCGGGGACGATTTCGAGATGTGTTTCTTCCACTGCCACCAACGCCTGTCGGATGGAGAGTTGGGCACCCTCGAAAAGATCAAATGGATCAGTGGTATGAAGGCGTATGTGGTGCACGTTGACAATATGCTCAAGTACCATCGATATTTTTACCCGATGGATAACCATATTGACAACAAGATGGAAGACTTAGTCGTCAGGGGTGCGAGGATTTTTTACAAACACATGGAACACTGCATCAGTGTGGACCGAACCGGTGGCAGTACGATAGGCCACAGCCCCCACGGGAGAAAGGACTTCTTCTCACGACAACACCCCCACCTGACCCCGAGTTCACTCCGGAACGGCTTCTAAAGCAAGTACGGGTGACGCTTGCGTTCCTCCTTCGTTCGCATCAATTGGATGAGACCGAGGAAGAGGAGGGAGAGGAAGATGGCGTTCTCGACGTCCGCGGACGCCAAGAAGGACACGCAGAGGACGAGGAAAATGCGAGCCGGGGCGGTGGACATCACCCGGGTTAAGAGGGCCGGGGGTTCGGTCACGGACGAGGTGCGGGTGAGGAGGAGGGACACGATGCCGATGACGAGCGGTTGCTTGATGCGGTTCACCAACTGGGGATTGTAGTTGATGTTCTTGTGGGTCATCACACCGAAGAGGCCAACGAGGGACACGATGATCGCCGGGAAGGGCGAGGATAACATGGTATATACTACAAAATAGATATTTTATTTTTGGACGCGTCGTACTGGAACATGTATGTGTCGGCGTGGAGGGGGTGAATTTGTTCGAGAGTGTCCGTGAAGCACTGTCTCGGTCGTATCTTCCGAGCGCACTGCTCGTGGAAGGTTTCCTTTTTTGAAAATTTCAACCTCGCCCACTCCGGTGAGTCGTTGGAGAGTTTCACCCTATGTAACATGTAGATGTCTCTCATGAAATCCGACGTGTCGAGGAAATAAATCTCATCCCACTTTTCCGTCGGACCGTAACTCGTCGGACCGTTATTCACACATTTAACCTCTATCATCGTATTCCCCGTGGACAGGTCACCTTTTTTGTTGTGGAGTTTATTCCACACCACCGGTTCGGGGTACAGTTTGAGTTCATTCAGGGCCCACATGACGAGATTCTCTGACAACTCGCACGGGAAATTTTCATTTCGAATGACCGGTTTCCCGACGACTTTGTTTATGTGTTCGTTTATTTTATAACACCTCTTGATGTGTGTCAATTTCAATTGCAGGAGGCATTCCATCATGTCGATATAGCGACGAGAGTCTTTAACTTTTCCGCTAACTGTGTGACTACGGGAACCGAAACGGCGTTTCCGGCGAGTTTATATAGGGCACCGTCCGATATGGGTGGAAGTTTAAAATCGCGTGGAAATCCCTGGAGATTGAAGCATTCCCTCGGTGTCAGTTTTCGCACGCCCTCACCGGTGCGTATCAGCGGAACATTGTGTCCCCCCCCACCCATGTTGGCTGTCAATGTCGGACACCGGTTACTCTTGTTCTCCCTGACATAGTACCTCCTGTATTGATAGATGACACCCTCCTTTTGCACACCTTTGTCCACGGCGTCGAACACTTTCACCCTGTTCGTGTAGTAGTATTTCTTATCCGGTGCGTCTTCGAGGAAAGTCCTTACGTCCTGGACATCCACCGATGGGAAATCAAAGGTAAACCTTTCGGCGAGGCCCGGGTCCCTGAAGCCGACGATGTAGATTCTCTCCCTGTGCTGGGGCACGTGCGTCATCTTCGACGTGTCGAGGATTTGGCACCTAATGTGATAGCCACACTCCTCGAGGGCTTGGGTGATGACTCGAAAGGTGTTGCCCTTGTCGTGTGAACACAGATTTTTCACATTCTCGAGGAGGACAGTCTCCGGTGTGTGGTGTTTGAGGATCTCCACAATCTTCCAAAACACGTTGGAGCGTGGATCGTCGAACCCCTTTTTATCACCGGCGATGGAGAAGGGTTGGCACGGAAATCCACCGCACAGGAGGTCGTGTGGGGGGATATCACTCACCGGTATGTCCAACAGGTTCCCGTGGACGAAGACACCATCTCCGTGATTGAGGGTGTACGTGTCCCGAGAGGATTTTTCCATATCATTCGCAAAGACGCATTCGTAGGTTCCTGTGTTTTCGAGTGCGATGGAAAAAGCCCCGGTACCGGCAAAGAGGTCAATGAACTTTTTTTTCATCTTACTACAAAATAGGGTGTACTCTTTAAACGAGGGTCACGAACCGGTTCACCCCCACGGTCATGAAATTCCTCTTGTGTCTGGAAAAATCGACGGCGTCCCTGGCGATTTTTCCGGAGAGTATGTTGTCGTACGGGCACGGTGAGAGGTATCGAGGGACGATACCGGGTCGGAATATCTCCGAATCCACACCGTATTTGAGTTTCATGTCCCCCATGATGAAGAGTCTCTCGCGGGAGCACGCCACGTCGCACACGACGACCGCGTGGGTATCGATCGCGAAGGCGTGTTCGACGTCGAATTGGTGGGACTCGTCCGTCTCCGGTGTGATGACGGCGTCCACGATGTGTGCGCACGCCGACCCCACCCTCCGCGCCATTTCCGATCCGGAAACCTCCACGTAGACCACACACTTATTCGTTTTGGCGTGTATTTTCGCGAAGTGCACGTACTCACTGATTCCGTGGACGACGGTTTGGAATCCGAAAGACACGTCGTGGGTCAGACTCTTGCCTATGCACACGACGTTCGTGCGGTGAAAGCGGAAGTCTTGAATTATCTTCGTGGCACTCTCACAGTTGTCGTGATCGACGATGGCGTAGAGTTTGTCTAAATCCCACAACACCGGTTTGGCCATTTCCAAGTCGAGGGTGTCGTCCTTGGAGGTGTACAGGATCGACCCAGGTTCGTAGGAGAGATTGTCGTACCTGAGTTCGTCTCGGTAGTTGTGGTTCAGACCCACCCACCCGTCCATGTACCCGTGCACCCGGTTGCCGACGCGTCTCTCACTCTTTGTGATTTCTGTGATGACATTGTTGGTGCCCGGGCACACGACCCCGGTGTTCACGATTCCCACGTTCATTGTTGATGTAGGGTTTGAAATCTTTAAAACAGGCCAAAGACGAGTTTTTCCTTTTTTTCCTTTTTGTTTTTCATCTTGGCGACGCGTTTGCGGGCGACGGTCGCCTTGTTCGCACCGTGCACGGCGCGTCTCATCATCTTGTTCTTGTACGTACGCGCGGTCGTTCGAGACTTGTTTCGGGCCCGCACGGCGGCGTTTCTCCGTCGACGGAGTTCGTTAGCGTTCATGTGTATAATAATCTGAGAATAAAATAGAGATGCTCTGGATCTAGAATTCTTTTAGCATTTTGCCCTATATTTTCTTTTTCTCAATCTTGACCAGTTGTTCACCCAGGATTTGTTTCTTGACGTCCCTCAATTCGTCTAATTTTTTACATGTGTGTTCCTCCGGTAACCGGCAGTACATGCAAAAATCTTCCTCACACCACTTGCACGTCATGACATCTGAGATTGGAATTCTTTTTTTGCAACCTTCGCACCTCATTTAAAGGCGTGACTATAATATTGGTAAAGAATAAAACATGTTCACTGTCGCACTTTCCAAGCAAATCCCCCGAACCCACGTCGTGGCCGGTAAGAAGAAGATGCGCAAGCGTCTCCGTAAGTTTGGTCGCAAGTTGGCGGACGACCGCCGAGACGATCTCCGTCGCATGGCGGAAAAGATCGCTGAGATCTGCCGGGAGGAGGAGAGACGCTCCAAAGAACTGTTCCGCGAGCACAAGGAATTCTTCGACGACGACGAATACAATCCGGACTCTATTGACTTTTTCGAGAACTGAACGTGAACCACACCGCCAGTAGGGCGAACAAACCGAAGAGGTACTTGTTCTCCTGTTCCGTGGCGATCATGGCACATAAAATACTATACTGCGCGAACCGGATCTCCCGACGAGTCTTCTTGAGACTCCTCTTCACGGCCGCCCTGGACTTTTCCAAGCTCAGGACAGCCGTCGATATGTTTTTGATTCTCGTGGGCATCTCCGCCGTCGTCATCAGCATAGACCTCACGTCGACCGACCCGGTGACTTTCGATGTAATCAGAGGTTCCAAATACGTGAAATAATTAAATTCCGGATCGAGGTTGACACACAACCCTTCCACGGTGCTGAACGTCTTGGCGAGATAGATGAAGGACGATGGGATGATGAAGGGTTTTTCTTTCGCCAGGGAGAGCATCAATTCATCCTGCATCAATTCATCTGTAAAGTTTCTGGCGTCTAACTTTTCCATGTACCCCAAGATGGATTCAAAGAATATCTCGAGATCGGCGGCGTCGGTTGTTGGGATGATGACTTTGAGGCGGATGAGGGTCTCGACGATGGCTTTCGTGTCCCGAGACACGATGTGCACGAGGAGTTGCATGAATCCATCCCTCAGCTCCGGTGATATGGGAATCATGAGGCCGAAATCATAGAAGACCAGCTTCCCGTTGAACCCGACGTTCCCTGGGTGTGGGTCGGCGTGAAAAAAGCCGTGTTCCATGGTCTGCACGACGTACGACCGGATGAGGGCTTCACACACCTTCTTCTTGTTCACCCCTCTCCGGTGAATGTCCGTGAGTTTCTCGGACTCCACGAATTCCATGACGATGAGGTCTTGGTTGGACATCTCCGGAAACATCCTCGGAATTTGTATCCACGGACAATCCCTAAAACTTTCTCTGAATTTGATTCCATTTTGGAGTTCGTGCACGTAGTCGGTCTCTGTGAGGAGATTTTCGATGGCTTCGTCCAAGACGAAACCGTTTCCGGTTCCCGTGTCCAGACCCACAGTCTCGAGGAAATTCACAATCTCCTTTATTGTATCGGTGTCTTCCTTCATGATGTCGTAAATGTGGGGTCGTTTCACCTTGACCACAACTTTCGTGCCGTCCCGGAGGTGTGCGGTGTGCACTTGGCCGATGGTGGCTGACTTGAACGGTGTCTGATCGAAATCTGAAAACAAGTGCATGGGGAGGAGGGAGGTATCAACCTCCACGGGAGGGACGTCGTCTTGCAGGGATTCTAATTCTTTCACAAATTCTGGTGGATATAGGTCGCCTCTCGTCGAGATGAATTGTCCAACTTTCATGAATGTCGGGCCGAGTTCCACGAGTTGTTCTTTCGTCCATCGACCCAGTGCGGCCTTATCCGGTGTGGTTGCATTCTTCCAAAGAAACTTTGTGGCAAACTTCCACGTTCTGAACTTTCTCCGGGTAGGAACACTCAAATTTATTTTTGTCGCTGTGACATGCATATCCTTAGTCTACGCAGATAAATTTTCTCACCCTCTAATAACACAAGCACAAGATGGTTCTTGGAAAATTGACCCGTTCGAAAGAATTCAGGTACAGCAAGGGCATCAGCAAGGTTGTCGATGCTGTGAAAAAGAATAACCCCAAGTGGCTCCAGTTGTCTCGCCCACTCGAGCCCATTCTCAAACTCCCGGTGGTCTTCGCCATGCTCGGCATTTACCAGGGCATGTTCAGTGGGAACGCGCTGACTGTCCCGGAGCGTTTGGCAAAGGCGTTCAGCAATCGATTGTTCCGTCTCCTCTCTCTCTTTTTGATCGCCCTTCAGTCCACCGGTGGTGACATCGAGAACGCCATCTTGGCGGTGATTTTTTTCCAGCTCCTGTTGTACATGGTCAAGACGAAGGAGGAGCGGAAAAAATCTGGCTTTTTGTAAGAGACATGCGCGTCCACATAGTAGGTGCCGGTCCAACCGGACTCTCCCTCGCGTGGGAGATTCTCCGGTTCACCCCACACGATGTGATTGTTTACGATAGAAAACCCTCAGCCGGTGGTTCATGGTGGGAACCCACGGTGGGGGAGAGAGACCTTCACTCACATCGAATTGTTTTCGATCGAGCCTACGTCAACACAAAAAGTTTATTCGGGGAGATGGGTATCCGGTGGAACTCCGTGTTCCAGAGGAGTGAGGGAAATTTCAACAAGGCTGTCCTCTCGCGTCTCCAGGGGGGTGACTACCTCACCCTCCTCACCCTCGCTGGGAAGGTGTTGGGCAACCCCCGGAAATACAGGAGAATGAGCCTCAAGGACGCCGTCGGTCGCCTGTCCACCGGTGGGGAGGAGGTGTTGTCCAACTTTCCCCTCATCATGGATGGCGTGGATTGGACTCGAATGACGGCGTGGGAATTCGTCAAGAGTTTCGATTACGTGGCTCTGAGCACGCAGTACACGCAGAGGGTCTCCGGTAAGGTGATGTGTGACCACATGCAGAGGGCGGTGGAGGTCGCGGGTGGCCAATTTGTTTTTGGTGTGGAACTCCAAGATGTCGAATACTTTCCGGAGGGATTTATTGCAAACTTTGATAAACACCCACCGGTGACCGACGGTCTCTTGGTGTTGTGCGTAGACCACGCCCCGGCGAGACGCCTCGTGAAGGACAACTGGGGCGTGGACGCGGTGGATGTCTTGAGGGGCAGTACGTACGGTGCCCTCAACGTCCTCCTCGACTACGCGTCTCCGGTGGAACACATAGACATGTACGAGGCGGCGATGGGTACCCGGTGGAAAATCATCCCGTCCGTTCTCTCCGATGGGCACACGGTGTCTTGTGTGATTCCCCTGGTCACACCGGAGATAGAGACGACCCCTGAGGACGCCCTCGTGCGTGAGGTGGTTTCCCAACTTGGTTTGCCACCACCGGTGAGGGGACGCGTGGCGTGGGGTTCCCACTGGAATGGGTCGAAGTGGACGTTTTCCCAATCGAGTGGGGTGCTCTCTCCGGTGAGGCAACTCCCATTTTGGGGTAAAAGTTCTGTGGTGGCGATGTGTGGAATGATGTCACCCCACCGCACCCCTTTCGCCTCCATCGAGACGAGTGTGGAGGTCTCGAGAAAGTTTTGTCACGAGACATTCGCGACCCGGACGCCCCTCGAGCCGTTCCTCTTGACCCACCTGCTGTGGCTATTACTTATAGTTTTAGTTCTCATGATATTACAATGATAGTGCACCTAATCGTCGATGTGTATGAACCTATGTATGAACACAACGACAAAAAGTACATCAGATTCCTTCTCGACGAGAGGGGGGTGGGTGTCGTCCGTCGCGCACAGTTGACAAAGTCCCACCTCTTGAGGTACTCGAGGGTGGAGGATCCCCTCGATGGGAGTCTCCTCGTGGTGAAGGTGCCTTACCGTTACCGGAGGGTCATGTGTGAGGTTGTCGGGGGTGTACCGGTTCAAGCCCTCGAGAGGGGTTCTCCGGTTCAGGTGTCCCTAGAATTTTGTGGTGCGTGGAACAAGGAGGGATATTGTGGGTACAGTTGGAAATTAAAAAAATTGGACACAAGTAAGAATAATGCTTGAACATGTTTTCAAAAAAATGAATATATGTGAAAGGTTCAAGTTGTGGCGTCTGAGGAAAAGATATGTTCGAACGTTGAAAAAGTTGGACAAAGCCATCCTCACCGGTGAGAAGGAAAAGGCGTACATGTATGAAGACAAGATGTACCAGTGTGACGAAAAGTTAGAGGATTTCTTAAAACATATGAATTTGAAATATGCATAATACATAATGGCTAAAGGTGGTGGTTTCATTATTGTTGCTGTGTTCGCAGTGGGGGTGGTACGGACTAAAATGTGAGAATATAGTACATGACTAACAACGCCCCGGCGGCGAAGCGCCGGAAGGTGAACAACACGAACAAGGACAAGATTCGTCAGGAGGCGAGTAACCTCGGCCTCCAAACGGAGACTGTTCGTAAGGATGGTAAGAGTGTCAAGGTTCGATACGACGTGTTACAGAAGCAAATCAACGCCGTGAAGAGGGAACCGGCGCGCCTCGGCGTCTCCCGTAACCAATTCGTGGCCATGTTGAGAAACGATCCGGCGCGGTATGTGTTGAACTCGTCCCAACATCTTCGCCCGTTTGGTTACAGTTTGAAAAATGGGGAAAACAACAACACCCGTCGCAAGGCTTTGAAGCGTGCGATCAACTCCGGGATGTGGAACAAGAACAAAATCATCGCCCACCTGAATAAAATCGTGAAGGAGAGTGCGGAGGGTGCGCGTCGTTCCAAGTTGTACGCACGCAAGAGAATGTTGAACCGGAACGCGAGTGCGAAAGCGTGTAACGTGCGCGCCGTCGGTGCGGGTGCCTACTGGAAGAGTCGTGCCAGACGTGCCAAGTACAATCGCAAGCACGGTGCCAACCGGGAGTACGCGAAAAAGAATCTCCAATAATACTATATGAATAACAAACAGAGGATTCAAATCTTATACTTGGTCGTCGCCGGTTTGTTGTTATTTGTTTTGTGGATGTGGAACAATCCCAGGGTGGAGGTCGAGGAGAGGGAGGTCGAGGTGCCGGTGGCGTATCCGGTGGAGGTACACGACGCCCGCCGTGAACCGGAATTCCGTGGACCACCTATTAAAAAGTACAAACCGGGGCACATGCAACAGATGGGCATATTGTTGGGTGACCAGGGTGAGACGATGCCCCTCTACGGAAAAGAGGTTCGGGGTCGTCGAGACCGATACCACTACTACACCGTGACCGATGGTGAACAGTTATACCCGGTGCCCGTTGGTCACGAGGGTAGGGATTGCATGGACGACATTGGATGTCAGGAATTGTACGGTCAGGAAAAGGTGAGTGTGTTGGGGAAGGTTGGAGAGTACGATGTGAAGATGTACCGCACGGATAATTTTTTCTGAATGTATTACATATGGCTTCCGCGAGTGGTATCGCGTCGCAGGTGTGCTCTTGTCTCTGTCTGTACATGATGTTCTCGTGGGCTCGTTTTCGCGCGTACACTCCCCCCATGATGGGACTCGCGTGCATTTTGTGCTTGTGTTCGACTTCTTCCACGTATAACATCATCACGGACGTCGCGTCTTTGATTGGTGTTAAGATTCCGTCACCGGTTCGGTAGGCGTCACGAGTGATAGTTCCCTCTCTAATAAATTCCCACTTTTTGAGAACTTTGCCTTTGTTGTGAGAAGTTCTCGAATCGTGTCGTCGTCCAGGTCACACATGAATTCCCTCTTAGATGCTATGTCGTCGAGTTGATTGACCTCTTTCATGGCTTGTACATACGGCCAGACGTGTTTCCGGAGGTAGAAGAGTTCCACCTCGAGTTGTGTCAGCCTGGGGAGTATGCACTCCCGGATACATTTACTGATTTGCTTTAAGTCATCATTCCATTCTTCATTCATAATTGGTATGGTAAAAGTTTGACTATATTTTTTAAATCACCAATCATGAGATCGAACCGGTGGAGTCTGTACTGGACAAACATCCAGAGAAAAAACATCACACTCTTAAATAAATTATTCGCCTCCGTGTCTTCCATTTTATATATTCCCTTCATGAGACGACCGAAGAATGTTTTGTCTTTGTGTTTCCCGGTGACTTGTTGTTCGAGTATGGTGAGGGCACACGTGTCGTCGTTGATGGACCAGTGAAAAAAGATGAACGGAATGAGAATCGAATAGAACTCCAAGTAATATTGATCGTCGATGAAGGGTGCCACGAGAAGGGTGGCGAACATCACGGCGTGTAACCAAAAGATGATGTTGTCCATTACTAGGTGCGTCAGAAAAAATAATCGGTAAAAGTAAGACCATGGAAAAAGATAAAAAGTTGCCTAAAATTTGGCATCCACAACAAGAGACCATCCTGCGGGGGTGGGGTGAGAGTGCCGCCTGTTACCGGTGGATGCACTACCAAGCCTTCTTGAAATACAGAAAATCAAATATGCGTTACACACTACCAGTCATTGTTTTATCAACAATCACGGGAACTGCAAATTTCGCCCAAGAACAGTTTCCATCGGGGTTGCAACCTTACGTGGCCCCGAGCATCGGTGGTCTGAACTTGATCGCAGGCCTCATCGCGACTATTTCCCAATTCCTCAAGGTGTCTGAGTTGATGGAAGCCCACCGGGTCGCGGCGATGCAGTTTGGAAAGTTCTCACGTGTCGTGCGCTTGGAGTTGGCGTTACCACTCGTGGACAGGTCGAGAGACGGGGCAGATATGGTGGAGTTGATGAAGGGTGAGTACGACACCCTCATAGAACAAAGTCCCTCTATCCCGGCTCCTGTGTTGGTGATGTTTGAGAAGGAGTTCCCATCGGATGATCGACTCACGAAACCTGAAATCATCCACATCAACCCGATTCAAACCTTCGGTGCGGTGTTGGAAAATTCAGTCGTGTCCAAGATGAAAGGGCTCATTAATACCGATAAAAGCAAGGAGGAACTTATGAACGATCTTCAGAAAATCCAGGGCACCGAAGCGCCCCCACCGAAAACGTTTTTCAAAAACGTCGTGGACACTATCGCCAAGAGACAACAAGATGAGACGAAGAAAGAATTGGAAGAGTTGCGTGGGAAAACGCGAGTGTCCAAGAAGAATCAAAAACTCGAGGAAGAACTCACGAAGAGGGCGGAGCTGATGGAAGTTGCTGTGGAAGATTAGTGGCAATATAAATAAGGAGTAAAAGCAATAAGATATTAAAAAGTCCCACGCAGGCAACGAATGGAAATAATTTCTTCTTTATGGGTGAAATCAATCGCTCGTTGAGTGCGTCATTTTTAAACACCATATCTATCGCTTGATTAGTAAGGTCGATGGACGCCTTCATTAAAATCGTGGAGGAAAAAAAAGTTCCGGAGGATGACGTGAACCTTCACGAGCGCACCCTCGAGAGACTGCAGGCTTTGGTGTCGGCGGGTGAGAACGTGTTCATCACCGGTCCAACCGGCGTGGGAAAGACGTATGTTGTTCAAAAGTTTTTTTCACAGGGGTCGGGTGTCGAGTTACTGAGTGAACACATGAAATCAAAAAGTAATTTCCTTGATTTCATCCGGGACTCCACGAAGCATGTGTTCTTGGACGACTACGAACCGGTGTTCAAACCGGTGATAGAGAGGGTGTCATCCGGTGAGCGACTGACCCGTGGGAGTTTAATCGTGACGAGTTCCTCAATGTTCATGCTTCCTAATTTCAAGACGTTGATCATCCCCCCACACCCACCGGATCGGTTGGCCCTCCTGACTCCTCAAAAATTTAGCATGGACGCGGCGGTTCGGAGCAAGGGTAACATTCGGACGTACCTGGCGTATAACGATGGTTTCGACGAACAAGATCTTTTCGTCACCCCGAAGGAAATCATATACGAACTTCTGTCGAACGTGGAAGCGACCCACACATCGGATTATTGTCAAGAGCATGGACACATGTTTGATGTCTTCCAAACAAATTATTTAGATTCCGTGGGTGTGAACGTTGTGGGATGTTCGAGGAGTTTCAGTGACGCCGACCTCCTCGACGGTGTCATGTACAGCCAGGGTGCATGGGAATTGATGCCATATTTCGTGAACAGATCTTTGCACTGTCCCAAATATCACATGGGAATGCCACTGAAGAAGGAAAAGATCCGACCCGGAAGCGGTTGGACGAAGCACGGGAACACGCGGATGAGACAGGAAAAGTTAAAAACCATCCGGGAGGAGAGTTCCGTGTACCCATCTGTCGTGGATCACGAGAGTTTGTTCTTGCTCCACCTGTACGCGAGACAGAAGAACATAGACAAGCTGATGACGTACAACATTTCTCCGGTGTCTTTCGACGTCATGAATCACCTGTGCATCGCACACAAATTAAAGGCACGAGACGTGAATACAATTAAGAAACTCATCAAGGATGCAATACGTCTTAGGGAAGAACGATGATGAGGAGGAGGAATTGGAAGTTGTGAAAGTCACCGGTAACGAGATGTACTATTACGGTGAGATCAACAATGAGAACACATTGGAATTTGTTGAAAAGTTCAAGAAACTGGAGCAACACCTGTTGAGGATTTCCGCTGAGATTTTAAATTACAAACCGGAGATTCGCGTGCACATCTGCTCGGAGGGTGGAGACCTCTTTTGTGGTTTCAGTTTGATGAACCTTTTGGAAAAAAGTCGCGTTCACGTGGTGACGATCGCCCAAGGCGCCTGTTGCTCGGCGGCGACGTTCATGCTTCTCGGTGGCGCCGAGAGGCGCATCGCGCGAAACGCGTACATCCTGATTCATCAACTCTCGAGTGGCATGTGGGGAAAATACGAGGAGATGAAGGATGAGATTCGCACGTGTGAGAAATTCATGAAGATGATCCGTGGAACGTATCTCACGAAGACGAAGATACCGGAGAAAAAGCTCGACCGTTTGATGAAGAGAGACATCTACCTCGAACCTTCTAAAGCGATAAAGCATTCAATTGTTCACGCTTATGACTAATATCTTTGTAGCGTTTGTAAAGGCCAAGCGCAGCTAAAATTATTACAACTATACATACATTATTCAGGGACATTTCCACTGTTGGAGTTTGTGCCACCTCGATCCTTGCCAGCCTGGCATGGTTGACGATGGGCAACATGCTACAATACCGTGTTATTTTATTTTCGTGGAAATGGAATCATAATCCCTTGTGGATTTTCATACATCGTGTCCGGTTTCTTGAATCGCATCTTCCAGTGTCTCGTGGTTGGCGTATCTCTCACCGGAGACGGTTGTTTGTGGTCGAGGATGACCCGGAGGCACTCCGCGAGTTTCGTGTTCCACGTCTGTACGCTGAATTCTTCCACGAGTTCCCTCACGAGGTGTGGGTACTCCACCGGTTCCTCGAACCCGAGGGAGTAGAGGGCGCGCACGATCTCCGGTCGGGTGCACCGGAGGGCGGCTAAGAAGAGAACGCCCCAGTGGCGCCTCGGCACGCCGTGCACGAGATTGACACCGCTCTCGAGATGAAGGAGGGCGTCGACGACGTGGAGTTGGTCGCATTTCATCGCCGAGTAGAAGAGTTCGCTCCAGTTCTTCCTTGGCGTCTCGACTACGATGTCCATCGCGATCGTCACAAAATGACGCACTACGAGATATGCTCGTGTGAGGGATATCCCCCGTGCAGAGACATACAGAGCATGTTTCCAAACACGGTTTTCAGTTGCGCGCCGACGCCGACGCCGACGCCGAGACCCCCACCCCAACCTCGTCGAAAGGTTGTGCGCACACGCAAGCGCGGGCGCAAGCCGAGGGCACCGCCCCTCGTCACGACGGGTGACGATACGCACAAGTGGAGAAAGGTTGGTGAGAAATCTTCCGGTTTGGTCTATTACAAGTGTCAACTATGTTTCGTGCGGAAGAAAATTATGAAGAAGAAAACTGTGTTGTTCAAACAGGTGGGTACGCAGGAATACCAACCGGAGTTCCCCCTGTGTTTCGGTTCGCCCAGTAGACGAAAGCTCCCACCAGCAAGCCGACGATCGCCACGAGAAGACTAAACGGATATTTCTTCTTTTCATCGGGGGGTTTTTCGGGGAGTTTTTTAACATTCGTATTGAGGGTGTCTATCTTCTTTATGAGTTTATCGAGGGCAACGAGGATTTGGGCATTTTTATCGACCGGCTTCGCTTTCACGTCGATAGTGTGAATCTCGAGTATCATATGCCACGTGCACGCTGGATTTAGGAGGAGATAATCTCCGTCATCCTGCATCTCATATAGTCTAAAATTTAGTTTCTTTATAGAGATCGGGTTGAAATAGTTTAATTTACGCTGAAATGGTTTCCACTGTTTGTCCCTTACGAGGATGTTATTGGTTCCCCCGGAAAAGTGTCTCTCGAGGGGTACGCGGGTGAGTATCGCGGAGTGTCTCTCGTCGAGGATTTGCCCCGGTGTGGGGATGTCTTCACACACGACATCGACGTACTTTGCGATGTCCGTGTTCAGGTTGCTCGAATTTCCTCCGACTTGTGTGACGTAGAACTCGACGACCTTGATACCGCACACCTTGGACAGCCCCTGGGGGTGGGTGTTGCTTTCCAGGGTAAAGTCTAGGGAAAATGTATTGTTCGTCCCATTCACAAATCTAGAATCTACGGTCAAGTATTGCACGAGCTTTGGTTGATCTTCGAGACTCAGACTCATGCTTCCTAATAGTATGGACTATTTTTCTAACGAGTTTATGTCGAGATTTTTCGTTGAGGTACGCCCTCCGTAGCTTCTTACACACCCTCACGTACACCGCGTCGGTCATGGTAGACCGTGATTCGAAGATGATATCGTTGA
>Ga0209771_1001399_pt1 | contig 15433 bp, 24 predicted proteins | sample SaaInl59LU_5_DNA_FD_184639 | JGI IMG/M metagenome (GOLD analysis project Ga0209771, IMG submission 184639) | Marine microbial communities from expanding oxygen minimum zones in the Saanich Inlet - ESP_59LU_5_DNA (SPAdes) (version 2) | ecosystem: Environmental > Aquatic > Marine > Intertidal zone...
CAGACTTCTTATATCTAGAAGCGAGAAGCTGTGCTTTTCTTGCGGACCACTGACCAGGATTTCCTCCTTTAGATCCCGCTTTGATAGAGTTAAATAAACGCTTACGCATTCCAGGCTTCGTGTAGTTGCCAGCCTCGTTTACGCGAGACTTTACCTTTCCTCCAATTTTATACTTCTTCTTAGACGCTGTAGGATAGTCCTTGGCGTTCACCTTGGCTGAAGCCCCTAACGCTCCTACTACAGAGCCGCCCGCCATTGCTTGAGCGGTAGCTTTGTCATTTTTGGACATTTTCCTGCCTTTAATGATGTCCGCCTGAGTTACCTTACCGTCTCCAGTAAGATCTGGGAACTTTTTTTTCTTAGCCTTCATGACTTACTAGTTTAAACTTTGCTTCTTTTACAGCTCCAGGGTGAGGCTTGTACTCCCCTTTCATGAGGAAGTATCTGCCACGCTCTTCCATCCAATGAAAACCAGCAGGAGCGGGGACAGCTTTTGTAGTTGAGCTAACTTTAAGTTTACCGCCTTTATTGTACTTAACAGTCTTCATTAGCAGTTCCATTTGCGCAAGGCAAGAGCCTTCCTGGTTGGTTTACCATTAGGCTTCTTCATGGGTCCCTTTACTCCAGACATCCTGGCGCAAAAAGACTTTCTTCTGCCTGCTGCTTTACTTCCTTTCTTGAGTTTAGACGGTGGTGTCGTAACAGCGGTCTTCAGATTGCTGCCCGTTTCCCTGTTATACTTTCTTACACCTTCAGCCGTTAGTCCGCCAGAGCGGGACTTGTGCTTGCCCATCTTGAGACTTACATTGCCCCCCTTCTTGTACTTTTTACAGCAGCGCATAAAGCAAAGATAATAAAAACAAAATTGTCAGATAAATCTGCTTTTTACTTTGGTCAATTCGTTTTCCATCTTCACATCGTAGTCCATATTATGCTCTTTGCAAGAGTAATTGCATTCCTGCCCTTCCATCGCTCCTATTAAAGCTTATTGTTGTGTCACCTGTAGATGTGTTTGCCCCAATCGCTGAGTATCTCCATCCAGAAGTGACGTGGGTACCGCCCCCACCAACAGGCACGTCTGCCCCTCCGCCAACTGTTAAAGTAAATCCTGCATCATTAGAAGATGTAATGGGGTCACCATCTGCACCATCATAACCAACGAACACGACAAATGTCCCTGCACCAGCACTTGTTGCAGCAGGAATGTCCAAGTCATAACCATAACGCTCAGTTTCAGTTGTGATTGCACCAACGGGATCAGATGTGTCTATATTTTCGACAACCATTGACCAAGCATTACCTCCACCACCCCAGAGAGATTGTGGAGAAATTGGCACGGTTGAACCCTCTGTGCCATCAAAGACTCTGGTATACGCATGAATGTGAACATCGGTATCTCTGTCACCAACGTGCTGTATTAAAGTCCAGCCCGAAGGAGTTGTTGTTCTATTACCATCCCATGTAAAATCGACTGCATAAAACACCATTACAAAATCACCTGATGCAGCCGTGGTTGGTAAATCAACATCAAACGGATTCGATGAGCTAATCGTACGGTCAAAACTACTGTAAGTAATGTCTGAAAACGCGATGTCGCTTCCACCACTAGCACCCGCAGATATACCATTAATATCTGTGATATTAGCTTTTGCTACACCATTGATGTCTGTAATGCTAGATAAGGCAACTCCATTTATATCTGTTATATCAGGCAAGGTCTATATAGTCTTGAGAGGGTGAAAAAAAAACCTTATTGTCTGCTAAGCAGTGACCGACTACTCTGTGGAAATCACTAGCGTCGCTTGGAGCTGTAGAGGTGATCTGACCAGTATTTGAGTGACTTATGTATAGGATATCGCCAGCAGATCCAGGGTCATGACTAAGATAGCCTACCCCGTGTACAAGCATGCCGTTAGTACTAGAGTTACCCCCCAAGGCCATCCCCAAAAGGCCCTTAGTTTTTGCCTCGTCGTTTGCATCAACTTCAACCCATGTGCCGCTAGAAAAAGTATAAACCTTTCCCGCAGTAGTACCGTCGTCTCCAAACCTTACTATAGTGCCTTCTGCCTCCCCAGCAGCATCAACCGCTGTGGTTTGGCTGACAAATTCAGCCTCAGCACCATCAACGCCCCCAACAGAAAGATTTGGCGCAGAAGTACTTGCCTCCGTTAATATGTTCTTCCAAGTTGCCATTTACTTAACCCTTCTGTTGTGTTTTATATAGTCTCTCGAACTCTTTCTCAAGCTTTATGATTATATCCGATACAGCTTTAGCGTCTGATCCTTTAATCGTTGAGTTACTCATTGCTTGATTTAATATCTGCACTTCATTTATCTCCAGTTTCATTCGATTTAATTTTAGCTTTCAATTTATTTACAACGTCAGCGAGAATAAAAACATCCCTTCCTTCAAAGTTAGACCTAGAAACTAAGGCTAACAAATAGTTTAATTCCTGCTGAGTGAAGGCATTTACTTCGATGCCTTGATTCCTCAGTATTTTACTCATTATGCGGTTCTAATGTAGAGTTTTTCGTCTCCAGTGTCGTAGTGAAAACAGCCAATTCCAGCTGAGTTAGACGTAGGAGGTGTAGAGTCAGTGCTAAACTCCATTACAGCAATAGGGAATGAGGCTTGATTACTTTCTTGGTGGTTCGTACATGCCCAACCAGTAAGCCCAACAGCAGTACCAGTACCATCATATGTTCCGTCATTAGATGCCCCTAAGTCTTTAGTCCATACAATGCTGGATCTTTTTGATGGAGTAGCGCTTGTCTCAACCTCAATTCCAGAAAGGGTTCCTGTATCTGCCGTTGGACTAGCATTAGTACCCAACAGGATGATATGGTCTTCAACCTCAAGGTTTGTGGTGTTTATCGTAGTGGTTGTCCCGTTAACTGTTAGATCACCAGTGACCGTTAAGTTGTCACCGATAGTAACCTCTGATGTTGTGTGACCTATTGTTACGGTATCACCTGATGTGTCTGTGCCTATAGTAATGGCACTCCCGTCGGCTATAATAGCGTCTAGCGATATACTACCAACATTTGTTATATTACCGTCTGAAGCATCAAAGCTACCAGCCGCTATCGAGCTAGCCCCTACATCTATATTACCAAACCCAGACGTAATAGAACCAGTATCAAGAGCTCCAGTAGTTAAAATACCAGTGCCGCCAGCAATCGGACTGAAGACGGAAGTAATAGCTGTTCCATTCAGCGTAATGGATGGGGCAACAACATCCCCATTAAAGGTAGCCTTACCAGCTGCCGCCATATCAATATCAAGAGCCGTGATCCCAGTAGCGCCGTCAGTTCCTTTAACTGTGAAATTCTTATCTGCCGTCAACACTGTTAGAACGGAATCACCAGTGTTAGCATTGGTGAGCTCTAAGACATCAGCAGCAGCTACCCTAAACGTAATTTCATCATCGGCGGTAGCAAAGTCAATCAGGTTGTCTGCGTCCCTACCAATTTTTAAATCAGAAGCGAAAGTATCACCGCTAACCCCGCCGCTCGCAAGATTTACAATATCACCTACTGTAGTTTTTTTGATCGCGTTGCTGGCATCCGCATCAGAAACTAAGATTTCGTCTCCGCTTGCAATACCACTGCCAAGATCGGTTGCACCGTTTATGTCAACTGCGAGGGTAACATCACCGTCAGCCCCAATAAGAACATTGTCAAGTCCTCCGCTTCCGCTTAGTCCAGACCCAGCAACTAAGTCTTTTTGAGCGTCAGCTTCGGTTAATATTTTTTTCCAGGTAGCCATTTATGTATTTTTTGTAAAGATAGTTGTTTATTAAGAAACCCCAAAGTAGAGCTCATCATTGTCATCAGCATACATCCCACCCTCAAAAGGATCGGGTGCAGATCCAGAAGCAAAGCGTTTAAATTTAACAGTTCCATCTAGGTTTACGCTTCCCGTTCCGTTGGGTGTAAACTGTATATCCCCGTTGCTCGTGCTTGTGAAAAGCGATCTCGCCTGAACGTCTAGGTTAGCACCTAGCTGGGGAGAGGTGTCCTCCGATATATTAGAAAGCGATCCAGAAGCAAAATCACCAAAGTCAACATACTTAAGGTTATTGCTGTCAGACGTGTCTTGAATTAAAACCTTATCGTCAGACGCTGGGGCGTTAATATCAGATAGGTCATCCCCTGTGGTCCCTACGTTAAGGGTGCTCCTAACATTTGCAAGCTGTCCATTCAATGCAGAAATTGAGTTCTGGTTCAAAGCGTCGCCCAAACCACGTTGCGTGATTTCAGCATTAAGCTCAGCAGTCAAGTCTACTCCATCAGCACCATTAGTGCCATTAGTGCCGTCAGCACCATTAGCGCCATCTGCTCCTGTATCGCCTTTAACGCCCTTCTCTGTTACTACTAACGAGCTGGATGTTGGAGCTGTAACTGTTACTGAAGTAGATCCGTTTGTTGTAACCGTTATAGCCATGTTATCTAGAAATATCTTCGTTTACAGTGAATGAACCCCTTAATATAGTAGTTACTACGCCGCCAACTATTTGCTGAACATCATAAGTAAAAGAACCAACAGGTAGCTCCTTCATTGTATCCGCTGAGGCTGTAACGGTAACAACACCAGAAGTAGTGCCGTCGCTAAAAACAAACCCATTGCTTAGTTTTGATCTTTGCTCTTCGCTTAAAGATTTGGCATCCGAAACGGAAGAAGAAAGGCTGCTAGAGGCAACTACCTCCCTTTTAGAAACCCCTGTCCGAGATCGAACGGGATTAGTTTTCACGTCCATTAAAAACTCATGAGAAGTCAAATCTAAAGCGGTTCCACTAGAGTCGTTCAATGTAAGGGTGAGGGAAAAGGTGTCTCCTCTTCTGCAAGTGATATCAAGCTTTTCAGCTACATCTAAGTTTACTTTGCTTGCCATGTTATCCTAATAGTGAGTTTACAATATTGTCTACGCTATCCCCAGACTCTGGGAGTTCACCTCTGTTTCCTTGACGCTGAGATAGCAATTTACTTTGCTCAGAAGATTGCTTCTTTACTCTATCGTCTTTTCTATCTTCTTTTAAAACCTCAAGCTTTTCCTTGAACTCTTGATCTTCAGTCTTAAACCCAAGGGTGGCCTGAGCTTTTATGATCTCGATCTCTTTTCTAAACTGATGCTTTACCTCTTCTAGCTGTCCTTCAAGCTGCGTCTTAAGCTGCATCTGCTGAGCCTCTAGCTGAGCCTCCATTTGCATCTCTTGCATCTTAGCCTGAGAAGCAGCCTGAGCAGCTTGTTGAGCTGACTGGGCTTGCATCTGTGAGTTTTGAGCGGCCATCTGCTGCTGAAGAGCCATACGCTTCTTACGTCTTACGACCAAAAGTCTTTCAGCTTGATTAACATCTTTCATATTTCTTATAGCTATAGCATCTTCGAGATCTATCTCTTTCTGCTGTATAGCCATCTGAACGTTCTGCTCTAGGTAAGCCTTGTCTTTGTCTTCCATCTCTTTCACCACCTGTACACCAAAGTTGTACATAGGGAGGTCATTAAAAGAAGAAAGGACAGCCATATTTTCTTTGCCTATAGCGTTGCTGTATATCTCATGAAGAACAGACTCTTCTGGTATGATTTGCAAACACTTAACTATATCTTCACAAACCTTTTTGTAAAGAATCATAGACGCATTAGTGATGTCGTATATGGCGTTATTGCCTGCGGAGATAGCATTCTGCTGAACACCCACCAAGGTGTCACCCTTCGGTGTGGAGGCGTCCATCATTTCGTTAACGCCTGTAGCATCTCGGATCATACGCAGATAGTGATTGTAAAGACCAATGAGCTCATTGATGTTTCGAATACTATTTCCTATCTCTCTTACTGGAGGGTTCTGAAATCCTCCCTCTGGGTTTTTACTTCTATAGTAGAATACACCAGTCTGCTCGTAGATATCATGCAAGTCCAAAGGCTGTAAGTCTCCGCCTTTACCAAGTTGAACATTCTCTAACCCCTCGATATCAATGATCAATCCGTCTGGCTTAGCTTTAGCGATGGCTTGCTGAATCTTAAGGTGAGTCAGCTGAAGCATGTCAGCAAAACCAGTACAGCTAGACACCATAGACTTCGGCATCATGTCCCGAATATTAGTAGCTACTGGAGAATAAGACAGCCTAACAGATGATATATCGTGAATGTTCTTTGGGACGTTTTTAGACCTGCCGTAATTAAATACAATGTTAGACCCGTTCATCACATACATACCTCCGTACACAGTGGCGATATCCATTTTGACTGGATTTCTTTCGAATACACTGCCTGGTTTCTCAGAGTATTCAAGACCCTTCATGAAAAAGTTTACGTTACCGAAACGATTTTCCTTCTCTTCGAAGTATATACAATCAACAGAAATAAACTCGAACTCAAGCACATCAACCATGTACTCGTCGTAGCCATAGTCAGTTCTTTGAGACAGGTTGTTATAGCTGCTCTTACCAAAAGAGTTTGGGTTGTTCCCATACTTCCCCTTAACTGATTTAGCTAACTCTTCAAGCTGCTCTTCTGTAATCTCACCCGCAGATATCCTTCTTAACTCCTGTATAGACATGGACTTAACATGCCCCGCATAAATTAAATCCTCAAAAAAAGGATCTTCTGTATGGCTGTGAATAAACGTAGAGGGATCTACATAATCAGTCTTAATACCGTGGTTAGGATCGTTACTTCTTTTAACAACGCACATACCCAGGGCAACGAGATCATTAACGCACCTTCGTAAGGTTCCGTCGTTAAAGTTGTTCCATGAAAGGGTCATGTTAGTCCCTATCTGAGCTGCAATCTCTGCGTCAGTTTTGACGTTAGTGCCTAAAAGGATTTCAGCCTCTTCTAAAGAGTCTGGAAGCTGGTCTGGATCCTCTCCAATCACCATGCCTGTTTGCTGCTTAAGCTGCTGCAACTGCTTCTTTGCCTCAACCTGGATCTCCATTCTTCTCTTCTTGTTATTCTTTTCAGAAGAAGAAAGAGGGTCAATAGCCTCTAGGTTTGGATACGGGTCTTTGGATAAAATTTTGTTTACTACAACCCTTACGAATTTAGGCAAAATAGGAACAGGGGTGTAATCCATATTCATCAAGCTGCCGTCGCCATCGTTAGGATTAAGTGAGCGGAGAAGCTTTTTGTATATGTTGGTATCTTGAGTACCGTTAGCGTAATCTCGGCTTCTTTCGAATACCGCGTTTCTTTTACCGTAAAGAGATGTAGACTCTTTTATTTTGCCCCACTGGTTTTCAATAGCCTTTGCATACTGCAAACCATAAGACATACTCTCCTTAGTTGATGCGTCTGCCAGAGGGTTTGGGAAGGAATGCTTGCTATTTTTATCGAGGCTCATAATTTACTTGCATTATGCATATTCTGCAAATATAACAAATCGTCGTTAGACCTTATATTTTCTGAAAAACACCTTTTCTTTGAAGTCAGACTTAGACTTTTCTTTTTCTTTTTGAGCTGCGAGCAAAGCCAGACCAGAACTAATGGTTAAGTCAAATTTAGTTCTTTTATCTATTTTAAAACCAATCCAATCCTCAAGGGTTTTGTTAAAGTACATAGCACCTGTTTCTCCGCTTTCGTAATTCACACCAACATGATCGTGAATATACTTTTCTATAGACTGAGCATGAGACTGTATTACATCCTGAGAGTTAGATGGTATGCCCTTTGTTTTTACGTTTACGTGAGAAGAACTACTCATGAGATGCCTGGGCCTATCCATTAAGTAGCCGTCATAACCCCTTGACTCAAAGTATCTTACGATACCGTACTTATTGTTCTCTACAAGTAGAGGATACCCATAATAAAACGCACACATAAGGACATCCTCGTAGAATATGCTCGCTAAGTCTGGTCTAGAGGCGTATTCCACAACAAACATGTTAGATGGACGGTTCATGCTAAACTTATTGTACATATGAAGAGCTCCTTTAGACCCTCTATTGTCCACGGTAGCGTCTAGGTCATATGAGTCAACACCTCCACAGCCATAAGAAGTGAACGGAGCTATTTTTTTTCCTCTTTCGGTTTTAGATATATTTCTTTCAGAAGGATCAGGCATCCAAGACACCCTGAACCTACCGTTAGGGGTGGGCGAGAAAACAACCTCTTTGTCTTTTTCCTTCCACGTGAAGTTACCTACAACGACAGGATTAGGAAACAACTCGTCATTATACTCTATTTGCTGATATATCTTACCTATATTAAATAAGCTCCCCTCGATGCTATCCCTAAATGCTTCGTCTTCGGTAAAAGGAAACTGCCGAGTCACCTCGTTTAGCTCTGAGGGGTTGTCCTTGAAGGACTTTCTCTCGTTTTTTAAATAAGTCTTACTGCCAATTTCGATGGTATCCCCGTCTATACCGTGTATGTGTGCGCTTTGGGGTGGATCCTCTACAACAGCGTTACCATAAACATCAAAGAAACCTTCTAAGGCGTCGTAAGCTGGAATAAATATTCTATAAAGACCAGTCTTGGTTCTGTCGTTATTGTTTCGCTCATTTGGATCAGAGTCATGCCACAAGCCTTTATACTCCTCGCCCCCCTTATTCATTGGGTTTACCGTACTTCCCACGATGGCCTTTCCTATTACTTTACGACCAACAATCAAGCATGTACGCTCAATTCTCCAAGCCTCTCTAATGTCGGTTGGTTTTTCCCACTTACCAGCCTCATCGAGGTACAGCATGTGCAGCTTCTCACCGTCATATGCATTGTTCGTGGTGTTCTTCCAATTAATCACCGTGTTTAAAGCGTCACCCCTATGAGAAGTCTTGTTGTTTTTGGTAATACGCTTTGATGGCTCACGAAATGCAAGCTCCATACGTGGGTTTGTGGTACCGTCCTGGATAGGCTTGAAGAAAAATGGGTAGCCGCGAAATATCGCAACCACCTTCTTCATGAAGATGTTTTCCTGAGAGTCTTTACCAGTTTTCGACTGTATGCCAAGAAGCTTCTCTTTAACTTGACTAGCTTCATCCACCAAGACAGCAGAGCATATGTTAGTGTAGCCAGAACGACGACACTTAGTATAAAGCTGACCGAAACAACGAGGGTCAGCTTCACAAGCAGCCATGTGCGTAAAGATGTCTTTTTGGAAAGCGAGGTATGATGGATATCCGATATCAATTTTAGACCATTGTAGAAACATATAGTGTCTCCCTGTAATATACGTAGGTTCCCCATTATTGTAAAACCATACACCGTCGCGCCTACGCTGAAACTCTTGCTCGATGTAAGAACGAAACTTGTTACGAAACTCGGCAGGTTTTTCGAGCCACTCATCCATACTGCGTATCCTACGCATTTCCTCTGGCATAGCTGTGCGCTTCCACAGCTGCAACTTCTTTGGCTGGTCATGGAAGAGAATTTCCGATTTGCGCGGTTTCTTCGGTAGTACCACGAGTAGCCCGTGGAGCTCGATAGCTTCTCCTTCTGTACCGTTAGGGTCGATCTTAATCCCCTTAGTTTCATAGCCTTTTATGTCAATTATGGTGGACATCAAAAGCTCTGTCCGTGTGAGTTCATCCTACCCAGCAAAGGTACACCTTCTTTAGGGTTTTTAATCTCCATTTGTTCGCCACATTCACACTGTCCTTCTGGGTAGTAAACGCTACCATTCTGGAACTTCATAGTGAGGGTTCTTACAGATTTCTCTGCTTTACATTCTTTGCAAATTAGATCAGTCATATTGTTTAATTTAATTCGTACACCAGACTGGATTCGAACCAGTGACCGTCTGCTTAGAAGGCAGATGCTCTATCCAACTGAGCTACTGGTGCATGTGCTCCCTCCAGGACTTGAACCTGGGACCTGCCGATTATGAGTCGGATGCTCTAACCGACTGAGCTAAGAGAGCTTAAAGTTTACCTTTAGGTTACAGGCTGTATTGTTTTGATTATCAAAGTTATAGTCGTCCCAGTAGATCAATCCACTAGCGCTATTTAGAGAACCTTTCTGCGAATCCTCCTGAGTAGTCTTTGTCTTTTTCGATTTCTCCATTGTCGTTTAGTTCTTTAACCATTTGTTCTAGCCTCTGGCGCTCCACCAAAAGCTCTTTACAATCAATAGCTGTTTGCTTTATGGATTGGAGCTCGGCCTTACGAGCTGACCCCCCTGCTTCTGGATCGACAGGCTTCTTGACTTCTTCGATCATATTATTAATCGCAATCTCCATGCTCTGCATAAGCCTCATGGAAGCGCTTACGGTAGTAAACTTACTAGCCATTAATCCTCTTTGTAAAGCAAGTCCTCAACCCTGGTTCTATAGTATTCCTTTCCGTCAATAGTAATTCTGTAGTCTCGGTTTTCTTTAAACCCAACCACATCACCCACGGAAAGACCTATCTCTTCAAGGCCAGAAGACGAAAACGCGACCCTACCTCTTGTTGGTAGCTTCTCGCTAAGTTTGACAACCTCGATAAGCTTCGATTCTTGAATTTCTTCTTCTTCGATAGCTTCAAGAAGGCTCCAACCCGCAAGAGGGTGGACATCACCAGTACTGCTATCTTTAAAAGCAATAGCTTGATTATTGATAGCATGATCTTCATCATATCTGACAAGGTAGTGATTGTCATCACCAGTAAGTGGCTGGCCTTCATTGATAACCACGAGATGATGGAAGTAAAGCGTGTCGCCAGGCTTGACGCCAGTCTCGTACTTAAACGGAACAGCCACGACAGGGCCTTCTGTAATTCTGTTTTCAAATTCATTAAATCTATTGTCTACGTATAATTCTAATCCGCCACTAGTTGTGATGGTGTCGTCTATAGTCTTTTCTAGCTCGACTACGAATAAGTTAAAGGTCTTCATTCATTAAAAATTTAAATCAAATTCAAGAACACAAGGCATTTCATCTACTGCCTTCCACAGCATGGTACCCTCATCGTTCTCAATGTATATAAGATATCTCTGCTTTCCAAACTTATGCAGATGTCTTTCGTCTTGCACAATAGCAGATACCTCTCCCGACCCAGCTCTCATGCCTACGTAATAAGCCATGCCGTTTTTAGGGTCTCTTCCGACCACAATTTTTCTAATAAGTCCTTCCATTTTAGTTTAGGGATATACCCAAATCACCCAAGAGGTCGTCTAATGAATCGTTTTCTTGATACGCGCTATCCATTACTTCTTTTAGTGTATCTAGCTCTTCCCTACTCTCTAGGTTAAAGCTGTACATGGTCTTCATTTCTGCGCTTTCATCGCCATCCTCAACAGAGTCAAAGTCTATGACACCCACAACTATAGAGGCTAGGGTGCGATCTTTCATTTCGAACTCATCAATCGTCTCCTCCATCTTTTTGACGAGGGAGTACATTTCGGCAAAGAAGAGGGTGTCTTTCGGGTTCATGGTGTAAATTTGTTTAAGTCAAATATACGAATTAATATGCCTAGGTCTCAAGTTAAGAAAACAAGGATGTTCAGGGACTTTTCAAAAATGCCCTCTAGGTTCGTAAAGAACAACCATTTAAAAAATCTCAAGAGTGCTACAGAAGAGTTTGTTGACGGCAGCGAGATTACGAAGAGCTACCTGTACTTTATGCTGTTTGTTTACGAATTGGAGTTCTTTACTATATCGTGGGTGGCAGGTGAGTACGGCATGAATAAAAAGAACCTAGCTGACAGGATGATATATCCACTGGTTTCTATGGGGTATCTGTACAAGCATTTTGACAAGCTGACTCCTTCTCAAACCTTAGAGGATCACTTGTTTAGAGATGAGACTAAATTCAACTACCGTGTAAGATATGCGCTATCGCAGAAAGGCAGAATGGCGGTACAGCGTTTCTATAACTCACTTTAAGCGTTTTCTATCTTAAGGTCTTTTATGTAAAACTGGGCATCTGCATTTGGACGATCATCCGATGGGTTGTTCCAGAAAAGATAAAAATCAAGATTACCGCTGGCATTTGCAGAGGCGGTAATTGTTTGCTCCCACAAAGTGGTTTGACCCGCCGTTATGTCTTGAGTGGGAATTACCCCTCCTAAAGCTACGGATGTTGTTGTTGGACCGCTGGGCCAATGAGCCAACCCTCCTTCATTTGTGGCGTCGCTTAAGAATATATTAAAAGATATCTTATAGTCTTGACCAACTACAATTCCGTCAATAATAGATGATTTAACAAAACTAGGGGTGGTGGTTTGCTCTAAATCAAAAGCGACCTTAAGCCATCCAGAGCTTGAATCGACTGTTTGATTAGCGGTAATCGTTAAGTCAGATGCGCTACTTCGTACAGTGATGGTATCAAAAAAATCAACAGGAATAACAGAGCTGAAAAACAATGGTCCAGCGGCTCCTACAAAACCTGATCTATCTATGGATTTTCCTAGTCCTAACATAAGTCAAAGATAGTCAAATCACTTTATAGTAAACTCCCTTGCTGTCTCGATAGGCCCGCTTGATCTGACACCTGTTACCACCACCCTCTTTAAATGACACATGAATCCATGCAGGGTTCTCGTCATCTCCGAACTCCCATATCATCTGATCCCATTCTAGGTTCTTCTTAATGAAGTCGAATATCTGAGCGTTAGTAGCCTTCCCGTACATATCGGCGTCTATGTCAATAGCCTCCCCAATCATATGCTGAGAGTATTTACTCCCCCCTATCGCCTTGTTTAGTTCCTTCGATCTAAATCCAGAGCTAATTCCAATAGGTACGCCGAAGTGATCACGTATAGGTTGAAAGATATGGTCCGCTACAGCCTGTAGGTTGTGAATGGCCCACTGGTCAGGGGTGTTGTCTATCCCCTTTCGGGTCGCGGTGTTGGATTTCACCACCTCCTTTAGGGTAAGGTTTTTGCTTAATTTCATTTTTCTGAGCCACCCAAGACGGGTTGATTCTTTTGATTCGAGGATTGTGATAATATTTCTTCAATCTATGATTGAATATAGCAAAGTTAGAAAAAAAATTTGTGAGATCGAAAAGTTTATCTTACCTTGAGATCAGCAAACCGAATTTACGAAACAATTTAAAACAGTTATTTGCTATGAAGAATCTTATTTTAATCCTTGCTCTTGCAGTTTCGAGCTTAGTATCTGCACAGAACGTTCCTTTTACGATTGTCAACGATGTTGATACCGACATGGTTTTCTTTGACATCCTTACCATTGACCCATCCACTGGTGAGGTAAACAAAATTGCACAGCACCGACAAGCGTTTAATGGTACTCACAATACTAACCTAGATTTCAGGAATGGACAAATTCTTATTATTCAGAAAAGAACACACCCTGAGCGTCAATTATTAGATGAGTTTTCTGCAAGTGTTCAACACGGAAACGAAAACAAACTATCCATTATCGAGCAGCCCAAATCATTTAGGGTAGTCGAAGGCATGGACCTAGGTCAGGCTATCTCGGCCTTCTGTAATCAGCCAATCCGCTAAGGAGCTTTTTAGCTCTGTCTTCTCTGGATCGCCCCTCCATTCCCTCAGTTCCGCCCTGAGTAGAACTTAATTCACCCTCTCCCATTGATGTTCGACCAGTAGGTGCACCGCTAGAACGTGTCATTCCTGGTTTATATCCTGGGGTCTTCATCTGAGAGAGAATCATGTCTACCTTCTGAGAGTCCCCGTATTTTCCTTTAGCGGTTTGGGAAAACCATTCCTGAAACTCTTCTTTTGGCCCCATATTAGAGGCATAGTAGTTAATGGCTTCTTTGTTAGTTACAGGTCTTCCGTCGGCCATAAAAACAACGTCTTGGCCTCCGTCTTGGTTTTCCCTCAAGATAAAAGTAAGCTCAGGTTCAACCTTCCCTCCTTCTGCATACTTCTTTACCATGTCGTAAAGAGCTGCCTTCCCGCCTTTGTTGTACTTCTTAGTCTTCATGATCTTAGCTTGCTATAAATATTTCTACTTGAACTTCATTTGAAGCGGGATCTACTAAAATACTTTCTAAATCTGTCATTGTTGTGTTGATGTTTTTTGTGTCGTCATCAACAGCTATACCATCATGAACTTTTCCAGTTATAAAGCTTTTACCAGCCTCCAGCACTAAGGTACAGGACGAATCTGCAACTCCATTTTCACTTGTAGATACCTGTAAGGAAAGATTAACTTCATTGGAAGCATCAAGATTAGTGACTCGAATATACTTAACGTCATCAATATTCATAGTAGGTTTTCCTGCAACGGTATGAGTGGTTGCCTGAAACGCAGCAATCGTAGTGTCCTGGTTAGCGGGACAGGTTACAATTCTGTTGAATGATTGAGTTACGTTTGCTACAGAAGTGATATTCTCGCTACCACGGTTTGATCCGTTTAGCGTGAGCTCTTCTTTAATCGTTACAGTGAGTACAGCCATTACTTACGGTTTCTTCTTCCACGTCCTTTAGCGGGTGGCACTGGAATAACAGCTTTGCCTTTCTTGAGCTTCTTTGCTGGTGAAGGCTTAGAAACCACAGGGCTGGCCTTTTTTGGATTAAGCTTATTCAAAGGACCCTGAGCGGCTTTCTCTTGCTTGACGTACTCAGATCTTCCTGGACCATCAGCACCACGATATAGACCAGGAGGTTTGCTATTTCGCTGTGATCTAGCATTCTCTAAAACCTGTTCTTTGGTTCTCTCTAAAGTATCAGACTGAGCAGTGCGCTTATCGCTGTTTACTTTACCTCCTTTCTTGTAGGATTTCTTAGCTTTCATAAGGCAAATATAAGTTATTTCTTTTTCTTGAGTCGGGACTTCTCTCGCCGTCCACGATTCTTGCTCTCAGCCTCAAACCCTACGATCTTACCGCCCTTATGAGAGGCATCAAGGCTGTCCCCATTCCCATAGGTTCCTTTCTCTCGGTTGTACTGGTTGAGCTCAGCCCGTTTCTTCTTTGCTCTGCCGCCAGACCCAAACTTCTTGTACTCTTCTTTGTAGTTACGCTTCTTAACTCTCATACTGCAAATATAATGAAGACAGTTTTTGCGCCCTTACAACTTAATTGGTTTGAGTGACGCTCCGTAGCTGCTGTTTTATTACTTACTTAAGTAATCCTAAAGACAGCCTCTTAGGTTTAAAACATCCTATGAAGCTTATCGCTGTGAAGCTTTGGCGAAGTTACAACTTTTTTCTTACAAAGTCAAGTCAGCAATATACTTTAATGAAACCCCATAAGCCTCTATGTAACAGCCTTTTAACCAGTATAGAGAGGTGTTTTGTGGATAACTCCGTTCGTAAGTCACCGCAAGAAGCGGCGAAAAAAGATGATCGCCAAAAAATTCCTGTGTAATACAGAGTTTGGGGATTATATATATTATACACCGCTTGGAACTACGTTCCAAAGTCACTTTCCTCGACCCCCTCCCTCAGAATCTCTTAAGATTCTGGCATACATTTCAGCTTTTAGTACCAGAGGTTAACCCTCTGTTACTAAGGAGGTTGACCACGGTTGATTCTCAACCGACAGAGAGTACAGCAGGTAAACTGCTGAGAGTCAAGTCGGGAC
>Ga0209771_1001403_pt1 | contig 15400 bp, 16 predicted proteins | sample SaaInl59LU_5_DNA_FD_184639 | JGI IMG/M metagenome (GOLD analysis project Ga0209771, IMG submission 184639) | Marine microbial communities from expanding oxygen minimum zones in the Saanich Inlet - ESP_59LU_5_DNA (SPAdes) (version 2) | ecosystem: Environmental > Aquatic > Marine > Intertidal zone...
CACAAAAAAAAGAAATTTAAAAACGAAAAAACATAAATTGCAGGAAACTAAAATGGAGAAATTAAACACGCATTTTACAACACCGTTTATAAAAAATTGCTACTTTTAGCTTAATTAAAGTTTGTTGTTTTTTGCAAACTTCTGAATTTCCTTCGGAAATTCCTCGTTCACAAAATCGCAACTTTCCATAAACATAAACGTTACCTTTAGTTACCAAAAAAACCGCTGAATGTTTGACCAACTAACGATTGAAAAACTTGATTTCTATGTTTACGCATTAATAAACCCGAATGACAATAAACCTTTTTACATTGGAAAAGGAATTGGGAATAGAGTTTTTAATCATCAAAATTGTGCCATTAAAGATGACTTTTCGAATTTAAAACTTGACACAATTCGAGAAATTATAGATAACGGATTTGAAGTTGAACATATAATTATCAGACACGGATTAACGGAAAAAGAAGCGTTTGAAATAGAAGCTTCAATAATTGATTTTGGGAATAAATTTGGGTTTGAATTTTCAAATTCAGTTTTGGGACATCACTCAAGTGGTAAAGGACTTATGACTGCTGACGAAATTGTCCGAATTCATAATGCAAAACCGCTGACTGAATTGACAGACCCAGTAATTATAATAAACATAAACAAAAAATACGTGAGAGGAAATTCAAGTAACGAAATTTACGAATCAACTAAACAAGCTTGGGTTGTTGGAGAACAAAAAAGGAAAACGACAAAATATGCACTTTCTGAATATTGTGGAATTGTTATAGAAGTATTTGAAATTCAAGAATGGTACGAAATTGAAACACCAAACAATAAAAGAAAGAATCGTTGGGGTTTTAATGGAATAGTTGCAAAACCTGAAATAAGAGAAAAATACATAAATAAATCATTAGCTCACACAAAGAAAAAAGGTTCAGCAAATCCAATAAAATATAGACTATAAAAGGAAAAAATAACTAAAGGTAACACCGTGTATAATTTATTGCTAGTTCTAGCCTACTTACGAAAATCCTCGCGGATTTTCTTTGTCTGTAATTATTTACTAACTTTATTGATTAAACACAGCAACTACTCTTGTACAACAACGTTGGACAAAATATATTGGAATGAATAAAATATGAATTTATTTAATAAACTATATCAAATTTTTCTATCTGAATACGCCAAAAAGCGGATTGAAAAAGTAATACTTTATGTTGCGCTAACAGGGTTTTTTATTCACTTAATTTTAATTTACCTATCAAAATTAGGCATGATTAATTTTCTTTCAAAATCGGAATTATTTAAAAATCCGATATCAGCAATTTACACCCCGTTCTCTTTTATACTTATCTATGAAGTTTACTTATTAATATATTACTTACCAAAGTCATTTACAAGCTACATAACCAAACAGTATGAAATTATAACACTTATTATTATTCGAAAATTATTTAAGGATTTATCTGGTCTTGAACTGTCATCAGATTGGTTTAGTATAAAAGGAGATTTACAATTCACCTATGATATTTTGGCATCAATCATTCTTTTCTATTTGATTTTTCAGTTTGTAAAACAAGGAGCTCGGAAATCGCAGATACCAGATGTAAATCAATTAAAAATTGAAAGATTCATCCGTAGAAAGAAGATAATTGCGATTGTTTTAGTTCCGATATTTTTTACAATGGCTTTAATTACACTTTTTAGTTGGACTTCTGATATCTCATTTACTTCAAATAACTTACCCAGTTTTGAAAAAATTAATAATCTATTCTTTGATGAATTTTTTACCGTTCTAATATTAGTGGATGTTGTTCTTTTGTTAATTTCCTTCTTTTACACAGATAAATTCCACAAAATAATTAGAAATTCTGGATTTATAGTTTCAACGATTTTAATCCGTATGTCATTCGGAGTAAGCGGATTAATTAGTACAATTTTAATTGTAGTAGCTGTCCTGTTTGGATTGGCAATAATAATAATCCATAATAAATATGAAAAAAATACTTTGCCTAACATCGTATAAAATTAATTGCTGCTATTAGCCTATTTACGAAAGTCCTAGCGGGCTTTCTATCTGTGATTTATTTGCTAATTTTATTACTTAAAACACGCAACTAATCTTATACAACAACGTTGGCACTCATTGTGACCAGTCCTTAATAAATTTCATAATATAAAATATTATAAATGATAATCTGTAATCGTAGATTACATGAAAAACAGAATTTATTGAATCTATTTATTACTTAGCCCTTGAAATGGGAGTAGCTGATGGAGAAGTTACAGATTTGGAAATGAATTCAATCAATAGAGTAATACATGATTGCATGAAATATTCAGATGCAAATAACAATGTTTTTTCAAAAAAATCCTTAGTGGAAGTTAATGATGTTAAGATTTTTACAGTTTGGATGAATAATTTCTTTGATAATCAAACCATGCAATTACCAAAATTAAAGTTATAGAACATATTATGTAAAAACTTTTTTTCATTTACTTAAAATTAATATTCATTAAAGATATCATCGTAAGTTAATTCAGATTCACTATCATTAAAAATATATTCTTCATATCCCTTCCAATTTTCATTCAGTTCTTCAAGTTTCCATTGTTTTTTAAATGAAGCCATATTGAATTTACGTAAACAATCTCTTAATGAACCATTAAATTCTTCTTCTTCACCTTTATCATTCTCTCCTTCGTAATTTACCTGATAAAAATCAAGCATAAACTCCTCGCAATCATACAAACCTTGTTCTATATTTTGTTCTACTGTTTCTTTGTCTAAAATATCACCATCAGTAAATAAAAGACCTACATATCCTTCAATATCACTCACAAAAACATCTTCATTAACCTGCCAACCATATCCTATTAAAAAATCTGCAAATTCGTGAGTCATTGATGACCTTGTAGCTGCTGAAACTCTATAAACCAACTCCTGTATACTAATATTAATTTTTTTATCACTCATAATTTGAATTATTTATAACCATAAAAATAAAAAAAAATATAAAAAAATATATTAAAGCATAGGCATGTCTTCTTCTTTTAATTCAGCAACTTCTAATCCACGTAAGTAGGTTAAACTAACATTTAAACTTGAATGCCCCATAGCTTTTTGTAACTTGCACCCCCTATTATTCAAAGTTGCAGCATAATTTCTTCTTTTAATGATCCACTCGCTTTGTAAGAAATCCATTTCTCCCAACTCAAAAAAACTTAAGTACCGAGTGAAAACTTCCTCTAATTGTGAAGGAAGTGATGAGGTAAAAGAAGAAGGTATAATCAAAATTATTTGGGGAGATAAGTAAGATGTGTAGTTAACTGATTTCTTCTCCACCGTCAGTATAAGATCTAACAACACCATTGTCTTCAATACTAAAATTTCCTTCAAATGAAATTCCAAAATCAGAACGTAAATCTCCAAGTGCGCTACTTATATCATAAGAGTCAAATTTTTCACTCATAAATTCATATGCTGGTAAATCATCGTCTGTAGACCATTCACCATCAATCACCAAATGCCCTTCAACGTCTTCTTCCATCCAAACTCTAATTGCTGCATATTTTGATATTTGTGAACCATCATCCATCATTTCACTGATTTCGTCAAAATCATTTTCAATAGGAAAATCTGAACGCAAATTAATTTTATAATTCATATTTATAAATTTTTGATTTTTTTAAGCTTAACAAATTTATAAAAAAACTCTATTTTTTGTGAAAACGGAACAAAAAAGATAAGTGGGTTAGTGAAGAATTTAAAGACCAAACAAAAGATTCTTGGTTGCATCTTTACCGAAAAATTCGAAAATTTTGATTTCGAGAGTTGCAACAACATTTTCACTCCAGAGATCGAATCTATTTACCGAGGAATGACAACTGAAGAATTGGAAAGTGGTGACTTTAGTGTATCATGGACATTGTCCAAAGAATGTGCGGAGTTTTTTGCTTTCAAGTATGGAAGAAATTTTTCAACCGAAAATAAACCGAAAGTAGTTCATCAACTCGAAGTGAAGAAGGTTGAGATACTGGCATATTTTAATGAGAGAAATGAACAGGAGGTGATTTATATTCCATAAATCCTATTGGTAGGTTTTAGATTGTAATATGAGTAACCTCTAATTTTCAAGATGCAGCACAACTTAACCATTCAGTGGACTATTTATTAGTAAACATGTCCAATGAATTCAAAGAAAATAAGTCTAAAGCAGAACTAGCTCCTGATAAAATATCAATAAGAATTGCTAAAAATGTATCTTCTCAAAAATTGAAAAGGGCTACAGAAATAATTATTGAACAGGCAAAATCGAATCCATATGTAAAGGATGACTACTCTGTTAGATTCGGTCCGATGTCCGAACATGTTCATGAATTGTATTTTGAGTATTTTTTAGATAATGATACTTTAGAGAAGTCTCATGAAGAAAAAGAGCCTCTAAAAGAGTTAGTAAATGAGCAAAATGCCAGTATCTATGTAAAGATCATAGAAGCTTTACAAGACGAGGAAATTGATTTAGGATAATGTCCTACCTCTTAATTGTAATTTCTGAATTCTGAAGCATTTTAGCGTATAATTCAAAGAATTCTTTTTGTTCTTTTTCCATTAGCTTTTCAAATCTTTCCTGCTCCCTTTCCATGTCTCTTAAATGGGACTTTATTCTGGACTTATCTGAGGAGTTTAATTTGTATTCTCCTTTTGCTGTTTTGATGGTTGAAGAGTTTAATATCTTATCTAGTTTCATTTTTGTCGATCTTCCTCCTCCTGGACATTGAATCTCAAATTCTTGGTTTAGTAATGCTTTCATAAGTGTTTCTTTTTTAGGAAAATATAATTTTTCCAATTTTTTTTAAAAAATATTTTAATCATTATTAAAAAATTTAAAAAATTTCATAATTTAGAGCTTTCACAATTAATCTCTTAGCATATGCTTTCCAAAGAAGATAAAATCAGATTTCAACTTGAAGGTCTTCCTAAAGATTTTCTTGAATTGAGAAATAGCGAAGACCTAATTACTATTTCAATAAGCGCAGGAAGTGGTTTATACGAAGATTTAAGTATTGGTAACGGAGATCTAATATTAGAGTGTACCATGGAATGGAATACTGGCGCCTATAAATATGAACTTCCTACTGGTAACTTAATTAATCTTTTATCGAATAAACCATTTAGTGAAATAACACATGAAGATCTTCAGGACTATGAAAGAGAGTTATGGGAAACTAAGGATGGAACTCTTAAACTTACCTCCATTAATTCAATTGAAATAGAGAATACCCAAGAAATTGTAGAAGTTCTGAAAGGCACTGCATATGAAATTGATACTGAAGATTTGGAAGATGCAGAATCGATTATAGAAGAGAAAATGAATGAATTCTACAGTGATGGAGAAATTGGAGATTCTGAAATTCGATTTTATTCTCTCTTTGAATTAAAGTTTGATGATAACAAAATTGGAACCTACTCAGTAAACTGGCATTATCACGATAATTATTTTGATTACTCCAAAAATGCACATAATGCAGATAGATACGAAGAATGTATTGATTGGTCTTTAAAATATTTATCATTTGAACTTAACAATTCCATTGAGGAATATTTTAATTCAGTGATTTCATCCAGTAGCTTTTCTGAGGTTCCTTCAAAGGTTAAAGATGTACTTCGATATTTATCATATTCTTATGAAAGCCTTGAGAAATACAATGAAGCATTAAAACATTATAAATTTTACGTTAAAGTTAAACCAGATGATGATTTTGGGTTTGCACACATCGGTGCTTGTCACAAATACTTAGGTGATTCACAATCAGCTATCGAGGGATATACTAAGGCCATAGAATTAAATCCGCATAATATATACGCTATTACACATTGTTCCGATCAACTTGTTAATATTGGAGAGTTGGATCAAGCTCTGGAGTTACTAAATAAAGGGATTCAAGACAACCCTACACAGCCTAGGAATACCACCTCCAGATATTATTTGTTTCAAGAAGCGGGAGAAATTTATCACAAAAAAGAGGACTGGATAAATATGATTTCTTCATACGAAAAGGGGGTTTCAATAAACAATAAGAATGCCTTTGCTTTCTTGCGATTGGCTTACGGTTACAAAAATACCGAGAAGTATGCTAAATCTCTCGATGCATTTAAGAGGTGCATCGATTTAAGTGATAAATACAAAGATGCCCAAACGTTTTATTTCATGGGTGAAGCAGCCAAAAATATCAATAACTATGAAGAAGCAATAGTAAATTTTAAGCTTGCTATCGAATTTAATCATGAAGGGATTAACCCTTATGCTTTTTCTGGATTGGGTTATTCCCAGTTGATGATGAATGATTTTTCTGGCTCTGTAGAATCCTATTCTAAAGCAATTTCTAATAAGTGGACCTATCAAAATTTAGGTAAGGCTTATTATGGCTTAAATGATTACGCCAATGCAACCAGTCAATTTGAGAAGGTCATTGAATTAGATTCTAATTATAAATGGGCTTTTCACTGGTATGGAGATTCATTATTTCAATTGAAGAGATTCGAGGAAGCTCTCTCTTCCTATGAGAAATTAGTTGAGTTAGATAGCATATACCCTAATTATTCAAATTGCACACACATTTCTACTAACCTCGCACTTTTATATCACTACAATCAGAACTTTGAAAAGGCTAATGAATATTACATTGATGGTAAGGAATATGATAAAGCATATCTATGGAAACATTACTATGCTATCCTTTCATCAAAAAATATTCCTACAGATACACTCTTCCAAGACCCTTTGGCAGTAAAAGATCTTGAGGATTCTAAATTGATTTTAAACGGGGACAGAGAAATTCTTGAGCTTGCATTGTTTAACAGAGGTATTCTAAAACATTATTATAACCAAGGCGAAAATAAAGGGCAGTATAATCATGAGATTTCATTAAAATCTCTTTCACTAGTATTAGATATCAATCCAAATAATATTGATGCGCTTTACCACAGAGCAAAAATTATAAGTGGAGAGATTGTAGGAAAACAAAAATTCACCATTGAAGGATTGAAATTAATAAATGTCGATTCAGCAATAAGAGATCTAAGAAAATGCATTGAGGATAACGATCATTTACCTGCTTACAAATTATTAATCTCAATTCTAAAAGATGAGAAATCCATTAAGGAAATTGTAGATAAGGGGAGCAAGCTGTTTTCAAAGGATTCGACCTGGTGGTCATATGTAGGTAGTTCCTATAAAAAGATGAATTTATTCTCTGAGGCCAGAGATGCATATCTAAAATCAATAGAATTGAATCCTGAATATTCCTATGATCATAATAATTTAGGAAATATTTATCTATCCTTAAACGACCCCAAGAACGCAATCAAATCCTTCAAGGAAGCTATAAGAATCGACGATTGGAATGAACTCTTTAGGTATGGTTTATCTAAGGCATACCTTTTGGATTCTAATATTGATCAAGCTGAAATAGAAATAAAGGCTACGATCAAGTCTTATAGTGGAGATAAAGACTATTTCCTGCATTACGCTAAAGTTTTGGGTGAGAAATATAAAACCAAATATCCTAACGCTTTAGAGGTTTTCACCAATTACGTCAATGAAACTTCACCACACGAAGCTAGATTTGATGAAGTAAAAAGTAAGATTAAACTCTTTTTAAATAATTGTGATCACTATAGAGCTAAAAGTGATTTTCTCTTTGAGCACTGGGAGGAGTTCTTGGAAGTTGATCTAGAGACTTATTTAAAACATGGATCGTACAATACAATGGTTCGTTTAAGCAAAAATAGATCGCTGACAAAAGAACAATTAACAGAGCTCATGAATCATGGGGATTTTACTGTTCTTGAAAATATAGCTTCAAATCCTATATTCACTACGGAAGAGCTTGTTAATATCATAAATGAAAACGACGATACCTATTCTTATTCCTATAAACTGCTAGGTTTAGTTGATAACCCTAATTGTTCAGAGTCTATACTAAATGATTTAAGAGATAATAAATATTCATGGGTTAGAAAGAAAGTATTTTCTAAAGTGAAGGATTATAAGGATGAGGATCTGAAGGATCGTTACAAGCTATTAGGTTTAATTGAGAATGGTAATTTAAAAAATGAATTAAAGGAGTCATTTAAGGAGAAATTACAAAATATAGAAAGGGTTACCTATTCTGTAAACTTTGAATTAAATAATGAATCTTTAGCGGAGTATATCTATTCAGAAAAGGATTTTGATTCAATCATTGATGAGTTAACGCAATCAATTCTTTCTGACGACGAAGCTTCATGGTATGATCATTGTTCGCAGAATTGGTATGAATATGGAGAAAGTGAATATGGCCTTATCACATCAATAATTCCTCTTTCGATTCAAGGGCCTAATTATGAGGACTCAATCGATATTGCTTTTGGAGATAGAGCCTCACACTCAAGGAATGAATCAAGAATCAAGCCGGGAACATTTATTTTTGAAGCTTCTTCCTCTGAATCTGGCGAATACTCTTTTGATCCTATGGAGTTAGAATTCGAATTAAGACCGGAATACTTCCATCTTGAAACATCTGACTGGAGTGAACTCTTGTCTGGATTGGAATATAATAATCCAATAACCGATGAGGACTATTATAGTTCTGGAGAGCTAGTAAATAGTAGTACTCACGGAACAGATATTTCATTAGGTTTTAAAACGGCTAAGGATGTAATATGGATAACAGATTATGATGATATAGTTGATGGAATGGGGGTTGAGGATTCTCAAGATTTAAATGAAAGCTTAATTCGAAAATATTTTGAAGGTCTTTTATAGAAGGATATTAATTTTAAATTAATTATGGAGAAATTCAAAAATATTAATGTAGAACCTGACACAATTATTCAATCCTATCGATTTCTGAAAATTGATAAAATCGATTGTAGGCATGAAATGTGGGTCTGGGATGGAATCGAGGCTGAGAGCTTGATATTTTGTACTAGTGAATTAGAATCAACAGAAGAGTCGTATCTGAAAGGCTTGCTTTTAAAATTCCTGAATAGATCTAGTAGTGATGAAATAGAAATAACTTTGAAGACTACTGGAGATTATACCTATTTAAATTTCAATTTTAAGATTAAAGCTTAACTCTGCATTTATATTTGGGTCAATTTCTCTAGAATTTTGACCATTGCATAGGTGTCTAGTTTACAATATTCTAATAATTGTTTTCTTGCCACCTGCAAATCACCCTGAAATGTTCCATTTACTATTGACAGAAATGTGTTTGATGCGGTTCCGCCATCTTTAATTTCAAGATCGTTGTATGAAAGTTCAGGAATTAACGGAGGAAGAACAGACTTAATCGAGTAACTCCCCTTCATCTCAGGGGTGTAATACCATTTCTGTTGAAAAGGAGTCATTAAATCTTTTAGTCTACCTACGATTCCGCTTAGCTCAAGTATATACTGAGGAAAAGCTTCTATCAATCCGTTTATTTTTCCTCTTTCAAAACCGATATTGTAAACTAATATATCACCTTTACTATCACAGTCTTGGATGAGTTGTTCTATGAATCCAACTCTTGGGTCTTCAGTTGGATCTGCGAGATATTCTCGATGTTCAATTTCTGATATTGGAGTTTCTCTAATATGAAGTGAATATTGAAATACCAATTGCTCATATGGTCGACTACCATTATAAATGGGAATAGCAGGACCTATAGTTTCGAAATCTAAAAAGTATAGGGGGTAATTTAATCCATTTGTAAAGTTTCTTATTTGATTTAAGTCAATATGAACCGATCCACTCAATTCCGATTGAACCTGTAATACTTGATTTGGATTCAGATCTGTTTGACTAAGGTCAATCTGATTCAATGATATTATCCCTTGTTTATACAAATCGAATTTCTTGTCTTTATTGAGCCTTGAAATATCAAAAACTGAGTATTCAGGAATGTGCTTCCAACACGTTCCTTTAAAATCACAATCATAAGGATCAGAACAATGAGGACCAATATCAATTGGAGGTATATCAGGGCTCTCAATTACATCTTTAAGTCTTCTAACTTCATTCGGAATTCGAGGGAGAAATTCTAAAACCTGATCATACACAGACTCAACCATGAAGAGTTCATTTATGTCAATCTCCCCATTCTTTACATATTGATTATTGATGTAAACTATTGAGATGTCCTTAAGATCTATACCTGAGTTTTTGATTGTATAATATTGTATTGCTGCATCCTTTACATAAGTGTCCGAGACATTGGTTGAACTCTTGACCTCATATGCCTTCCAACCATCCTCATCATTTACTAAGATATCTAAAGCAGCAAGGACGTCATCGTATAAAAAGGTAGCTTCATAGATAATAGTTTGACCTTGAGAGATAAAGTCAAGAGTTTTTCCAACCGATTCAACCATTTTAATATGATTTTCGGGTGAAGCATCTACACCATAGGGAAATAGTTCTTGCGCCAGTAAACCAATACTTGTCCCCTGATCGAACACTGCTTGTAGTGATGAGGGGGTAGGGTCTTTTAACTTATAGTGGTGCTTATATAGATAAAGCGACTTGTCGCATTGTAAACCGCGGATAAAGGATGATTTTGAAAGTCTTGTAGATGGCATCAAAGATTTTTTAACCTTAGGATTTATTAATTTTTATCATGTTCAGATATAATTATTCTTTGTAATTTACAGTCCTAAAGTTAAGAAAAATTTTATCCTATGATTATAGATAAACAACAAATTGGAGATTGGGGAGAAATCAATGGAATTCGACTGTTGAAAGAAAATGGTTATGAAAATATCATTGATCTAAACTCTGTCGTCCACAATTTTCCTGTTTTTGATCTTCTTGCTAAAAAGAAAGGAGAATGGTATGCTTTTTCTTCTAAGACCAGAAACAAATACAACCCAGGAGATGGTAAATTAAATCGCCAGTACAATATACTGGTTAAAAAAAAGTCGAAGTATAAATTAGAGAGGGCTTCTATGCTATTGCTGGAAAAATTTGGAATAAAGAAGTATCATAAATATTGGATTGCTTGTCCTATAGATTATGACAAGCCTGAACAGGTTTTTTATTTCGGAGACTTAGAGTTAATCTCTTCATGGAAAAGATTAGAAGTACAAGACAGCTATGTCGGTGTAAAGATGAGTGAAGAAGTCTTGGTTAGTTACGATATATTGGGAAAGGCAATCTTTTAATCTATTACATTATAGATTCAGCTCCATTAGCAAGTCTATCATCGATTAGGTAATCTCCTATAAGCAGATCTTTACGGTGTGTAATAAACATTCTTTTGTGAAATGTAGTTCCAAAATAATGTTCAATCCATAATCGTTTATGCATTAAGCTGAGTGGATTGTCCCAAGAAGCCGAGGTGGCAATAAATAAATCATATTGCTGAGATTCTTTTAGTTTTCTCACTGCATCAATTGCACCAGAAATAGGTTGAGGACTTTCGAATAATCCTTCAATAAGATCCGGTTCTTTGATGAATTTAGGGTCTAAGATAGAATTCTTTATACGATATTCTATCTCTTTCCCAAGGTCAACTAAAACCCCGTCTATATCGATGTGGATAATTTTTTTTCTCATTTCTGAAAATTGTTTACTAATTGAAATCCTGAAAACTATTTCAAATGAAATATAATGTCTTTGGTTTTTTTTACATTAGATTATTAACTATATTGCTGTTAAAATAATAAAAAAGAGAAACAACATTAAGCATAAGTATTAAATGAAAGCACTTTTAAACCAAGAGTTTGAGATACAATGTCCGGGAGGTGGACGCTCAGTAAAAATGAAATTAGAGAAGATTCTAGGTTCAACAATCATAAAAACATCAAAAGGAGAATATAAGCTAAACTCCTCGGATAAGTCAAGAATAAAGTCACAGTTACGTGATATGGAAAGAGAGCAGGAACGTTTCGAAAAGTTAATGGAAAGAGAACAAAAAGAATTTTTTGAGCTTTACGCAAAAATGCTACAAAATTCTGAAATTACTATAAAACGTTGACCTACTTAAAATAAGGTAATTTTAATTGTAGGTTATTAGATTAATTTCTTAATATAGAATTTGGCAATCCTAGATCAATATTCTAATAAGTTCATTTAAATCTGATATAACTTAACCATTACTTGGTTATTTATTAAATGCCAATTTTCTTTTTTTATTTCTAAACTATATCTGTAGCTTATTTCAGAGGACTTGGACGAATAAATCAAGTAATGTATTAATAATTTAATTAATACTATTTACTAATATCGAACGATCCATTATAAATGTCTTCCAAAATATAATGATTGTCTTTGTTTACATTTAACTTTTTACCTTCTTTTACTGTATTTGCAGCATCTTGAAATAACTGTTTTAAAACTTCACCATTTGATGTAAAATCACTTACCTCTCCGACAAGTTTATAAAACTCTTTCCCCCAAGGCAATTGATATGTTTTAGAATTAGGGTCATATTTTCTTAAATTCTCCGACAATATTCCATTAATTATTGGTCTTTTATAATTTTTTTTATAATCTCTCAATATCATTATTCCGATATTAGGGCTCTTATTATTTCCTGTTAATCCGAGATTGGCAATTTTTGTTTTTTGGAATTTAACAGTGCAGCCCCCTGTAGGAGTATATATTAACTCATAACCTTCTGACTCAAAATGATTTTTCCAGAGCAAAAAGAACTCCTCTATTTCATTACTTATTACAACGGGGTTACGCTTTTTAATTCCTAAAGTTGGATTTGCTTCTTGCCCGTTTTTCATTTCCTTAATCCAATTATCAAAACCTTCAAAATAAGTCACTGCTCCAATCTTGGTTGAAGATTGTTTTGACTCAAGATTATCATCAACATTTGTGATTGCCGCAAAATCCAATACAGATAATAGTTCATCATGAAGAGCCTCTTTATTATTTCCGAATAGTTCCTTTAGAAAATTAAATAGCTCTAGAATATTAAAAACCCTGGCTTTCAAATATGCGTCCTGTTGAGATACACCCCAAAGAATTTGCTCCCAAGGCTCATCTGTAAGTTCAGATTCTCCAACTTTTTGGATTTCTCCAATTACTTGGTCTAAATCTAAATTTATTTTGTTCCCAAATGATTTATCCCAATCAAGATAATTTGAATTTTGAGTCAATAATCTGAATATTTTTGGGTATGATATTTGGATTCCTAACACTGCAAAAAGTAAAATTTTATCGACATTCTCTTCCTGATCATCATTATCGTCAACTATAATTTTTATAAGACTAAATGTGTTCAAATAACGCTTTAAGCTTCTTGGATTACTTCCTACTGTATAACTCACTATTTTTGTGATTTGAGACACTTCTTTATCTGTAACCTCTACGTTAAGCTCGATAAGTTTATTTTTTAAAAATGAATTGATCTTGTATGCCCCAACTGGCATAGAAAAAGGCACTTGTATGATTTTATCAAAAAACGATCGGAACTCTCTTTCGTTTTCTTTAGTTTTGGGCCCAAATTTAGATTCCAGTCCTTTTACTACGACATCATAGTCAATAGCCAAAATAAACACACAATTCGGGATGTCAAATATATTCTTTAAAGACTCTAATATTTCTACTGCGTCTGATGGTTGAATTCTGTCAAGATCGTCAACAAAAAAAACCACTTTTTTAACCGGGTTTTTATCATCTTCTATCAACTCTTGAATGATGCCACTGATGAATTTTTTCACCTGAGCTATTTCCGCCACATCCCCTTCATAGTTTATCTCAATTGCGTCCTTGATATTTATTCCAGTTTGTTTAGCCACTACTTGATTGGCTATTCCGCTAAGAAATTTTTTGGCTTTTGTATAACTAGATTTTAAATCGTCCTTCACGGTCCAAACACCAAGCTCTTTAGAAGATTCTTTTAACTTTTCTAGCATCCCTTTGAGTACACTAGGGGTAGTTTCATGTACCCCCTTAAACATGCTATATTCCCAAGTATTAACCCAAGAGGTAGCGATTAGTTTTCTGTTTTCATCGCTATTTAACTGTTCTAACAAAAGATACATCAAAGAGGTTTTCCCCGTACCCCATTCACCCTGTAAGCCAATTGTAATTGGCGTGTCACTTTGAATGATGAATTTACTCAAAGATTTTGCATACCTCTCTATTGAAAGAAAATCCTGTTCTAGTTTACTTATGGGGGAATCCGTGACTGAAGACATATTCTGATAGTTTTAAATTATTTGGCAATTATTGTATATTAAGTAACTGTATCTTTAAAATCAATATGATACTTTACAAATAAAATTCCAATCCTAAGGCCATTGTTTAATGCAATTTAGAAAATTATTACCAATCTAAAAACGTTGTCTAAGATCTCAGAGGGAACTGAAAAATGACATTATCGAATAACTTCGATTTAGAAATTGAAAATTATTTACACTATTTTAAATTGCCAATAGTTGGTGATTGTGCATATTTATTTTTAAATTTAAAAAAATTATTTTAAATTTAAAAAATTATTTGCAAATTTAACAATCTCGCTTTCTCATGACTACATTCAATTGATATTTGGGTCTAATAAACATTTTGATAAGTTGTATAATGAATTCTAAAATAAGTGGCTCAGTTATATAATCATTATTTGTAGGTAAATTTTTAATAAATAATCATGTAATTACTGACTCTAATGGTGTGGAAATTTAAAAATCAAATTTTCCTACATTAGATGACAATAAACCAAATTATGATAGAGCTGTTTGTAGGTTTTTAGCTGCAATTAATTCGGAAAATGTGGAGGTTGAATGGGGTACTTGTCAAGAACCATTACCTGAAGATTTTTATACAGACTTGTATAATATATGATGAATTTACAACATTTAATTTAAGTTTTGAAGATCCTTTTCCTCCAGAACTAAGTGAAAAAATTAACTTAATCAATTCAGAATTCAAAGAAGAAGGTTCTATTGGTTTTTTGTTTGGACAGGTTGATGTAAATGGAGATGAGGGATATTATTCGCTTTCTGTTGAACTCAATCGTAAGGGAGTTGTTTTAAATTCTCATTTTCAAATGAAAGATAATTAAGAAATCCGTTGATTTAAGTGATTGGATTATGACCAAAAAAAAGAAACAAAATAGAAAAATCAGAGATAGGCATGAAACTTCAACTTTAAAAGAATTAAGTGACAAAGGTGAGTTATCCCAATTTCATCATTTAAGTGATGGGGATTATGTTGGAGGTTTAACAATGCCAAAAGAAAAATCAGATAATTGGAAACAGAAAGATGAAAAGCCAAGATCATTCTTGATAAAGAGATCACCAGAATTGACAAAAAAGGGAGTTTTGGTTAAGCAAAATTATACTCGAAAAGGGTATTCAGAAAGTGGTGTTAGAAAACCATCAAGTATTAATTTATCAGAAGGAGATATTATTTATGTTTCTGAGACAGAT
>Ga0209771_1001413_pt1 | contig 15336 bp, 12 predicted proteins | sample SaaInl59LU_5_DNA_FD_184639 | JGI IMG/M metagenome (GOLD analysis project Ga0209771, IMG submission 184639) | Marine microbial communities from expanding oxygen minimum zones in the Saanich Inlet - ESP_59LU_5_DNA (SPAdes) (version 2) | ecosystem: Environmental > Aquatic > Marine > Intertidal zone...
CTCACTTGAGCATGAAATCGACGGAGTGGTGGTGAAAGTCGACTCTCTCTCTCGACAAAGAGAGCTTGGATTCACTTCTAGAGCCCCGAGATGGGCAATTGCCTATAAGTATCCTCCGGAGCAAGTTCAAACAAAGCTTTTGGATATCAAGGTGAGTATTGGAAGAACCGGCAGGGCCACCCCCTATGCAATCGTTGAGCCGATCAAAGTTGCCGGCAGTGAAGTCGAGTTTGCCACCCTGCACAATCAGGACGTGGTCAAAGCAAAGGGTGTATTGGTCGGCGACACGGTAGTGCTGAGAAAAGCAGGCGATGTAATACCTGAAATTTTAGGCCCGGTGGTCCAACTAAGGGATGGAAGCGAAAAAGAGTTTGTGATGCCCGCCAACTGCCCCGAGTGCGAAACTGCTCTTGCGCCAGCCCAGGAGGGAGACGTGGACCTCAGGTGTCCAAATTCAAAATCATGCCCAGCCCAATTGCGCGAGCGAATCGCTTACTTGGGCTCCCGGTCCGCTTTAGATATCGAGGCTTTGGGATACGTCTCCGCTACCGCGCTCACCCAACCAGCTTCGCCTGGCCCCGTGGTATTCAGCGAGGCCGACATTTTCGATCTAAGACTTGAAGATCTGCTGCCGATTCGCGCATATGTTTTAGATGCGGACACAGGTGAAAGAAAAGTTGACGCCGAGGGCAGACCAAAAGTCGTTGATTACTTCAAAAAGAAAGATGGCGAACCCGCAGAAGTCGCCTTGAAGCTTTTGGCTAATTTGGAACAGGCCAAACAAAGTGCTTTGTGGAGAATCCTAGTTTCGCTATCCATTCGTCACGTTGGCCCGGTGGCGGCCCGCGCGCTTGCAGACCACTTTGGTTCCATTGAGCGCATATTCGCCTCCACTGAGTCGGAACTTGCCGAAATTGATGGAGTTGGACCCACCTTGGCTGAGAGCATCAAAGGTTGGTATGAAGTGGATTGGCACCAAGAAATCGTCAGCCGTTGGAAGAAAGCTGGCGTCCAACTCGAGATTGATGGGCATCCCGGTCCGGGGCAGCTGGCGAACGACGGCATCCTAATTGGCCAGACCGTTGTCGTCACAGGCTCTCTCGAAGGCATGACCCGGGATGAGGTTGAAGAGGCCATTCGCAACGCCGGTGGTAAGCCCGCCAGTTCCGTGAGCAAGAAGACATCTTTTTTGGTCGCCGGAGCTAACGCTGGTTCCAAGCTAACAAAGGCGGAACAGCTCGGAGTTGAGATAATAGACCTGGAACAGTTCATTAGTCGCCTTGGACTGTGAACTACTTATAAGCTTGACAACATTGACTGAAAGCAACCAATGAGTGAAATTACCCCTGAAAATGTGCGCCACCTAGCCTCTCTGGCAAGAATTTTGGTAACTGAGGAAGAAGTCGAGAAGTTAGCGAAAGAACTGGACGTAATCGTTGAATCGGTCGCTCAGGTAAAAAGTGCGGTGAGTGAGGACACGGTGGCAACTTCTCACCCCATCCCAATGGCCAATGTCTATCGCGAGGACGAGGTCAAGCCATCCCTTTCTCAATCGCAGGCTCTGAGTAATGCTCCGGACCAGGCTGATGGCAAATTCAAGGTCAACGCCATTTTGGACGAGGAGTAAACACCGTTGAACGAACTTTATAGAAAACCCGCAAGCGAATTGGCTCAAATGCTTCGCAATGGCGAGGTCAGCTCAGTGGAGCTCACAAAGTTATTTTTGGACAGATCTGAAAAGCTGAATCCGCTAACGAACAGCTATCTAGTCATAAACCGCGAGAGCGCCCTGGAGCAGGCCGCCAACGCCGATCAAATGATTGCAGCTGGAAATACTCCTTCTGCCCTCACAGGCGTTCCTATAGCCGTAAAAGATAACCTCACGACCACCGACGCAATTACAACTGCGGGAAGCAAGATTTTAGAGAATTACCTGCCCCAATATGACTCAACGGTGGTCTCTAAGCTCAGAGCTGCTGGAATGCCGATTTTAGGGAAGACAAATCTGGATGAATTCGCAATGGGCTCCTCGACTGAGTTCAGTGCTTTTGGCCCAAGTAAAAACCCTTGGGACCTAGAGCGCATACCCGGAGGCAGCGGGGGTGGATCATCTTCAGCGGTTAGTGGTTTTTTGGCCCCTATTGCTGTTGGTTCTGACACTGGAGGCTCCATTCGATTCCCCGCCGCTGTTACTGGCAGTGTTGGAGCAAAGCCCACATATGGTGCAGTTTCAAGATATGGATTGATTGCTTTAGCTAGTTCTTTAGATCAAGTGGGCCCTGTCACCAATGATGTAAACGATGCGGCTCTACTGCAGGACATTATTGCCGGTCATGATCCGATGGATTCGACATCACTTCCTGAATCCCTTGGGCAGATGGCTGAGTTTGCGAAAAATAATGACGTCAAGGGCTTGCGCGTAGGGGTTATCAAACAGTTGGCCAGCGATGGTTTTCACCCTGGGGTCAAGGCCAGATTTGATGAATCAATTCAACTTCTGACGGATGCAGGAGCTCAAATTGTCGAGGTTGACTGCCCAAGCTTTGAATACGCGGTAAGCGCCTACTACCTAATTTTGCCTGCAGAAGCCTCCTCAAACCTTGCAAGATTTGATTCGGTCAGGTTTGGAAAGAGGGTTTTGCCCGAGGGTAACCCGACTATCGAGAGAGTAATGGCAGCAACTAGGGAAGCCGGTTTCGGTCCTGAGGTTAAACGCCGGATCATTCTGGGAACCTATGCACTCTCCAGCGGATACTACGACGCTTATTACGGCTCCGCCCAAAAAGTTAGGACACTGATTCAGCAAGACTTCGAAAAAGCTTTTGCTGCTGCAGATGTTTTGATTTCGCCAACTGCACCAACCACCGCGTTCAAGTTTGGCGAGAAGTTGGACGACCCGCTGGCAATGTATCTAAATGACATCGCAACAATTCCTGCCAACTTGGCCGGAATACCCGGAATCAGTGTTCCAAATGGACTTGCTGAGAATGATTTGCCCTCCGGTTTACAAATCCTTGCGCCAGCTATGAAAGACGGTTTGATGTATTCGGCAGCAGCTGGAATCGAAAAACTACACACAGACAAATGGGGGAAACGAATGATTGATTTCGCTCCTGAGTTGGGGGTGAACTGATGGCTAAAGCTGAATTGATGGATTTTGATAAGGCGATCGAGAAATTTGAGGTCGTTATCGGTCTTGAGGTGCATGTTGAGCTCAACACAAAGACCAAGATGTTCTGTGGTTGCGCAAACGTCTTTGGTAACGAGCCGAACACCAATGTTTGTCCGGTTTGCTTAGGTTTGCCGGGTGCATTGCCAGTGGTCAATGGAAAAGCTGTTGAGTCCAGCATTGCTATTGGTTTGGCGCTGAATTGCTCGATTGCCAAAGACGGCAGGTTTGCCAGAAAGAACTATTTCTACCCTGACCTAAGTAAGAACTTCCAGACCAGCCAGTACGACGAGCCCATCGCCTATGAGGGCGAATTGGACGTTCCTGTCGCAAGCGGCAAAGTATTCACTGTGGGTATTGAAAGAGCTCACATGGAGGAAGACGCTGGCAAGCTAACCCACGTCGGCGGGGCTGGCCGCATTCAAGGTGCGGAGTATTCGTTGGTTGATTTCAACCGAGCAGGTGTGCCACTCGTTGAAATCGTTACCAAGCCTATTTTTGGAGCCGAAGCAGAGGCGCCCGAGTTGGCAAGTGCTTACGTGAGACAGATCAGAGAAATCGTCAGGGCAATGGATGTTAGCGATGCGCGCATGGAACGTGGAAATGTGCGGTGCGATGCAAACGTCTCCCTTCGTCCTCGTGGCCAGGAAAAACTCGGCACCAGAACAGAGACCAAGAATGTCAACTCACTTAGAAGCGTTGAAAATGCAGTTCGCTACGAAATTCAGCGTCAGGCAGCAATCTTGGAATCCGGCGGGACGATTACCCAAGAGACAAGACACTGGCATGAGGATAAAAAATACACTTCGGCTGGTAGGCCTAAATCAGATGCCGATGACTATCGTTATTTTCCTGAACCAGATCTGGTTCCGGTTCAGCCAACTGATGACGAAATTGAGAAGATACGAGCCCTACTTCCAGAAAACCCAGCAAGCAGAAGAGCAAGACTGCAATCTGATTGGGGTATGAGCGACAACGAATTCCGAGACATCGTAAATTCAGATCTCTTGGACGAGGTTGATGCAACCGTGTCTCTGGGCGCATCGCCGCAAGCCTCCAAAAAGTGGTGGACGGGTGAGATTGCACGCATTGCAAACGTAGAGGGCAAGGAATTCACAGAATTAGCCGTTACACCTAGTGATGTTGCCGAGCTAGAGAAGATGATCGAATCTGGAAAACTGAATGACCGACTTGCTCGCGAGGCATTGGCCGGAGTAATCGCTGGAGAGGGAAGTGTTTCCGAGGTTATGAATTCTCGTGGCTTGGAAGTTGTGAGTGACGATGGTGCCCTGACCGCGGCGGTTGACAAAGCCTTGGCTGAACAGCCAGATGTTCTCGAGAAAATCAAGGCAGGGAAAGAACAGGCGGCCGGAGCAATAATTGGCGCGGTTATGAAAGAGATGCGCGGACAAGCGGATGCAGCGAGAGTCCGTGAATTGATTTTAGAAAGAGCTAAAGCCTAAAACTTGGGGTGAGTAACGGGACTTGAACCCGCGGCCCCCTGGACCACAACCAGGTGCTCTACCAGCTGAGCTATACCCACCAAGACCTTCTCAAATTTGAGAAGACATCAAATTGTATCAGCTTGAACTCGCTTGGCTACTTCTTTTGCATCCTCGGCCTTAGGACCGGGCTCATCTACCAAAACCACCTCGCGATAGTAACGAAGCTCAATTATCGATTCCTTGATGTCGCTGAGAGCTCGGTGATCACCTGCTTTTTTGGGTTGTTGTTGGTAAACATCCGGAAACCATCTTCGTGACAGCTCTTTGATTGATGAAACATCGATGTTTCGGTAGTGAAGAAAGGAATCCAGGTTAGGTAGTTGGCGATTGATGAACATCCGGTCGGTGCCAATTGAATTCCCGCACAGGGGAGCGGTGCGGGGTTCATCAACAAACTTTTTCACATACTCAGTTACTTGCTGATCGGCTTGCTCTAATGTGATGCCGTTTTCTAACTCAGGCAACAATCCAGATTTCTCATGCATCTTGGTGACGAATTCACCCATGTTGGATAGCGCCTGCTCGCTGGGTTTGATTACCAACTGCAAGCCCTCGTCCAATATCTGGAGGTTTGAGTCTGTGACAATAACCGCAATTTCAACTATTTCGTCTTTTTCGAGATCCAAACCGGTCATCTCGCAGTCAACCCACACCAAATTAGAAGCCACGGTTATGCCTTTGCGCGCCGTGCTCGTTTTGATGCCCGCTCCAGCTTGTTTTGCTCTTTGCGTTCGATTCTGATGGCTTTTCTGTCAGCCCTACCTTCAATCAACCAGTAAAGAACTGGAACCAGGATAAGAGTAAGAATCGTCGATGAGAACAGTCCACCAATTACCACCACGGCCAATGGCTGAGAGATAAATCCACTCCCTCCGGTTACACCCAGTGCCAAGGGGGTTAGAGCAAATATGGTTGCAAAGGCAGTCATCAGGATTGGCCTCAGTCGCTGACGAGACCCACTGATCATCGCATCCTGAACACTTCTTCCCTGCAGTCGATACTGATTGATTAGGTCAATGAGCACAATTGCATTGGTCACCACAATTCCGGTTAGCAACAGCAATCCAATCAGCGAGGGAACCGCGAGGGCTATGTCTGTTAGCAGCAGCATCACAAAGGCTCCGGTGGCTGCAAATGGAATGCTTACAAGCAAAATCAATGGCTGCACCAAAGATCCAAAGGTGGCCACCAAGACGATGTAGATAATCGCGATCGCAGCTAGCAGGGCTAATCCAAGTTGTTCGAAGCTCTCTGCCTGGTCAGCGGCCACACCACCAACTACAGCCTCGGTCGCTGGAGGTAGCTCCACCTCATCCAAGGCTTCGGTAATTTGTGCAGTTACCGCTCCAAGATCATCAAAGTTTGAGGAAATTGAAACAGTTGCAGTTCTTTCACCCAGTGCACTTGTAATCGTTCTTGGCTTCAAAACCTCTTCTACATCTGCAATTGAGCTGAGTCTTACCGGTCCTGTTGCTGACGGAATCAGGATTCCCTCAACCTCTTCAATCGTCTCTGGGACCTGTTGGTCGGCGATATATATATCGACATCATTCCCTTCAACGTTCAATGCACCGATTGGTTGAGGGCGAAGCTGGCTACTTACAATGCCGCTAACGGCGATCTCGCTGAGACCGATTTCGGCTGCTGCCTCGCGATCAACCTTTACCTCTAGAACGCGCTCTGCAGCAGCTAGCGAGGTTGTGATGTTATCAACGTAGCTAAGCGGCCTCATGGCTAAAACAACCTCATCCACCACTTGCTGAAGGTCCTCATCATTTCCACTGACAATTTCAATGTCGATGGTGTCACTTCCACCGAAGCCACCACCGCCTTCACTGATGGAAACATCTCCCAAATCATCTCTTGACCCGGCCTCGCGGGTTACCTCAGACTTCACCTCATCGATATCGGCATCCTCTTCAACCGTTACTGTCAGTCGAATTCCCTGAGCACTCGCCCCAAAGGCGACTCGACTGTCTACTGTTGATCCAACTGAGGCCTGAACGATGTCAACGCCCTCGACTTCTAAAACCAGTTCCTCTAATTTTTTGGCTGCCGCGTCTTGTTCTTCAAAACTTGACTGACCAGCTAGTTCTTGATTCACAACAAACTGGTCGCTTCCGCCGTCATCCAAGAAATCAGTTCTCAGCTGCGGGACCAGCGAGAAGGTGTAACCCAATACCAGCAACGAAGCAGTCAGGGTCAACCAGGGGTGGTCGGTGGTGGTTTTCAATATTGGAACATAGCCTTTTTGCAAGAAGCCTTTTTGCTCTTGAACTTCCTGCTCTTCACGCTGACGCTCTTCGAATCCGGCCGGGTTTTCTTGCTGAGCCTTTTTGAGCTTTTTACTCATTCCCAAGAACCAGTAGGCCAGCACTGGGATGATTGTTAGCGAAACCAAAAGAGACGCCAACAGCGCTAGCGCGACAGTGAAGGCGAATGGTCTGAAAAGCTCCCCAACTATTCCGCCAACCAAACCGATTGGCACAAACACAGCGGCATTGGTAATGGTTGAGGAGGTGATTGCTCCTGCAACTTCTTTCACTGCTGTCTTGATGGCTTCAAGCTTTTGTTTCCCATACGACAGATGCCTGTTGATGTTTTCAATAACAACAATAGAGTCATCGACCACTCGACCAATAGCAATCGTTAGACCACCCAGGGTCAAAATGTTGAGTGAGAAATCTGCTAGTCCCAAACCAATGAAGGTGATTAGTACTGAGGTTGGGATGGAGACCGCGGTAATGATGGTGGATTTCACGCTCAGTAGGAAGACAAGAATCACCAAAACCGCAAAGCTAAGACCCAAAATACCTTCAGTTGTTAGATCCTCAATTGATTTTTCAATAAACGGAGCTTGGTCCAGGGTGGTGGTGACAGTTACCGGTTTGCTAAGCCCCTCTTCTAGTTCAGCAATCAAATCGGTCACACCATTTGAAACATCAACACTGTTTCCATCGGGAGTCTTGGTAATCGCAATCGCCAGAGACTCGCTTCCGTTGACACGGGAAATTGAAGAAATCGGTGCATCAATTAGAGAAACAACAGCAACATCGCTGATTAACACCACCCCGGGTTGACCTGGGTTCAATAGTGGCAATGCCGCGAAATCATCAACTGTTTCAACCCTGGAGCCAACTTCAACAGCAATAGAACCCTCTTCGTCTTCTAGAGTTCCAGCCGGCAAGACCAGTCCGTTTTGCTCCAAAGCGGCAGTGATGCTTTGCTGGCTCAAGCCGAAGCTCGCCAAAGCCTGCTGGTCGATGTCCATCTCAACGCGTTTTTCACGAGCGCCGCTGACGGCAACGTCCCTGACACCATCGACCTGCCTAAACAGCGAGGGAGCTATGTCCTCCAGTTCAGAAGCAATTGCTTCGTTGTCACCGTCATCCGCGCTAATCGCCAAAACAATGATTGGAACCTCATCAAAACTTCCGGCAATAACCTGCGGCGTTGCATCTGCCGGAAGTGAGCCCTCAACTGAGTTGACCGCTGAGGTTAGGGCATCAGTTATCTCTTTCGTGGTGCGTCCAAATTCGAAGGTGGCGGTAATTACGCTCAACCCCTGCGAACTTGTTGCGCTGGTTGAATCGATGCCTTCCAGGCTCGTGATGCTGGCCTCTAATACTTGGGAAACCTGTTCGTCTACGATCTCCGGTGAAGCACCCGGATATGGCGTGACGACCGCTGCGGTGGGGAACTGAATAGATGGAATCAACTCTTGCTTGAGCGATGTCAGGGAAACAAACCCACCAACTGCTACTAAAAGGGTTAGTAAAGCTACGACGATTCTGTTTGCCAGAGATAAATTGGCGAGTTTAGACAAGTTTCCTCCTGGGGAAATACCCCTCTAGTCTTGCATTGTTCTCAAAAGAGAATACTCCGCTTTTGCTGTGTTTTTCTATGAGCTGAAAACGGCAAAGTTTTCAGCTTTTACGGAAAAGCTAATAAACTTTCCACTGCTGCCCTCGTAGCTCAGCGGATAGAGCAGAAGACTTCTAATCTTTTGGCCGCAGGTTCGATTCCTGCCGAGGGCGCTGGTGCAAATCCATCTAGTTAGTTTCTTTTCGAAAATTCTGTTGAAGGTGGCTTTGAAGTTCTCGCGGATCGCAGCTAGTAAACTCTTTGAGATGTTAGACAAATCCAACATCACAACTGGCTCTGGCAGGAATGGGATGTTGGACGGGCCTTCGAGTCAGCTAAAAATTCTTTTATTGGCGGGTCTCTTGTCTCTCCTTGGTTTTTCATTCGCTGCCAATTTCCAAATCTCAGCTGTGTCGTTAGGCGTTGGTTTTTACGCTGTCGCGACTGTATTGATTATTTGGCTGTTTGGGCGAGGGTACCCGCATCCAACCCTAGGAAAAGGCAATGCTGTAACTCTTGGCCGATTAGTTTTGGTCTCTTTTTTGGCTGCAAACCTTCTAGCCGTCGAAAACCCTTGGCTGGTAGTTGTTATCGCGATATTTGCCTTGGTGCTTGATGGGGTTGATGGCTTTCTTGCACGAAAAGAGGGGAGAGTGTCCGATTTTGGCGCGCGCATTGATATGGAGGTCGATTCTGCCCTTGCTCTGGTGTTGGCTCTCAACGTATGGATTGCAGGCATAACAGGACCGGTGATTTTGCTTCTTGGCGCGCCGAGATATTTGTTCATATTTGCGGCAAGATTTGTCTCATTTTTGAACAAACCACTCCCATACAGTCTCGCAAGGCGAGTGATTAGCGTTGTCCAAATTGCATCTTTGATCGGATTGAACTCGCCAATAATCCCAAGTTTTCTGGCACCGGCGATTGCTCTGATAGTCGCTGGACTGCTTATTTGGTCTTTCGGACGGGACATCATTTGGCTTTGGCGCTCTAGGGGTAGTTGATTTTGACCATTGAAACTCCGCTGAAACCCCGGTTCAATCCCAACTCAAAGAGACTATTCAGGGCTGTCCAATTTTTATTCTTGGGCAGCATTCTTCTTTTACTCTGGAACCTAGCCGACGGGGAACAGGCTTTTGATCTATTGACAGATGCAGCCCCGCTAATGCTTTTGGCGACACTCGCTGCTTTGAGCCTGCAGACAATTTTTTCTGCTCTTCGGTGGCGAATTGCGGCGCTGCAATTGGGAATTCACCTGAAGCGGAGGATTGCCTTACGAGAGTATTTTCAATCTCAGGTTGCAAATCAGTCATTGCCCGGGGGAGTTCTAGGTGACGCTGGCAGAGTGATTCGCTCCAGCTCGCAAGCGGGATGGATTAAGTCTGCCCAAGCCGTTGTGATAGAACGACTGGCTGGCCAGATTGCCCTTTTCAGCATGTTTTTTGCTGCATTGAGCTTGAGCCTAATTATGGAGAGAGCTAACAATTGGCCAAGTTGGCTATTGATTTTTTCTCTATCGGGCCTTTTGGTAGTTGTTACCGTGGTGTTCTCCGCCCTCGTTATCTCAAAAACAACCCGAGGAAGTTTCAGCCTGCTGATTAGTAAAGCTGGAACCCTCATACACCTTTGTCTGCTGGCCAGCAAGGTTCGCCTGGCTCAAATTGCTCTCAGTATTGGATCTGCAACCATGAATGTTTTGGCTTTCATGTTTGCCTCAATCGCAATTGGCGCAGAATTGCGTCTTCTAGATGCATTTGTTGTTGTGCCAATAGTCTTACTGGCGATGTTGATTCCTCTCTCCATCGGCGGCTGGGGCTTTAGAGAGGGTGCGGCCGCAGTTCTGTTTCCGTTAGTTGGATTGACAGCCACCCAAGGTTTAGCCGCGAGTGTGGCATTTGGTCTTGTATTCCTGGTTTCATCACTCCCCGGACTGGGGATTACCGTGCTCATAGCTAAAGACCGAGATAAAAGGGTGGTGGAGTAGTGGGCAAGGCGTTTTTCGTTGTTTCTGGGGATATAGAGACCCAAACGGGGGGCTATATCTTCGATCGCAGGGTGATTGCAGAGCTCGAATCGTTCGGCTGGAGCATAGAACTTCTTTCGCTCTCGTCAAACTTTCCTCGACCGACTGAAGTCGATCTTTCTGAGACAAGGCAGATCTTCGAGAAATTGGAACCTGATACGCCTCTAATTATCGATGGACTGGTCTATGGGTCTCTAACAACAGAAGTGATTGGATCACTTAGGTCACCCATCATTGTCTTGGTTCATCACCCCTTGGCTGAAGAAAAGGGCTTGCCAGAAACGGAACAGCAGCGGTTGCTAACGACTGAGCTTGAAAACCTCCAATTCGCTCAAAAAATAATCACCCCAAGCAATCATGTAGCGGAAGTGCTGATGGATAAGTATTCGGTCAACAAAGAAAAACTAATAGTCGCGAAACCCGGATTAGACATTCAGCCTGTTGAGCAATCACCGGTAAGCCCGGCATTGATTCTTTCAGTTGGAATTCAGACCCATCGCAAAGGACATGACACTTTGATTCGAGCCTTCTCTCTAATAACCGATTTGGAATGGCAGGCGGTGATTGTTGGACTGGAGAGGGACCCGAAATATGCCCAAAAGTTGCAAAAGCTACGGGCGGATTTAGAACTCGAACCCAGAGTCGAAATACTCGGGGAAGTGCCGCAATCGAAACTTTCAGAGCTTTACTCCAAAGCTTCAGTTTTTGCCCTCGCGACAAGAAATGAGGGTTATGGAATGGTTTTTGATGAAGCCATGTCCTTTGGCTTACCAATCGTTAGTTGCAATGTTGGAGCAGTCACTGAAACGGTTGGTGATAAGGCGGGGTTGTTTGTCGAGGAAGATTCTGCGGAGCAGTTTGCGACGGCTCTCAGAACTGTGTTGACTAATCCGAGCGACAGGGCACAGATGGCAGCTGCCGCAAAAACTAGAGTCGAGTCCAAGTCCTCATGGAGCGAGACTGCAAATGTGTTTGCTCGAGTGCTGAGCCGACTAAAGGAGTCCGGATCCGGAGAAGAAAGTGGAAATAAGTGAGCAGTTCTTACCTTAATTTAGCGACTGAGTCTGCAGTCGCTGCAGGTCAAATTCTTTTGGATTTCTGGTCCAAGCGAGATTCATTGGACATCTCGACCAAGCGTCCCGGAGACTTTGTCAGCAAGGCAGACCTCTCTGCAGAGGAAAGCCTCAAATCCAATCTCTTGGGCTCCTCAAACGAGTTTGGTTGGCTGGGGGAGGAAACGGGATCCGAAAGTAACACCCGAGGGCGCTGGATAGTTGACCCATTAGACGGGACAACCAATTTTCTCAAAGGCATTCCGCACTGGGCGGTTTCTGTTGCACTCGAGATTGAGGGAACACTGAGCTTGGGAGTAATTCACAACCCAATCACTGGCGAAACTTTTTCGGCCCAAATTGGCGCCGGGGCTTCACTAAACGGGATTCCGATAGGCCCATCTGCCACTTCAGATTTTTCGACCGCACTTTTTGGAACCGGTGTGCCCTTTGGCACCATGAATCACATCAATGAACATTCGCAGGATATCGCGAGGTTGATGCCTCATTGCGCGGGAGTCAGAAGGCTGGGTGCGGCCTCGTTGGACATGGCATACGTCGCTTGCGGACGACTCGACGGGTTCTGGGAGAGAAGTTTGCAACTTTGGGATATTGCAGCGGGTTTGGTAATTCTCAGAGAGGCCGGAGGCAAAATCTCAGGCTGGAGTCAGGATGAGAGTAGTGAATCAAGTGGGAATGTCATTTGCTCAAGCCCGCAGCTGTTCGATAAATTCTTCGGCTTGATAACCAATTAGTTTTCGCCAATCAATCGAGCAAAAATATCGGATGGTTTTGCTTTTGCTGGCTGACCGGACATCCAACTCTTGAGCTCGGTGAGGTTCTGCCAGTTTTCCCATTTGAATTCGGCTTTTTCACCGTGTGTGATGTTGAATTCGTATTCGCCGAGTGACACCAGTCTCTGAAGGACAGCTTCAGTGAGGCTGGGTAAGCTGGGCAGGAATTCAATCGAAAGCAGTTTCACTGGATTGGTCAATCCCTTCAAGACCTCAAGTTCATATCCCTCGACATCAATCTTTATGTAATCTGGCGTTCCAAAGCTTTCAATCAGTGCGTCTAAGGTTGTGACCTTCACTTTTTGCTTTTTGTCCCAATTCACCCTTTCGAAACCAGGGGAGTCATTAGCCGAGGAAACGAAGTCGGTCTTCAGCGAGGACACGGTTGGATTCAAAGAGGAAACTGCCATCTCAGCTTCAGTTTCATTTGCACCGGCTGCCGCCTCAATAAATTCAACGTCGGCTGGAAGAAACCTACGCAGGAATTTCGCAAAAGGCTGCTGAGGCTCTAAAGCTACAACTCTGGCTCCCGCTGACCTCATAAATCTTGTTCGGGAGCCAACGTGTGCTCCGATATCGAAAACTAATGCATTTTCGGAAAAAAGCTTTCGGTAGAAACGAACCCATTGCTTGCGTTTAGGGGGCCTGTAATAAACCACCAGCGAGCGAACCAATCCCCAATAACGAGTTAGTCCCAAATTCCCTCGCCGTCCTTTGCCTTCGCTACCTGCAACACTGTTAAATACTAAGTCCCCTCAGTTGTCGAGTGGAGTGCGTTCTGCCACCCGGGGGACCAACGCTCCCTTGTTAGACTCAACAAATGACGCCAGTATTTCGCGAGCAGGAATTAGAGCCGATGGCGCTTTGGATTACTGAATCAGGGTTGGCCAAGCTGAATCCCGCATCAATTGGCGATGGTGTTTTAGTAAAAACGCTCTTCAGTGGCATCAGTAGAGGGACTGAAAAGCTAGTTTTTGAAGGGCTTGTTCCTGAAAGCGAATCGACTTCAATGCGATGCCATGGTCAACAGGGAGAGTTCTCGTTCCCAATAAAGTACGGATACTGCAGTGTTGGAAATGTTCTCGAGGGCCCGCTTGCCGGACAAATCGCGTTTTGCTTGCACCCACATCAAAATATGTTTCGCGCAGACCAACAGATGTTGCACCCGCTCCCCAAAGGATTGCCGCCAGAGCGTGCAGTATTGGCGGCAAATATGGAAACGGCTTTGAATATTACATGGGATAGCAAAGTGAGCCCAGATGAAAAAGTTGCAGTAATCGGAGCGGGGGTGATTGGTTCCCTAGCCGCATACCTACTGTCGAAAACCTCGACAAATGTGACCCTGATTGACATCAACCCTTCAAGGCGTCCACTTGCCGATCAGTTAGGAATAACATTCGCAGAAACCTCAGAAAATCTCGGTGAGTTCGGTCTCGTGGTGCACGCATCGGCCACTGAATCTGGACTCAATCAGGCTATTGAGCTTTGTGGATATGAGGGAAGAATCATTGAAGCCAGTTGGTTCGGAGAACAAAAGGTTTCACTCAGTTTGGGAGGAGTTTTTCACTCCAAGAGGTTGAGTATCAAAAGTTCGCAGGTGGGAGGGATAGCACCTTGGATGAAAACCGATTGGAACTACCAAAAGCGAATGGGCAGAGCGCTTGAGTTGCTCATCGACCCAGTTTTGGACTGTTTGATTAGCGGTGAATCCGAGTTTGAAAATGCCGCCGCTGATTATGCCCAGGTACTTAATGACCCAGAAACTCTGTGTCACCGACTTAGATATTGAAAACCAGGAGAAGAGATGTTTGCAGTAGAAGTTCAGGACCACATCATGGTTGGCCACTCCCTTCCTGCGGAAGTGTTTGGACCAGCGCAGGGAATGCATGGAGCCACATTTACCGTCAATGCGGCGTTTTTCGCAGAGCAAATTGACGAGCATGGACTGGTTGTTGATATGGGTTTAGCAATGCAGGCTTTGTCGAGCGTGTTGGAGCCGTTGAGGTACCAAAACTTAGATGAACTGCCTCAGTTTGAAGGCAACTTCACCACTACAGAATTCCTCTGTAAATACATTTTTGACAGCATGTTGACCTATCTTCATGAAGGGAAGCTGGCAGATAACGGCCGGGTCAAAAAGCTTCGAATCACCCTTGGGGAAAGCTATGTAGCCCGCGCATGGTTTGAAGGGGAGGTCTAATTTGCCATTCAGCGCTGACTGGCTTGCATTGCGCGAGCCCGCTGACAGCCGGGCTAGAGATGAAAAACTTATGAGCCTCGCTGTGTCAGCGGCTGGAGCTAAGCCCGTGATCATGGACCTTGGTTGTGGCACCGGCTCAACTATCAGAGCCTTGAAGCAGCAACTTCCTTCAAACACTGAGTGGCGACTGGTGGATAACGATCCCGCCCTGCTAGAAATCGCAGCCAAAGAAGCTCCGGACAGAGTCACCATTTATCAACTGGACTTGGCCGATGTGGACCAACTTCCAGTCTCTGGGGTAACAATGATTACCGCCTCCGCTCTTTTAGACCTTGTTTCAAAAGATTGGTTAGAGGATTTTCTGAAACGAGTGAGCGTGCCGGTCTACTTTGCTTTGACTTACAACGGTTCAATGAACTGGATACCAAACGACGATCAAGACCCGATAGTCACCAAGGCGTTCAACGCCCACCAGCAAACTGATAAGGGGCTGGGTTTGGCTTTGGGGCCGAATGCATCCGAGGTGGCTATAGAACTTCTCGAAGATTTGGGTTACAAGGTCCTAGTCGCAGACAGCCCTTGGAAATTAGATTCAGAAAATACGCTTTTACAAGAAGAATTACTGAGGGGGATTTCGGAGGCAGCTGGCAATAGTGGAGCTGATTCGACGGCTATTTGGCTAGCTAATAAACTCTCAAATTTGAAGATTCTGAAAAGTGGAATTGGGCA
>Ga0209771_1001420_pt1 | contig 15286 bp, 12 predicted proteins | sample SaaInl59LU_5_DNA_FD_184639 | JGI IMG/M metagenome (GOLD analysis project Ga0209771, IMG submission 184639) | Marine microbial communities from expanding oxygen minimum zones in the Saanich Inlet - ESP_59LU_5_DNA (SPAdes) (version 2) | ecosystem: Environmental > Aquatic > Marine > Intertidal zone...
TGTGAAGGTGTAGTTTGTAGTCGCTGTGTTATTAACCGCTGGTGCCCATGATCCTGAGATACTATTCGTACTTGAACCCGGTAAACTTAATGCATCTCCACTACAGATTGCTGGAATAGGATTGAATGTAGGAGAAATATTCGCACTATTGACTGTAATACTGATGTTTTCTTCAGCTGTAATCGTACATATTGAACTGGTAACAAGAGCGTTAATGTTTACGATTCCGTTTGAAATACTCGGGATATAAGTTGTGTTTTCGTTTGATGGTTCTGTAAATGACCCAGAGGTTGCAGACCAGTTAATACTTGTTCCCAGGCCTGAAATTATAGCTGCAAAATTCGTGTCGTCACCGGCGCAAAGGGATAGATCACCAATTGGTTCAATACTCGGAGCTTCTCTTATGACAATGGTCATTGTGGTTCCACTCGCACATTCATCGGCATTCGGCGTAAAGGTATATGTTGTAGTATTAATATTATCTGGAGCTGGTGACCATGATCCTTCGATCCCGTTTAAACTGGTATTTGGTAAGTTGATGGATTCTCCCTCACATACATAAGGAATATTTGTAAAGTTTGGAGATACTGAGTTGTTTACAGTGAGATTAACGGCCTGAGAAAAAGCACAGCCTGGTGTTGTTTCAAGTTGTATATAAAATATGCCTGAATTAAATAATAGGTTCGGATTAGTTACTGGGTTAGTACATTGTGAGTTGTTCCAATAAGTTAAATTTCCAGATTCACTTCCGGCTGTTATTGGTGCATCAGTAATATTTCCAATTCCACAAAAGGCAGGAGGGTCTGTGACGATTAAATTGGGTGTAGTACAAATGCAAGTCGGACTTGGTATGCTTGTTTGCATTTCGATATCACAGATAGAATGAATTTGAGTTGCACCACCCGAAGAGGATGTAAACCCCCAATAAACTGAGGAGGGAGACGCGAAGAAAGACCGAATATCTCCATTATATGAGGTTACGAGCGTACCATCAAAATATACTCGGTATTGTAAAGCAAAAGGATTCCATGTAATACATATATCATGATCATTCCCATCTACAACTGAATTACCTGATGGGAGCAGGCAATCCGGCCCAGCAACAGTAGCTGAACTATTGGTCGAACCGTTTATTTGAATTGAACTGTGGTTACAAGGAGTATCATTATCTCCAAAAGAAGCGCCATTGTAAGTGTCGAATTCAACCGCTACACTAGGATCGATGGGACAAGCTCCTCCTTGACAGTTTATTGGATTTCCAGGTGCATAACCCATTCCTCCGCCTGTCCCCCCCAATACATTTAATCCTTCACCTTGAAGCACAAAGGCAATACCGTCACCCGTGAGTTGGTTTGAACCAAAATTGGCTTTGAAGTTCAATTTGAAACTTTGATATAAACTAATTGTATTACATACCCATAAAGCACCTTGCTGAAAATTACCTGCAGCATTCATGTCTACGCAACTTCCATTCGTGCCTGCTGTACCCACGAGTTGATATGTGTTAGCATCACAAGTACCAGAAGTTTGACTTAAACTTGTACCATTTAAGGTGATAGTTTGACAAAATATAAGGGGTGCGAAAAGCACACCGCAAAGCGATAATATGAGTGAGTAATACAAGAGTTAATAGTTTAGTATTCACGAATATATAAAGAATTAAGTGTATAAATGACATTTACTCATGCTTTTATCATGGTTTCAACCAAGGATCGGCATTGCATGGTCCGCGAATAAATTTATTTCGTTACATTGAGATGTAAAGAAAAAATAAGCATGAAGCAATTTAAAAAAGTAAAAACGGAGGATGATTTGGAGATTCAACTCTATAAATCTAATGTAATTACACCAAAAGCAATCCTCTTTCTAGTGCATGGAATGGGAGAGCACGCCATGCGTTATGCTCATGTAGCCGAATATTTTAAAAATGTAAATATTCTTTCGGTGGCTATTGACTTGAGAGGACATGGTAGGTCTCAAGGAAAACGTGGTCATATGCCAAGATATGACTTAATGATGTCTGATCTAAAAAATACGATTGGTGCTTTAAAAGAAGAATTTTCAGGAATTCCTTTCTTTATTTATGGACATAGTATGGGGGGGAACCTTGTGCTAAATTATTTAATTCGAAACAAAGAAACTGTAACCGCAGCTATTGCTACTGGACCATACCTAAGACTTGGATTCGAGCCGCCTAAATGGAAAGTTTTCCTGGCTAGGATTTCTGCAAATATTTATCCTGGATTGAGTCAGCCGACCGAGTTAGAGCAAGAGGCTCTATCACGAACACCTAAGGTACTAGAAGAGTATAAAAATGACCCTCTTGTCCATGATAAAATAACAGCTTCTTTTTTTGTGAATATTCATCAAGCTGGTATTGATGCAATTGAAAGAGCGGCAGAGATAACAACACCGTTATTATTGATGCATGGAGCAAAAGATCGCTTGACCTCCCCCGCGGGAACCAAGGATTTTCATTCTAATGCAATGAGTCATGTCAAGCTGCATATGTGGGATGAACTGTATCATGAAATCCATAACGAACCTGAAAAAACTCAAGTCTTTAAGATGGCACTCAAATGGTTTCAACAGTTTCTAGATAAATAAGGGAAATCCAATTGTTGAGAAATAGGTAACTATAAATGCAATTATCCAACCGCTGTAGACTTGATTAGGCGTATGTTTGTTGAGATACAACCTTGCTGATAATATTAGGCCAGAAGTCAAAATACCAATAAAGATAACCCCTGTATTAAATATCATTTGATTTCCTCCGAAAGCAAATAAATAGCCTGTAAGAATTCCTGCACCGGCAGCGTGCAACGATATTTTATAATTTGATGTAATTAGAATAAAAACCAATGCCACCAATGCACCTGTTAAAGGCAAAGAATAAATATAGATGGGAAGCAGGTAATCTGGTGCTTTTTTCCAAAATAAAAAGAAGAGCAAAATACAATAGGATAACATGATGAAAAGTGGGAAAAGACGCTCTTTTCGTTCATCCATTTCTACCGATGACAGCAGGCCTCTTCGGTACATTAAGACAAATGACATGCCAGGTGCAAGTGCTGTAAATACAAGGAATAAAAATAAGATTTGCGTTTTTAGTTCTCCAGGCAAACCAAATAAGGAAGGATTACTAATGTTTGCCTCTTGAGATGGGATATAGAGCGTTAAAAGTAATCCGTAGAAAGGCATGAATAGTGGTAGAAAGACCCATGAAACTACTTTAGACAGAATCTGCATTATAGTTCTTTGCGCATTCTAGCGACAGGAATATTGAGTTGCTCTCTGTATTTGGCGACGGTTCGTCGAGCGATGTTATAACCCTTTTCTCTTAATAAGTTCATAAGTTTCTCATCGGTCAATGGTGTTCTTTTATTTTCAGAATCAACAGCTTCGGACAGAATCTTTTTCACTTCTCTTGTCGATACCTCCTCGCCACTATCAGTAGAAAGAGATTCAGAGAAGAAATATTTTAATGAGAACACACCAAAATGAGTTTGTACAAATTTGCTGTTTGCAACTCTAGAAACTGTAGAGATATCCAAATTTACAATATCAGCTATATCTTTAAGAATCATCGGTCTCATCTGCGTTTCATCACCTGAAACAAAATAACCTTCCTGAAACCGCATAATGGCTGTCATGGTCAGAAGCAAGGTGTTCTGGCGCTGACGGATCGCATCAATAAACCATTTGGCGTTGTCTAGCTTTTGTTTAACAAAGCTTACCGCCTCCTTATCTGATTTTGTCGTTTTTGCGCCTTCTGAATAGGATCTTAGCATCGTTTCATATTCTCTACTTACCCTCAATTCTGGTGCATTTCTCGAATTGATTGTTAATTCAAGCCGGCCCTCATTCTCGTAAACTATAAAATCAGGAACAATTTGTTGGAAGTTCTTATTACTCCCTTTTGATGCGCCTCCTGGTTTTGGGTTTAGTTTTAATATTTCGTCAATAGCTTCTTTTAAGTCTTGATTTACGATTTCTAGCTTTTTTGAAATTTTTTCGTAGTGCTTTTTGGTGAATTCCTCAAAGTGGTTTTCAAGAATTGTTTTGGCTGTAAATTTTGCAATATTTCCGTCCTGTTTCCTGTTAATTTGAAGTAGCAAGCATTCTTGAAGGTCTCTTGCACCGACTCCAGCAGGATCTAAATCTTGAATCATCTTTAAAACCTCTAAAACCTGTCCTTCATTAACATGAACATTCATAGAGAAAGCAAGGTCATCAACAATGGCCTCAAGGTCTCTGTTCAAGTACCCGGATTCATCTAGGTTTCCAATAAGAATATTAGCGATTAACTCTTGACCCTCGGCAAGCTTTAAAAGTTGCAATTGCTCATTTAGTCTTTCTCGAAAGGTAGTTCCACCCGAAAAAGGAATCACTTTGTCATCCGAATCTTTGGATTGATTATTTGCTCTTGTTTTATATTCTGCTACGTCATCTTGAAGATAATCGGAGATATCAAAATCATCAGTTTCTCTCTCTTCAAATTCTTCCTCGTTTGAATAGTCTTCATCAAATTCTTCCTTACCTTCTTCAAGGGCAGGGTTTTCCTCTATTTCTTGTTTGATGCGCTGGTCTAGCTCCATCGTCGGAACCTGCAACAGTTTCATTAATTGAATTTGTTGAGGAGAAAGCCTTTGCTCGAGTTTTTGAATAAGATTTTGTCGTAAAGCCATATTTTAGTATTCCCTCAAATATAAGATATAATAGCCCTATTAAAAAAGAGGAATTCACCTAAAAAAGTTAAAAAACAGTTAATGTTTGCTTACTCTACTTTTTGTTTGATGACTTGATAGATTTCCCAAGTTGTTTGATTAAAAGCACAAATTAGTAAATGCATGTTTGAGGCATTGTATATTCCATCGAGTTGTTTTGGCACTTCAAAACTGTAATTGATGAGATATTTTTCGTTGACTAAATTTTCGCTTGTAATTTGGCGCCCAAAGGTTTCATTATTTAAATTACCTCTGTGTATATCGCGATGCGTGTACGAGGAGTTGTGGGAATTATCTGACATTTTCTGGTCTCCTACGAGCGAATCTTCAAGTAAATAAACCATAATAGATAGGTCATCTGTAACATTTGCATCCAATGGGTCAACTTCAACGTGCAAGAATGCCCCTTTTGTTGCTTCGTAATAATTAAGTTGTGCCTGGAGGTTTACTTTTAATTCATTATTAGTAATAATTTCATTAGTCATACTTGTCCATTGTGCTGGGCTTTGAAAAACTGTGCTATTTGTAACGCGATTTACAGTTCCTCTCGGATTCCCTGGAAAGCCCCCATCATTTTCACCGAAATACTGCCCGATCTCAACGCCTTGTGGATTGGTGAAATCTGTGGGGTAGTCTGGGGGTGAGACAGACTGAAAGTCTCCAATGCCGTCTGGTCCTGCGTGAATCCCAACAGAAAAGACGCTTGACGGATTGGCCATATGAAGGTCATGTGCAAGTTCTGCGGCTGCAGGACAAAACACGCATTTGTGCCCTGTGAAATCCTCAATAATTACATTTCTTTGTGTATTGGAATTTGCCGCAAAAGTTGGCCATTCGTTGTTTTCATAATCTGACCAATCACCTGGATATAAAGAAGTGTCAAGGTCAATACTTACCGTTGGAGGATAAGGGTTTTCCACATGGTCACAAGAACATAGAATGAGAAAAAGAATACCTATTGAAAATAAATTACGCATAATTAAAAACTTTGAGTGAAGCTAAGAGTTAGGCCGTTGTTTGCAGGTACGAATCTACAAACACCTCCGACGCAAAACAACCCTGCCCTTTGTCTACCATAAGAAACCGTGAATCGCGTTGATTCTTTGATATATCCACAAGTAACGATCGGATAATTTACTCTTTTCGAAGCATCCGAATTCCCATAATTGTATTGGTTCATGAAGCTGAAAAAGTAATGAGGCGATACTGTATACTCTACAAGAGCAGTAAACCAGTCACCTTTGTCATTTTCTCCATTTTTTTGAGGTTTAACAAACAGACCTTGTAATTCAGCGCGTATAGAGTGCTTAGGGGCTATTTTATATAACATTTCCACTACGCCGATATGGGCATTAATAATCCCTTGCGCATCATTAGAGATTTTAGCAACATCATTGTTGATTTGGATATTGTAATAGCTGAGGATTCCCGAAAACTTCTTATTAAATTTCTTAGTGATATTAAAATTTATGTCCTGCCAGTATAGGCTATCACTCATCACAAAGGGTGTACTCGTATAGGCAATTCCTGTGGAGTCATTTGGATTGATTGTACTTGCGTCCATTTTGGGTTGATAGGTTGTAGAGAAGTTGGCACCTATCGTAGTCCCATATTTCCCACCTAGCTTTGATTTTCTTTTAAAAGTGTAAAGAAAGTCTACCTGGTATGCAACCTCTCCTACTGGCTGTGTAGCATAAGGATACAGGGTAGCAACTAGGTTATAGGTGTGCGTTTTATTTAATGCAGGCAAGTAGTTGATAAAAACATCTTGTAAATCTTTTGTTCGGTCGGAACGGTAGCTCATATTATCTACAGATTTTGCCGAGAAGAGGAGCCCTAAGCCTTTCTTCGTATAACTAAGGTTGAAAACACTAGCGTGACCTGAATTATAAATGTAATTATTATCATTACTTGGGTCTTGTCCTTTATGAATGTACTCACCATCTAGAAAAAAGTTTTTATACATCAATTGAAATCTTCCGCCATATGACCCAACATTTTCAGGTAGAATTAATGTAGAGTTGTCATCTCTCTGATACTTGCTTACAAAAGAAGCCCCTATGACAATATCTAAATCTGATTCCTTTAAATTCCCTAAAACTTCATTGAGATGAAGTTCACCATCAACGCCTCTTACAATACCGGCTCCATGAACCATACGGCCACTCTCAAATGAAAGTCTTTGATATCCATAAACACCTTTGACAACGATACCCGGTTTTGGTTTTACAATAACTCGAGCACCGTCAAGTAGGTTGTCATATCCTAAAGCCCGATCCTCATAAGCGCGTAATGCGAGACCAGTTCCAAATTGCTCGTAAAAAGAGCCGAGTGTTACATCTACAAAATCGTTTTTATAGCCTACATAACGCATACCGAGACCGGTGCCATCAAATCGATTAGGATACCCTTGAATACGCGGCAAGTAGGATTCTAATCGCATTCCTGCTTTGAAATTCCCATTTGTGTAAAAGACATTCATGTAAGAATTAATGAGACCTTTTGATGGAGGTTGATTCGCTCCTATTACCGTATCTTCATTAAGGTATTGGAATGTTGACTCTGCATTTCCTGATATGGAACCTTGCGCAAACAAAAAAGAAGCCCCCATAATAAAGGGAGCTAAAAGCAAAAGTTTAAAGTTCATTTTGTACTATTTGGCACTGAGTTTTAGGATTTCTTCGTACAATTCATCCTCATCGCCCGGAGCGTAGTTGTTGTGTGAATATACAATATTTCCATCAGTATCAATCAAAAAGGTATGTGGTACATTGTTTACACCCATTGCTCTTTTAAAGTCCCCATTGGGATCTAGAAGAATCTCATAATCCCATGCTTTACCATTTGAATAAACGGCAACTTGTCGTTTTGTTTTTTCATCATCTACTGAGACGGCTACCAAAGTAACACCAGTTTCATCCTGCCAATCCGGGTAAAGATCATGAATTGTGTTTAGCTCCTTCTTGCATGGAGAACACCATGTAGCCCAAAAACTGATTACTACAGGCCCTTCAAAGCCCATTTTTGCTGTATTAACTAAGGAACCAGAAAGATCTTTAAGTTCGACGGAAGGCAATTGCTTCAGGCTTTTTACTGTTTCTTGAGCAAATAAAAGCCCTGCTGCAAGGCAAAATAGGATTGTAAATTTCGTTTTCATAAGGTTGTTTTTAACGTCAAAGCAAAAAGAATGCCATACCAAAAGTAAATAAATTTCCTAAGTTTCGAATTGAAAGAGACTGACTTGAAATTTTGTCTTTCCGTGAGGAATAAGTTATATTTGTTTTATGAAAAAACTCTACTTCGCTCTTCTTCTTATCTCCCCTTACTTTTTGTTCGCGCAAACGACAATCAATCTTCAAGACTCAGAGGATAATATTTCAGGTGGTTCATATGAACTTACTACATCGAGTTCTGATGCTGTAGATGTCCCGTTCGAAATCAAAAATACAGGTGCGAGCGATGCAAATTGGAGAATTACGAGATTAAAAATGGATGTGCCAGGAGGTTGGTCTGATTTAATGTGCTGGGGTCACGCTACAGATCCTTTCGGAGGAACTTGTTTTTCTTCAAGTCAAATGGCAGGAAACCCATGGACAACGCCTAACGGAACCTCTTTTACAGTTGGTCCAAACGAATATGGAAAGTTGAAAATCACGATTAGTCCAGAAGATGGTGCTTCTGGCCTTGGTCACTACCGCTATTATATATCCAATGACGGCGTGAATTACATTGATTCTGTAGATATTAAATTTGACTACAGCCTATCAGTTCAAGAAGTTGAGCCTATTTCAGTTTCTATCGTACCAAATCCGGCATCTGATTTTATTCAGGTGAATCTTGCGGGAGTGTCAACTGCTCAAATGAAAATGGTTGATGTCTTGGGAAGTGAAGTCCTAAATCAAAGTGTATCGACTTCATCAACCTTTGATATTTCAAACTTCCGAAATGGTGTTTATATAATGTCTTTTAGTGCACCTGGATCTAAATCAATTGTTCGTAAAGTAATTGTTAAGCATTAATTTCTAATTAACATTCCTAACCTCTTTAGACGATTAATTTGTCTAATTTCGTTGCATGTCTCAGAAAAGATCCAAAAAAAGATCTGGTGGTGTTGGTCGAAAATCACTTAGAACTTTACTTATTCGTGTTTTTGAAAAACACAATACCAAAGAATTAACACACAAAGAAATTTGTCAAATTGTGGATGCGCGTGATCCTAATGCGCGGCAGAATGTTTTCGATGAGCTAAATGTTTTATTCAAGCATGGTTCAGTAGATCGTATTAATCATTTTACATTTAAAGCCAAATCAAATCTACAATATTTAGAAGGACAAATAGATATCACTCAGAGAGGAGCGGGCTTTGTGTCTTGTGAAGGTTATGAAAAGGATTTCTATATAGCACCACAAAACATTAACAAAGCACTTCAGAGGGATAGCGTTAAAATTAAGGTGATCAAACAGGGAAGGTCAAGAGCCGAAGCTGTCGTTGTAGAGGTATTAAAACGTGATAAAGTTCAATTTGTTGGAGCGCTGAGAATTCTCGATAAACATGCTGTTTTAATTCCGGATAATCCAAGACTGGGCTTAGATATTGAGATTCCTAAAAATAAAATCGGCAATGCTAAAAATGGAGACAAAGTTCTTGTTAAAATAACAACATGGCCCCAAGGTAGAGAGATCCCGTATGGAGAGGTTACAGCTGTTCTAGGTGCAAGCGGAAGTAATGATGCCGAAATGTTAGGTATATTATATAACCAAGGTATAGAGCCTGTTTTCCCGGAGGCAGTCATGGAAGAGGCGGAGTATGTTAAAATTGAACTTGATCCTGATGAGATTTCAAGAAGAAGAGATTTTCGTCAAGTACTAACCTTTACAATCGATCCGTTGGATGCAAGAGATTTCGATGATGCGATTTCTATTCAAAGGTTGTCAAATGGTAATCTTGAAATAGGAGTCCATATTGCCGACGTCAGTCATTACGTCCAGGAAGGAAGTGCAATGGATATAGAGGCCCTAAAAAGATCAAATTCTGTTTATTTAGTGGATCGTGTAATACCTATGCTACCTGAACAACTCTCAAATGTTGTCTGCTCATTACGTCCAAAAGAAGATAAATTTAGTTTTTCGGCGGTTTTTGAGCTAGATGAATCAGGTAAGATTTACAAAGAATGGTTTGGTAAAACGGTCATTCACTCTGATAGAAGATTTACTTATGAAGAAGCCCAAGATATTATTATGGGTGCTGAGGGTGATCATAAATCAGAACTTTATCTATTAAATAAAATAGCGAAAACACTTCGGAAGCGCCGCCTTAAAAATGGAGCATTAAGCATTGAATCTGAGGAAATGCGATTTCGGTTAAACGAACAGGGTTTTCCTGCAGAGGTAGTAGTTAAGACATCAAAGGAAGCACATAAACTTGTCGAAGAATTCATGCTTCTAGCCAACAAGCAAGTCGCAATATTTCTTGGTAAACCAAAACAAGAGGGTGCAAAAGCTGTAACCAGTTTATATCGAACGCACGACCGACCAGACCCAGCGAAACTCGATATTTTTTCAGTATTCATTAATAAGTTTGGCTATAAGGTTGATTTGAATCAACCTGAACTAATTGCAAAAAACATCAACAAGTTGCTTGGTGATATTCGTTTAAAAAATGAATATTCTTTGATTCAATCCATGGCTATAAGATCTATGGCAAAGGCAGTTTATGAGACCGAAAATATAGGTCATTATGGATTGGCATTTGAGCATTACACGCATTTTACTTCACCTATTCGAAGATATGCTGATCTGATAATACACCGAATTCTTCAAGCTACCATAGAAAAGCGAAAGAGTACTTACGAAAAAGGTTTAGATCAGATTTGTAAGCATATTTCTGCTAACGAGAGAAAGGCTTCAGAGGCAGAACGCGAATCCACAAAATACTTTCAAACCTTATTTGTACAGGAACATATTGGTGAAGTTTTTGAAGGCACAATATCAGGAATTGCTGATCACGGCATGTATGTGAGGATGAAAGAAAATTACTGCGAAGGTATGGTTCCAATGAGTCAAATCCCTGGAGATAGATTTCATTTTGACCAAGAGCGATTTTGTATTCGTGGTGCAAAGACTAAGAAAGAATATAATTTTGGTGATACCGTTTTTGTTCGAGTCTATGAGGTGAGCCCACGGAAGAGGCAAGTTGACTTGGAATTTGTAAGTGATCAAGAGGATGGCATTAATTAAAAAATGTAGAGGCTTTGAGCCCCATATCGGAGAAGACTGTTGGTTGGCAGAAAATGCAACTTTGGTTGGCGATTTGAAGATGGGTGACCAGTGCTCGGTTTGGTTTAATGCGGTAGTAAGAGCTGATGTGAATACCATTCGTATTGGTAATCGTGTAAATATCCAAGATGGAGCGGTTTTACATTGTACTTACGAAAAGACCCAGGTGGTCATAGGCAATAATGTTTCTATCGGTCATAATGCATTAATTCATGGTTGTACTATTGAAGATAATGTATTGATTGGCATGGGTTCAATTGTTATGGATAATTGTCATGTTAAATCGAATGCTATTGTCGCTGCGGGAGCGGTATTACTGGAAGGGACAACGGTTGAATCTTGGAGTATTTACGCCGGCGTTCCTGCGAAAAAGGTAAAGAGTTTATCCAAAGAACTTTTTAAAGGGGAGGTCGAAAGAATCTCAAAGAATTACATCAAATATTCTTCTTGGTTTAAATAAAAAAAGCGGTTCGTAAGAACCGCTTTTAAATATAAATCTAAAAGAAGAGAATCTATGCTACTTCTTTTGTAGATGCTACTGCTAGGGAATAAACAACTAATCCAAATCCGATTTTGTTGATTGCATCACCAATGTTGTAAATTACATCCATTGCTAATTCCATTCCGAAGATTTCACCTGCTTCACCGTACCAGCCAGCAGTTCCTACCATGTACCCTAAAGGATAAATTGCCCATCCAATAAGGACGAATTTACATAACATGTTGTGTGCATTCAATACTGAACCTCCTGCTTTGGTTGCCAGCGCTTTTGCCTCTCCAAACATTATTAAATACACTATGTAGAAGTACGCAAGACCAGAAATTAATCCCCACATCGCTGCATTAGCCGTGTCAACTCCTTCACCCCAGTATCCTGTTACTAACATTACTACTGAAGCACCGATTAAAGTCCACATTAGTTTTTGCGTTGCTCCAGCTGCTTTCAAAATCAGGTAGAATTCTACACACATTAATGGAACAGTCAAAATCCAATCCACATATCTAAAGAACGTTGGAGATTCTCCTGTAGACGCCCAATAATCACGCATGTAATAATAGTGAACAGCGGCGATGAAGGTGATCAAACCGGAAACAAGAATAGAAGTTCTCCATTTGCGGTCAAATGAGTTCATAGATAGAAAAAAGAAGGCAGCGGCTGCCATCATTGCCATACATCCTACAAAGAATGTAAAGCCAACGTAATCATCGGTAGCCATTTTTGGTACCATAAGCATTAAATTATTCATTTTGTTAAGTTTTTGGTTATGACGTTTAAACAGAAAAACGTTTGAAAAGTTCATATTTGTGCATGTTTTTTTAGAAAAAAAGCACATGTATTTTTTTAAAATACTGATAAACAAGTATTTATATTAAATAAAAAATGAGAATTTTTTGTACAATTTTTTAGTAGAATGACTTTTTTGACGTAAAAAAAACCATTTTGGTCTGCAAAAATGCACAGGTTTGCGACATGATTTTAGCGCTTATTTTTTATTGTAAATCTCAAAATGAGAAGTTGGGCATTTTACCTTTTTAAGTATTTTAGCTGAAAATATAACATGAAATACGAAATGATAGATGCCGCATTATTCAAACTGAACCGTAAAAACTTTATGGGCGAAATGGAGCCCGGTACATTGGCTGTCTTCAATTCAAATGATATTTTCCCCATAAGTGCAGATAGTACTATGCCCTTCCAACAGCATAGAGATATCTTATTTTTATCAGGAGTAGACCAAGAGGAATCTATATTGGTTTTGTTCCCAAATGCCAAAAACCCTAAACAGCGTGAGGTATTGTTTCTTAAGGAAACGAGTGAATTGATAGCGATATGGGAAGGAGAAAAGTTAGATAAAAAGAGGGCTTTGGAGGTTTCGGGTATTTCTTCTGTTCATTGGCTGCAAGATTTTCCTACAGTTTTCAAACAAATGATGGCTGAGGCTTCAGGCATATATTTAAATACAAATGAGCATCTTCGCGCTAATACAGAAGTTGAAACGCGTGAAGATCGATTTATTAAAAAAGTAAAAATTGATTACCCAACTCATCAAACACACAAGTCTGCTCCAATATTACATCGATTAAGATCGGTGAAGCATTCTTTAGAAATTGATTTAATGCAGAAGGCTTGCGATATAACAAAATCAGGTATTCATCGATTACTTAATTTCATAAAACCGGGTGTTTGGGAACACCATATAGAGGCTGAACTTTCGCATGAATTTTTAATGCGTTCTTCTCGCGGTTTTGCTTACACGCCAATAATTGCCTCTGGAAAGAATGCTTGTGTTTTACATTACATTGAAAATAACAAAGAGTGTTTTGATGGCGATGTTATTTTGCTTGACGTAGGCGCTGAATATGCAAACTATGCATCCGATTTAACAAGATGCATTCCCGTGAGTGGAACTTTTACAGCAAGACAAAAAGAAGTATATAATTCTGTACTTCACGTTAAGAACGAAGCTGAAAAATTATTGGTTCCAGGAACTATGATGTCCGAATACCATAAACAAGTAGGTCTTCTAATGGAAGAGCAATTGGTTAAGCTAAAATTAATTTCACTTTCGGATATTAAATCTCAAAATCCTGATTGGCCCGCGTACAAAAAATATTTCATGCATGGAACCTCCCATTTTATTGGTCTTGACACACATGATGTGGGTATTTGGAATGAGCCGATAAAGGCGGGTATGGCTTTTACGTGCGAACCAGGGATTTATATACCTGAAGAAAATTTAGGTATTCGTCTAGAGGATGATCTGGTCGTACAAGAAAAAGGAGCACCTTTAAATTTAATGTCTGAAATCCCTCTTGAAGCGGATGAAATTGAGGACTTAATGAATTCTTGATTATTTGTTAGCTTATAAAATAATAGGTTCTGGAAAACCATCTTGTGTATTGATACATGGTTTTTTAGAGTCTTCTGAAATGTGGGATGCCCTGTCACTTGACCTTCTTGAGATTTCTTTCATATGTATTGACCTTCCTGGACATGGGGGTTCATCTTTTAATGGGTTCACTAATGTCGAAAAAGGAATGGAAGAATTGGCTTTTGCTGTTATAGAAGTTTTAGACAGTCTCAACATTCATGATTTTAATATTGTTGGTCATTCCCTAGGTGGCTACGTTGCGCTAGAGGTAAAACGAATTCGTAAGAATTGTAAAAAACTGGTCCTGTTAAATTCCAATTATTGGGCCGATAGTCCAGAAAAACGATTGGAACGAGAGCGAGTGGCATCTCTTGCTAAAACCTCAAAATCGTTATTTATTAACAAAGCGATTCCAAGTCTTTTCACGGATGCAGAATTAAATAAAAAGGAAATTGCGAAATTAATTAATACCGCATTAGATATGACACCCGAAGCCATCTCCGCGATTTCTATTGCAATGTCTTTCCGTAAAAACTGGCAAGTATTTAAGCCTTTGAAAGATTTTTATATTATTCATGGCTTGTTAGATAAAATGTATTTGGAGCATCAGCCTGCGGAAATGCTTTTTTCTAAGGAGCAAGTTTTTAAAATTGAAAATGTAGGTCACATGAGTTACATTGAAAATCCGATTGCAGTTAGTAGTATTTTGCAGGCAATCTTGAGTAATTAAAATATCCCAATGCACAGATTATCAGTGGCCTATTATATTTTTTGGCACGGTTATCGTATAAAGTTGAAGTGAGTTCGATTTAAAAATTTAAATTCAACTTTACTTTTATATGAATCAAAAAACTACCTTATGAAAACATCCTTACTACTATCCTTCTTCATTATTTCTTCAGCGGCATTCGGTCAAAAGAAAATTTCAAGCCCCAGAGTCCCTAATAAACAATCAGCCCCAAAACCAGCTGTTCGTCATACAACAAGACCTTCGAATTCTTTTTCAGCGAGACCTTCGTCAAAACCCTCTAGTTCGTCAGTTTCCCCGCCATCACCAACCTATTATGCTGCGCCATCGCGGGAAAGACATCAGACCAGAAATCCAGCACCGAGTTCAAGTGTAAATAATAGTCGGACACCAGCAACCCAAAACGGAAATTCGGCAGGAACTGTTACAAGTCAGCCGGTTTCAAATTTTAATTCTCAGTCTGCGGGCACAAGTCCAACAACAGGCTACTACAATACTGTAGGGCCGATAGTTTCAGTTTCTGGAACGGGAAGGGAGTATGTACTTCTTGCGAATGCTACTGGAGGTCAATATTCGGTTTATCCGTCTAGAGAAGGGGCAAGAGCGCTAGAGGACGTCATTCGTCAATATGCAGGAGATTCAGCCGATATTGTAATACTTGT
>Ga0209771_1001427_pt1 | contig 15251 bp, 15 predicted proteins | sample SaaInl59LU_5_DNA_FD_184639 | JGI IMG/M metagenome (GOLD analysis project Ga0209771, IMG submission 184639) | Marine microbial communities from expanding oxygen minimum zones in the Saanich Inlet - ESP_59LU_5_DNA (SPAdes) (version 2) | ecosystem: Environmental > Aquatic > Marine > Intertidal zone...
TTTGATGTTTACTCATTTTTTATATCTGATTTTCCTCCAGTTTTTTGAATCAATTTTACTTCTTTAATTACCATTTTTTGACTGATACTTTTACACATGTCATAAATAGTTAAGCAAGCAATATTTGCACCAGTTAAGGCTTCCATTTCTACACCTGTTTTTCCTTCAATCGTTACTTTACAAAGCACTTCTATTTGTTCTGTATCAATAACATTAATATCTATAGCTACACCATTTATTAATAATGGATGACACATAGGAATTAACTCTGAAGTCTTTTTTACACCTTGAATTCCTGCAATAATAGCCGTTTGAAAAACAGGTCCTTTTTTAGTAATTAACTCATCATTTGTAAAATGAGAAATTATCTCCTCTCCTAAAAACATAGTTGCTTTTGCAATAGCTGTTCTTTTGGTAATTTTCTTATCAGAAACATTTACCATTTTAGGATTATTTTTTTGATTTAAATGTGAAAAGCTCATTTAAATAGTTTTAAGTGTTTAGTTTTTAATTTAAAATCTGTCACTTCGAGTGATTTTTGAGTTTACGAGAAAATAGTATCGAGAAGTTTAACATTAGTTCTCGATACAAATTTGTACATTCTTCACAAATTCACTCGAACTGACATGGAATCATTTATTAAATTTCTTCTTTGCTAAATTAGGAAGTTTTTCAAACTCATTATTTATTAAAGCTTCTTTTTTTGCTTTAGACCATTTTTTTATTCTCTTTTCCCAATCAATAGCAAAACCTACATCAGTAAACTTTGCATAAAAAACTAATTCTAAAGGTCTTCTTCTGTATGTATAGCTTTCAATATGTTTTCCTTGTTGATGTTCAAAAAAACGACTCTCTAAATTAGATGTAATTCCTGTATAATATGTTTTATCTGAACATTTTAAAATGTAAACGCAATAGATTTTCATATTCTGAATTATTAATTTGTTCTCGATAATAATTTTTCTGAATTTCGTAAGAAAAACCACTTGTACTGATAATTCCTTCTAGAATTACTATTAACATCTTCTTGTCAATTCGAGTGATTTTCGATTTAATGAGAAAATTGTATCGAGAAGTTTTCGATTAGTTCTCGATACAATTTTTCTTCCTATCGTCAGAAAAACCACTCGAACTGACAATTCTTTTATCTATATCTTATAATTGGATAATTTTCTCCAGTTTTAAATTCAGTTTTATCATTTGGTAATTGAATAAATGCATCTGCATTTACTAAACTTGCTAAATCTCCAGAACCATTTCCTTTAATTGGTGTGGCTAATGTATGGCCAAATTTATCACTTAATTTTACTTGTAAAAAGTACGTTAAATTTGGTTTAAAAGTTACATCTTCAGTTAAAATGGCAGTTTCTTCTTTTGTTTTAACTCCCACTGATTTATAATACCAAGGATAAAAATACGCCAAACAATTTACAAAAGTTGATATTGGATTTCCAGGAAATGCAAACACTTTACAATTATTGGTTTCACCCATCCAAAAAGGTTTTCCTGGTCTTTGAGCTACTCTATGAAATCTTTTTTCTACACCCAATTCATCAAAAACTTCTGGTAAAAAATCGAATTTACCTTTACTCACTGCTCCACTACAAAGCAACACATCATAATCGTTTAAAAACTGAGCAATTTTTTGCTTTAAAATAGGCTTATCATCTGTAATATGCGAAGTTTCAGATTCAATTTTTAAATGCTCTAAAGCTGCAACTAAGGTAAATACATTACTTCTTCTAATTTGATGTTCTTCAGGTTTATTGTTTACAGCAACCAATTCATCACCTGTTGAAAGTATCATTATTTTTGGTTGTTTAGCCACTTTAATGGTAGATTTACCAACTGTAGCAAAAACGCCAATTTCTGCTGCTGAAATGATGGTGTTTTTCTCAATTAAAATTTCTCCAACTTTTCTATCTTTTCCTTTTTCATGAATATTTTGGAAGTCTAAAACTTCATTTATCATGATTCTTGCAACACCATTTTTTATTTCTACATCTTCATATCTTATAACAGCATTTGTGTTCTTTGGTAAAACAGCACCTGTCATTACCTCAATACAATTTTCTGAATCTTGTAATGTAATTTGTGGACTTCCTGCAGGTTGTATTGCTTCAACCTTAAATGCTCTTTGATCTTTTTGAAAAGCATTAAAATCAATAGCAATACCATCCATTGAAACTCTGTTAAAAGGCGGGAAATCTCTATCTGCAACAATAGTCTCTTTTAAAATTCTACCAACAGATTTGATAAATGGAATTTCTTCAACTCCAAATTCTTGAGTTGCGTTTAAAATAATATGTTTTGCCTCTTCTACTGAAATCATAAGCTCTCCCTAACCCTCCCAAAAGGAGGGAATTTGTTACTAATTTTTAATTTGATTTACTTTTTCTATTAATATTTCATAGTTTTCAATCCAAAAGTTAACAAGTTTAAGTATTTCTTCCCTTTGGGAAGATTAAGATGGGCATCTACCCTCCAATTGTACTCATACTCTCAGAAACATTCCCTTTTCTATTAGCTTCTGCTATAAAACCGTTCTCTGGTTTTTCTTTTATCAATCCTAAAAAAAGTGTTTTTAAATCCTCATTACTTGCTCCATTTCTTATAAAATCTCTTAGATTGAAAACACCATCATCAAACAAACAATTTTTAAACGTTCCTGTACTTGTAATTCTTATTCTGTTACAATCATTACAAATGGTTCTTGTAAAAGCAGGAATAATACCAACAGTTCCTAAATGGCCATCAACTCTATAATTTCTAGAAGTTGAAGATTTTGCAGACTTAATTTCCTTAACATCAAACTCAGTTTTTATCTCTTCTAAAATTTTTTTAAATGTCCAATTTTCTTTAATATCTCTCTGTCCTTTGCCATTAAATGGCATTTCTTCTATAAAACGAACTGCAACATTTTTATCTTTAGTTAGTCTTACAAAATCATTAATTTCATCTGTATTAAAACCAGATTGTACTACTACATTAAGTTTTAAGTTTAATCTACTTTTTTCTAACGCTTCAAAAGTTTTATAAACGTCCAGAAAAACATCACGTCTTGTAATTTTTGCAAACTTATCTCTTTGTAAACTATCTATACTTAAATTGATGTGCTTTACTTTTTCTAATTGCTCAATTCTATCTATATAATGAGAAATTAATGCACCATTTGTTGTGATATTAATTGCGTCTAACAAATCGTTATAAGACAACATTTCTAAGAAACCAACAAAGTCTTTTCTTACAAAGGGTTCACCACCAGTTAAACGCACTTTTTTAACCCCTAATTCTGTTAATACACGAATTAGACGATACATTTCTTTAAATGTTAATAGTTCTTGTTTGGGTACAATATCAATTCCATGAGCAGGCATACAATATTGACAACGCAAATTACATCTGTCTGTAACTGCCAAACGCACATACTCTATTTGACGACCAAAACTATCTATTAACTGATTCATTAATTTGGTAATTTTTTACTTACTAAACCATAAATTAATGTACCAATTAATGCACCCAATAAAATAATTAAAGCAGGTAACCATTTAAAACCTAGAATTACAAAAACTGGAGCAGCACAAGCACCTGAAACTCCCCAACCTAAACCAAAAAAAGTTCCTCCAACAAGTGTTCTTATATATCCTTTTTGTTTTTGTTTTGGTGTTATTTTGTTTCCATTAATATCTTTTATTTTTTCGCTTTTAAACAATTGCATAATCATTGCAGAAACTACAACTGCACCTCCAATAATGCCAAACATATGAAATGATTCAAAACGAAACATTTCATAAAAACGATACCAAGAAATAGCTTGCACTTTACTTAATACAATTGCGAAAAATATACCTAGTAGTAAAAATTTAATATTCTTCATAATTAAAATAGATTAGGGATGATAAACCAAACAGCAATAATACCTCCTATAAAAAACCCAATAACAGCTAATAATGAGGGTAATTGAAAACTACTTAAACCTGTGATTGCATGACCAGAAGTACAACCACCTGCATAACGTGTTCCAAAGCCTATACAAACTCCAGATAAGATTAATATTAAAAATCCTTTTAAAGAAAAAATAGCTTCATTGCTAAATATTTCGTCTGGAAAATATTGATTTGCAACATTTGTAAAACCTAAATCTGTTAATTCTTGAATGGTTTTTGGGTTTAAATCTATGGTTTGATTCGGAATTAAAAAATTAGAAGATATAAAACCTCCAATAATTAAACCAATAACAAAAAGCATTGCAAAATCGCGCTCTTTCCAATCTTTTTTAAAATAGTCTGATACTTTACCTGCCCCAATCATTGTACATAAAGTCTCAAAATTGGTAGATGCTCCAAAATTTTGTCCAAAATAAAAATACAAAAAGAGTGTTAACGCAATTAGTGGACCTCCTACATACCAAGCCCAAGGTTCTAAAATAAAATCCATTATAATTTTAGTTTTAAATAATTCATAATTTTTTTAGTTGCTCCAAGATTTTCTTGGATGTAATTTGAATTTATTGCTCCAGATTCTTTTCTAAAATCAGGATCTGTTTTTAATTTTAATAATACTTCAGTAAATTCTTGTTGGTTACTGATAGAAATACAACCATTTGCTGCTACTAAATCTACAGCCTCTTTAAATTTGTCGTATTTATTTCCAATAACTACAGGAATTCCAAAAGTTGCTGGCTCTAATATATTATGTAATCCTGTTTTTAAACCTCCACCAACATATGCTATATCTGCTGCTGCGTAAATTTTGGTTAAAATACCAATTGTATCTATGATAAATACTTGATAATTTGTTAAATCTTTATTTTCTTTTTTAGAATATAAAATAGTAGCTTTTTCTATTGAATTTTGCAGTTCTAAAATAGCATCAGTTTTAATATTATGAGGAGCAATAATAAATTTTTCTTCTTTAGAAGCATGGTTATTGATGTAATCTACAATCAATTCTTCATCTTGAATCCAAGAACTACCAGCAACTATTGTGTACTTATTCTCTTTAAATTCATCAATAAAATCGATAGAGTTGTCTTGTGTTAAAATTCTTGAAACTCGATCAAAACGTGTATCTCCTGCAATAGTGACATTTTTAAAATTTATACTTTCTAGTAATTTTTTAGAATTTTTATCTTGTACAAAAAAGTGATCAAAAGAATTTAATGCGTTTCTCATAAATTGACCATACCATTTAAAGAAAACTTGTTTTTCTCTAAGAATTCCAGAAATTAAAATAGTAGTACTATTTTTATTTTTGAGTTCTTTTAAGAAGTTTGGCCAAAACTCATATTTTACGAAAATTGCCATTTTTGGATTTACAATTTCTACAAACTTTTTTGCATTAGACTTAGAGTCTAAAGGCAAATAACAAATTACATCTGCTAAATTATAGTTTTTACGAATTTCGTAACCAGAAGGAGAAAAAAAGGTAACTAATATTTTATAATTTTTGTAATTGTTTTTTACTTCTTCTATTATTGGCCTTGCTTGCTCAAATTCTCCTAAAGATGCTGCATGAAACCAAATTGTATTTTGATTTCTTAATACTTCTATTTGTTTAAAGACCTCTTTTCTTCCATCTACAAAAAGCTTTATTTTATTATTAAATAAAGCCACAATCCTTAAAAGAATTGATACTTTAAAAACTATAAGATTGTAGAGAAATTTCATAAATGTAAAAGTACAAATTAGCCCTAAATTAATGGCACAAAAAAACGCTCAAACATTGTTTGAGCGTTTATATTATATAATCTTTGTATTTCTTAAGCCTCAAATGGAGTCACAGAAACATAAGATTTATTATCTCTTTTCTTTTGGAATTCTACAATACCATCAACTTTAGCATGTAAAGTATGATCTTTACCCATGTAAACATTTTCACCTGGGTTGTGAGCAGTTCCTCTTTGACGAACAATAATGTTTCCTGCAATTGCAGCTTGTCCTCCAAATATTTTAACACCTAAACGTTTCGATTCTGATTCTCTACCGTTTTTTGAGCTACCAACTCCTTTTTTATGTGCCATGATATAATGGTTTTAAAGTTTTTAATTATTTAGATAAAGCTTCTATTAATTCTGCTTTCTTTAAAGAAGTGTATCCAGTGATACCTTTTTCTTTAGCTACAGCTTTTAATTCTGCAACAGTCATAGAACTGTAATCTGCAGAAGCTTCTTTTACCTCAGCTTTTGGTGCTTCTTCTTTTTTTGGTGCTGCTTTTTTAGCAGTTTTCTTAGCACCTGAAGCAGCAATAGATTCTATTTGAATCTCGCTTAAATACTGTCTGTGTCCGTTTTTCTTTCTGTATCCTTTTCTTCTTTTCTTTTTGAAAACGATAACTTTATCACCTTTTAAGTGACTTAAAATCTGAGCTGTTACTGAAGCTCCTTCTATAGCTGGGGCGCCAATAGTTACATTTCCATTATCATCAGTTAAAAGAACGTTATCAAAAGTTACTTTTGATCCTTCTTCACCTTGTAAACGGTTAACATAAACCTTTTGGTCTTTTGCTACTTTAAACTGCTGCCCTGCTATCTCTACGATTGCGTACATACTATTTGTTTTGCGTATTTATACTATTTACTTGCATTTTGTTCTTTAAAATGCGGATGCAAATATACATCTTTTTTAATAGTTAACAACATCATCTCTAATAAATTAATTTTAACTTTTTTATAAGTAAAATGATAGTGTTTTTCTGTGTAATAACTAGAAGCTTTCTTATTTTTGAGAAACGTAAATTCATGCAATTATTTTGTAACAAATATTTGCTGTTTGCGTCAGATAGTATCGAAATTTATAAATTAAATAAAAACTAATGAAGAAAAGTATTTTATCTCTAGCTTCTGTTATGCTTTTTGCTTTTGCAGCAAATGCACAGAAAGTTGAGTTTGAAGAGTATGACTTAAAGAATGGATTGCATGTAATTTTACATCAAGATAATTCTGCACCTGTTGTTACAGTTAATGTTATGTATCATGTAGGAGCAAAAGATGAAGAAAATGGAAAAACTGGTATGGCCCATTTTTATGAACACCTATTATTTACTGGAACAAAAAATATAGAAAGAGGTAAGTGGAGTGAAATACAGTCTGCAAGAGGTGGTACTGGAAATGCTAGTACAGACTGGGATAGAACAAACTACTACCAAACTTACCCTTCTAATGAATTAAAGTTAGCTTTATGGATGGAATCTGAGCGTATGCTACATCCTATTATTGATCAAAAAGCTGTAGATACTCAAAATGAAGTTGTAAAAGAAGAAAAGCGTCAACGAATGGATAATGCTCCTTATGGAAAAGTTATTTATGGAGATGTTTACAACGAAATTTTTGATAAGCATAATTATGGTAGACCAATGATTGGTTATATTAAAGATTTAGATGCTGCAAAACTAGAAGAGTTTCAAGCTTTTTATAATAAATGGTACATGCCAAACAATGCTGTTTTAGTGGTTGCTGGTGATTTTGATAAAGCTGAAGCTAAGACTTGGGTAAAAGATTATTTTGCTTCTATTCCTAAAAGAGAAGCTCCAAAAAGAGAAAAAATTGTTGAACCAGTTAGAACGAAAGAAAAAAGAGTAAAAGTTTATGACGCTAATATTCAATTACCTTTAGTGGGTATGGGCTTTATAACTCCTTCTTTTAAAGAAAGAGATGCTAAAGTTTTAGATGTTATTTCAACTATTTTAAGTAATGGTAAAAGTTCTAGATTATATAAAAAATTAGTTGACGATAAAAAAATGGCTTTACAAGCATTTTCTTTTTCTAGACCTTTAGAAGATTACAGTGTTTATTTAATTGGTTCTATATTGGCTCAAGGTGCTGATAAAGACGAATTAATAAAAGAAATTGATGACGAAATTGTAAAATTACAGACAGAATTAATTTCTGATGAAGACTTACAAAAAGTAAGAAATAAATTCGAAAATCAGTTTGTTGCTTCTAACTCTAATGTACAAGGAATTGCTGCTACTTTAGCAAGAGAATACTTATTAGGTGGAGATACAAATAGAATTAATAACGAATTAGATATTATTAACTCTATCACTAAAGAAGAAATTAGAGAGGCTGCTAAAAAATATTTAGCAAAAAACAAACGTGTTGTTATGGATTACTTACCAGAATCTCAAAAAAAATAATCAATCTAAAAGAAGAATAATGAAAACGAAGATATATTCAATGATAACCTTACTGTTCTTAGCAGTAAGTATTTCTGCTCAAATTGATAGAACTAAGATGCCAGAATCTGGTACTGCTCCAAAAATAAATATTGGAACACCTAAGAAATTTACATTAAAAAACGGACTACAAGTTTTAGTAGTAGAAAACCATAAATTACCTAGAGTATCTGTTACTTTAAATATAGATAACCCTCCAATGGCTGAAGGTGACAAGAAAGGAGTTTCAGGTTTTGTAGGAGGCTTATTAGGTACAGGTTCTACAACAATCTCTAAAGAAGAATTTGATAAAGAAGTAGACTATTTAGGTGCTAATATTGGTTTTGGTTCTGAAAGTGCTTTTGCAAGTTCTCTTTCTAAATATTTTCCAAGAGTTTTAGAATTAATGGCAGATGCTGCTTTTAATCCTGTGTTTTCTAAAGAAGAATTTGATAAGCAAATGAAACAATCTTTAGATGGAATTAAAAACTCAGAAAATAGTGTATCTGCAATTGCTGGTAGAGTTGATAGATTATTAACCTATGGTAAAGATCATCCTTTTGGAGAATTCACATCAGAAGAAACTTTAAAAAATATTTCTCTAGATGACGTTAAAAATTACTACAATAAAGTATTTAAACCTAATAATACTTATTTAGTGGTTATAGGTGATGTAAACTACAAAAAAGTAAAAAAGCAAATAACTAAGTTATTTAGTGGCTGGGAAAAAGGTGAAATGCAAACTCAAGCTTTACCTGAAGGTACAAACCCAGAAACTGCAGAAATTAACTTTATAAATATGCCTAATGCTGTACAATCTGAAGTTGCTATAATCAATACTGTTGATTTAGATATGAAAGATAAAGATTACTATGCAGTATTACTTGCAAACCAAATTTTAGGTGGTGGTGGTACAGGTAGATTGTATAAAAATTTACGTGAAGACAAAGGATATACTTATGGGGCTTATTCAAGTGTTGGTGCAAGTAGATATGCATCACGTTTTAAAGCTTCTGCATCTGTAAGAAATATGGTTACAGATAGTGCAGTAGTAGAATTTATGAAAGAAATAAATACTATTCGTTATAAGAAAGCTACACAAGAAGAATTAGATATTGCAAAAGCAAAATACGTAGGTAATTTTGTAAGAAACGTACAGAATCCTGGTACTGTTGCAAGTTATGCAATAAGTATTTTACAAAATGATTTACCTAAAGATTATTACGAAAACTACCTTAAAAACATAAACGCAGTTACACTAGATGATGTACAAAATGCTGCAATTAAATATTTTAAAGGTAATAAAGCAAGAATTGTTATTACAGGTAAAGCTATTGACGTACTTAAGAATCTTGAAAAAACAGATTACGTAATTAAGTATTTTGATAAAGAAGGTAACCCAACTGAAAAACCAGAAATGACATTACCAATACCTGAAGGTGTTACTGCTGCAACTGTTGTAGATAAATACTTTGAAGCAATTGGAGGTAAAGATAAAGTATTAGCTGTTACATCTACAATGATGACAGCAAATGCAACTATACAAGGTACACCTATTGTACTTACTTCTAAAGCTGCTGCACCAAACAAAACATCTCAAATAATATCTGTTATGGGTAATGTGATGTCTAAAACTGTTTTTGATGGTGAGCAAGGTTACCAAGAAGCAAGAGGTCAAAAAATGAACTTACCTGTATCTCAAATAGAAAAGGCTAAAAAGAACATGGCTCCTTTTAGTGATTTAGCTTATAAAAATGGGTTATTAGATAGAATTGAACCTATTGATGGTAAAAACTTTTACGTAATTAAATTTGATGATGTAGAAGTATTCTATGATTATGAAACTGGTTTAAAAGCAAAAGAAGTTAGAACTGCAAAAGGTCCTCAAGGTGAAGTTAAAATACCAACAACTTACTCAAACTATAAAGTAGTAGATGGTATATTATTTCCTTATGAAATTGGTCAAAAAATGGGACCTATGGATTTAAAATTCGAAGTAAAAGAAATTAAAATTAATTCTGATGTAACAGATGAAGATTTTAAATAATTTCTAATTTTAGTATAAAATAAAAAAGTCAAAACTTAATGTTTTGGCTTTTTTTATTTTTATAAATTACTTAGACTTGTTAAGTAAATAAACACCTAATAAAATTATAAGACCTGCAAACAATTGAGTAATACTTAATTCTTCACCATCTAAAATACCCCAAAAAACCGCTACAATTGGTATTAAATAAGTAACAGAAGATGCAAATATAGGTGTAGCCAAATGCACCATTTTATTGTAAAAAACTTTAGCAATGCCAGTCCCAAAAATAGCTAATACAGTTATATAACCTAATGAAGCTAAATTATTTGAATCCGTAAAAGAAAAATCAGTAAAGAAACCAGTACTTATTAAAACAATTAAAGCAGGTATTATTAATAATAAAAAATTACCTGTTACAATACTTAACGCACTTAAATCATTCAAATATCTTTTTACAATATTTACATTAAGTGCATAACCAATAGATGCTAAAACTACTAATAAAGAAAACCAATAATTTTGATTAGGGTTTAAATCTGCACCTTTTAAAATTAAAATAACAGTACCTATTAGACCTATAGCAATACCAATAAATTGTCGTTTTTTAAAACTTGCTCCAAAAATTAAAATTCCAAAAATAAAAGTATTAAAAGGTGTGAGCGAGTTTAAAATAGAAGCAATAGAACTATCTATACCATTTACTGCATAAGCAAATAAAAAGACAGGAAAAAATGTACCTAATAAAGAAGTAGTAACAATATGTTTGTAATGTTTCTTTTTAATTTTTTTGAGGCTTTTAAAACTAATTGATAACAAGAAGAAACCTGCAATTAGCATTCTTAAAGCTCCAACTTGAATAGGAGTTAAACCTAAAAGTGCTTTTTTAATTAAAATAAAAGAACTACCCCAAACTAATGAAAGTAATATTAAATAAAACCACTTTTTTTGATGGTTGGTCATAATTTGCTGTATATAATGCAAAAATCCGATAAATATTCCGTTTCTATTTTGATTATTAATAAATTTGTATAATAATTAAATTATAAAATCTAATGAGCTTAAAAAAAACCATAGTTGCATCTCTATTATTTTGTTTTGTTTTAGTAGGATGTAAAACAGAAGAGAAAAAAGAATTAAAAAAAGAAAATGTCTCTTTAGCCATTTCTGGTATGACATGTGAAATAGGTTGTGCAAAAACCATACAATCTAAATTATCTAAAAAAGAAGGCGTAATAGATGCTAAAGTTATTTTTACAGATAGTATTGCCAATATTGAGTTTGATGCAAATACTGTAACTAAAAAAGAATTAATTGCTTTTGTAGATGGAATTGCAGGAGGAGATTTATACAAAGCATCAGAAACTACTAAAAAAACTCATGAATGCACTAAAGAATGTAAAGAAAAGTGTGAATTAAAAGAAGGTAAAAAAGAATGCAAAGAAAATTGTACAATGGCTTGTTGTAAAGACAAAAAAGCTTAATCAAATTTTACTAAATAAAAAAAGCAGGCTTAACAGCCTGCTTTTTTTATTTAGTAATAATATCTTACTTTCTAGTCCAATTTGCTCCCCAAGTAGCATAATCAGTACCAGTTAATGTATTATCTTCTGTGTAGAAATCTGCATCAGTAAAAGTAGATCCAGTATCGTTTTTCAACTTAACATTAACATCAGCAAAAATTACTGAGTTTACATTTAAATCACCACTTAATACTCCAGCACCTGTTGGATTATCTCCTTGGTCTCCATCTAAATCAAAACCTTCGTTAAATCCTTCTATCCAAACATTAGTAAATATACCTTGAGTACCAGCTCTTAAACGAATTGCTTCATTACCTGTTCCAGAACCTAAGCCAATAATTGTTAAATTTGTTACAGTTGGTTTAGAGAAATATTTAGGATTAGAATTGTTACCTATGTCTGTATTGTACCCATCAGCTTCAATACCTTTATCATGATCTGGACCATGCTTTACATATGCATCAGTAATTGTACCTGTGTAACCTTCTGTCCAATCAATAGAATCATCTTGAGCATTAACAACAGAAACATTGCTTACATTTACTGTACCTCCAAAAAACTCAACACCATCGTCATTACCTTCAAACATTTGTATATACTCTACAACAGTTTTATTTCCAACTCCATAAAAAGAGAAACCATTATTTTCTGATTGACCATCTGCTTTACCTCCTGAATATTCAACTCTTACATAACGTAAAATACCAGAATTATCATCAGCTGCAGTACCACCATAAGGTAGGTTAGCAATTTCTGAAGTAGAAGTTGATGTACCTGAAACAGAGTTTATAGGAGCTTTACCTAAGATAATCAGTCCTCCCCAATCACCAGCATTTGCTGTTGTTGCAGAAGAAGTAAAAATAATTGGCTGAGATGAAGTACCTTCTGCCATAATTTTTGCACCTTGAGCAATAGCTAAATACACATCTGCACCAGTTGCAGAAGCCTTAATAACAGTACCTGCAGGGATAGTTAAAGTTGTACCTGTCTCAAAAATTGTAGGACCAGTTAAAATATATTCTTTTGTTGCATCTAAAGTTAAATCTGTTGTGTAATTACCATTAATTTCGATAGCATTACCAGTTGTTGGAGTTCCTCCATTACCATCTATGTTAATTACAATATCAGAAGTTCCATCTTCTCCACAAGAAGAGAATAACAATACTGATAAAAATACTATTGATAAAATTTTAGTTTTCATTTTTTTTAATTTTATAATGTTTCGTTTAATTTAGTTTTTATTAAAAATTATATTTGAAGCTTAAGCTTATATTCATTCCTATTTGAAATTCTGACAAAGTAACATCGCCAATTGGTGTCCCTTCTCTTACTCTAGTAATATTTGGATCTAATAAGTTTTGTGCTTTTAAATTTAGTTCTGTGTTTTCACCAAATTTATTTTTCCAAATAAAATCTAAAGTTGGTACACCTTTTTCTATGATATTACCAATTTGACCAGAACCTAAAGCGTCTATTCTGTCTGAGAAATAAGAAAATACTAATGAAGCTACTGGCTTGTAGTTTTCCCACTTTGTAGGGCTATAATTTATATTTGCATTCATTAAAAATGGAGATGCACCTTGTAATTGATCTGTAGGCCTGTTAAAAGAAGTATCAAATAATTGACCATCAATATTACTATACAAATCTTGCTCAGTGTGCATATAGGTTACATTAAACCCTGCTGATAATTGAGTATCATCATCTTCATTTTTAATTAAGTTTTTTCTAGCTTCAAGTTCAAAACCTAATATTCTTGCATTATCTCCAGTTCTAAAATAACGTTGTGTACCAGTTGCATCATTAGCTATTACTAAGTTTACTGGGTTATTTATTTGTTTCGCAAACATACTTACAGAGAATAATTCATCTCTGGTCATAAACCATTCGTATTTAAAATCAATGTTAAATACTTTAGAAAAAGATGGGTCATTTAGTAAGTCTGGGTTACCACCTATTCTCTGCCCAACTGCTTCGTAAACAAATGGTGCAACTTCTTTAAATTCTGGTACAGAAACAGATTTACTAAATGTAAAACGTAAGTTTTGGTTTTCTTTTAAAGCGTATTTTATATTTAAACTTGGTAAGAAAAAAGTTTCTGTTGCTTCTCTAAATCTTGGATCATTTGGATTGATATTAATTACATCATAATTAATTTCTTGATTAAATGCCTCTAATCGAATACCAGGTACAAAACTCCATTTTTCATTTAAGTTGTATACAGCAGAAACATAACCAGCATTAACTTTTAATTCTCCAGTGTAGGTGTTTTCATTTGCTCCAGGAAAATTAGTTGTTGGCAAATTACCAGGTGATAATGAGTTAAAAACTTCTGTATTATATAATCTTCCAAAATTTTGTAAATTAAAAACTGCATCTAAGTTAGTGATATCATCTACCTCTAATCTTGGAGTTAAAAAGTCATAACCATATCTAATATTTTCAAATTCACGAGTTTTAACTCTTCCATTATAACCATAGTTTAATGTTAATTTATCTGATACAATGTGAGCTAAATTAATTCTGCTATTTGTTTCTCTATCAATAATTTTTTGAAAATATCTTTGATTATCAAAAACTGTATTGCTAAAAAACGAAGGCTTTGTGTTTGGATCATTATCTAATGCAAACTGATAGTTCTCGAAACTAAATCTTCTTCTATCAGGTTCGTGTGCAAAAACATTGTTATAACCAACTCCCCAAGTTAATTGAAACTTGGCTTCTTCTTCATCTAGATTGTAAAATTTATGTTCTCCCATTAATTGGTTAACAAAAATTAAATCTTGATTAAATTGGATGTTTTGTTGAAAAAATCCTCTATCTGTATCTATAAAAGCATCTCTGTTTCTACCTAAACCTTCTGTTCCATAAAATCCAGCCATATCTGATGAACTATTTAGAAACATTGAGAAATACTTTAATTTATTATTGTCATTTATTTTATAAATGGCATTACCCATAACTGTAGTAGCAGTTGTATACTCAAACTCCTGAGAATTAGGGTACTCAATTTTAAAAACATTAGGATAATCTACTAATGGACCTTCTCTAAATTGATAAGAATTTTGAAATGAAGCTGTACCATATAAACTTAACCTTGAATCATCTTTAAAATCAAAAGATTTACCACCAGTTAAACTTAGATTTAAATTAATAGGAGCTCCTCCATTTTCTGGATCTACTCCATGAGATAAAATAACAGCAAATGGGTTATGCTCATATCTTCTATAAAAACCAACTTGACCTGTACCTTCACTCTTTTTAAAAGTTTTTCCTGCTGCTCTTGTATTTATTCCTGTGCCTACAGAAACATCAAAAAAACCATCTCCTTTATATTCTTTAGATATTATATTAACATTACCAGCTGCAAAATCTGCATAAAATTCAGGTGAATACGCTTTACTGATTGAAACACTCTGAATAACGTCAGAAGGGAATAAAGAAAGATCTATATTCTTTTTATTTACATTATTAGAAGGTAATGATAAACCATTTAAAGTAGTGTTTAAATACCTATCTCCTAAACCTCTTACATAAACATTACT
>Ga0209771_1001439_pt1 | contig 15186 bp, 7 predicted proteins | sample SaaInl59LU_5_DNA_FD_184639 | JGI IMG/M metagenome (GOLD analysis project Ga0209771, IMG submission 184639) | Marine microbial communities from expanding oxygen minimum zones in the Saanich Inlet - ESP_59LU_5_DNA (SPAdes) (version 2) | ecosystem: Environmental > Aquatic > Marine > Intertidal zone ...
CATCTGATAATCTAGAGAAATAGTAGATTTCTGTACTTTTACTTAGTTGTTATTCTTTTTGTCTAAGTAAAGGTACTGTGGGTCTGCTCATTCTGTGCCCATTCTTAACTGCGCTCAAGTACTGGTAGAAGGTTATTCAAAATCCTAAACCTAAGTTAATTTTATATGAATTGACTCTTTCTTTTGTTTATTTGTTTAGCTAAGTTTTTTAGAAAAAGGCATAAACTATTTGTTTTTCTCTGTCTGTTAGCTAATAATATTTATAGCCCTTATAATTTAAAAATTAATGAGTTTTTTATGTCTCATTCTGTAAAAATTTATGACACATGTATTGGATGTGTGCGAGTTGTAGAACTTAGCTCTCACCAGTGAGTTCTTGCCCTTACTTATATTACAAAATAGTATATAAATCAGATGACTTCTCTCGTAGAAAATATTCTTGAGTAATTGTAGCATGTCATTATAATATTTCTGATAGCTTCATCAGAGCCAAATTTTATGTTTACTTTTTATCAATTATTAAGAACGATACATTCAGCTAAAAAGATAGTTTATTATTTTATTAAGTTTAGTTCTGTTTACATAATGTGTTGTACATCCATACTTTATGCTTTGTTAAACAGAAATCATTAATTGTAGTTAATGTGTATTTTCGTAACATTTATAGGCTTAAAATGATTTGTGGGTTTAAGTTAAGCAATTATATCGACGGGTGGTAAAACTACGATTTTACACGTTGTCGAGAGTGGTAGAGAATAATTAGATCGTTGGATTTGATTAGGTATCTAGCAGGTTGAGGTAGTATAAAATTCTGCAAGTTTTTTGTTAGACTCTTCATGAAAGCCGTATGCAGAGTAAATTTGCATGTACGGTTTGGAAAACGATATTTTTACGAATATCGATTTTATACACAATGTGTTCGTGCATGTCCGACAGATGGTGCGACCTGTAACTGAATATCCTATTATTTTCTAAAATTATCATTTTTAGAAAATTCTTTAATATAAGTTTCAAAATTATATAGAGCAAACAGTTGGTATACTGGAAATGAATTTTTTGTGATAGCTATGTATTTCTTGGTTCGGGTTTATTGATCAATAACGTCTGAGGATCTTTTTAGCATAAACGTAACCTTTTATAAATTTCATTTAATGCATTTTCGTTAAGATATTTCAAGACAGGGTAAACCTTCAGAGATTCTTTGAGGGGGTAGGATAGAAGAATATACAAGTTTTTGTTTAATTCGCAGCTGTAGGTATATGTATATCTATATGTATATTTGTAAGTATTCGTGTTATGTAGAAAACGCTATAAAAGGGGTAAACTTCTTCTAGAGCTTTTGTAATATTTTTGTTTAATTGAGTATTGAATTGCTTTTAATAGTATCCAACTCGTATTATCAGAAAAAATTCATAAAGTGAATTGAGCTATATACGCTTAGACGTGTACGTATAGATCTAATGGAGACATTGCTAATTGCTAATGCCTACCTAACTTTTAGAAATGGTACCTTGGGACGGGTGTAAAGCTGGCCGTGTGACTCGATATCTATAAATTTTAGTAAAATAGTTCTTTTAGAATTGTATCGATTTATTTTTAAAACTGTTATTATGTGAGGTTTAAGTCCTTAGATCTTACCAGAGGTTTAGTATTTACTTTATACTTTGTGTTTAGTTACAACTTAGTATTTTAGCAAAAGTGAATAATTATTTGGTTTATTATGTTTTTAAAAGCTTCACTATTTGTTTAGTAGTTTTTAGCTTTTATTTTATAGGTTATGTTAAAGTTTTGGTCAGGACTTAACACGGGTATTAAGACGTTAGTATTAGCTCTAGCCATTAAGATAATATTACTAATAGAGACAAATGAGAATTTATATAGTTAACAGAACGATGAAAAGCCAAAAGTCTTTTTAATTAATAGTTAAAAAGACTTTTGTGTGAAAGACAGGATAAAACATATTTGATACTATGAGCTAAATTCGTGATTATTTTGTAAGCTTCTAGTATTAACTACTAACGTTATGCTGGATATAAAAGTTAAGCGTAGTTCACTTTTATATCAGGAGCTGGATGAGATAACTGTCTCACGTCCAGATCTGAAGACGAGAAAATAAAACATATTTTTCTTAGTGTAATAAATCGCTTCAGCACCTCGTACAGAAGATTGTGTTGGTTGTAAGCGTTGTGAATCTGCGTGTCCGACAGATTTCTTAAGTGTCCGTGTATATTTAGGGTCAGAGACGACTCGTAGTATGGGATTAGCTTATTAATAATTTATTCTTTTATTCTCTAGTGATGAAAATATTTATCACTAGAGATACAAGATAGTACTTGAACTTGTATTTTAAAATTAATTTGGTATAATATAAGTACGCAGGCGTGGCGGAATTGGTAGACGCGCGAGATTTAGGTTCTCGTGTCACACGATGTGAGAGTTCGAGTCTCTCCGCCTGTATTTCAATATATGTAATTAATGTCATTTTTCTTTTTGAAATAGGTTTGTCACAAATACGACATTTTGTCAATTCATCTTATTTATAGAAAATTTGATGATCCTGAGATGTTGCGTCTTGTATTTATGGGTGAATAATATCTTGGCTTATTTGGTAATAGATATAAAATATATAAGCTATGGTTATATGGGTCGTCTCGAAACGTAAGCTTGTGTATTTTTTGTCAAACATTACTTTTTGGTTTATTTTACGGGTATACTAGTTTTTAAGGAATTGTAAGTGTATGTATAAGTATTGTGAAGTAAAATTTGTAACTTTTATTATTCTACTATAGTTTTCTCAATCTTTATTCTATATAAGATGAAATGACTATAATTTGCTGTATATTAATTTAAATCGGGCAAGGAGGGATTCGAACCCCCGACACCGTAGTTCGTAGCCACGTGCTCTAGTCCACTGAGCTACAAGCCCCAATAATAGATTCATTTAAGCTCCCCAGGTAGGACTTGAACCTACGACCAATCGATTAACAGTCGATTGCTCTACCACTGAGCTACTGAGGATGCTCTACTTAACTATACTGTTATATTTTAAAAATGTCCAGGTTTTATTTTCACAAAAAATCTTAGTATAGTTCTGGGGTTGGCATGAAATGTGTTATAATCCTACTGTAATTATTTTAAAAGAAAGTCAAAGTTTATTTTTCTTTAAGGAATCCTATGGGACTACCTTGGTACCGGTGCGGCATGTTTTTTGTGTGAAAGCATAATAGCTTCCAACCTCCATATTATCTCTTTTTTATGGAAGTGAAGAAAACTTAATACATAGATAGCTTCATTGTAAGCTTTTCTAATTCTCCAATACATTATTAAAGTTTCTTTTTAATGTAGAGCTTGGTGAAAGCTGTAACGAAGTTTAATAAGTTTAATTTTTGAATTTATTACATATTATTTCCGTTCACTTCTTCAGCTACGAATCTATACTATTTTGGAAAAAAGTAGTGTTCCCAAAGATACTTTCTTAGGGTAGTAAAATCATTTATAATAAGGCTCGTATATTACACAGCTTGTGTAATCGACAAAATTGTGAGAGTAATGATCTAATATTAAAAACTTCAGATTTTTAGTCACTTTAAGAGTTAAGTAAGAATCGGTGCGATCAAAGACTCATTATTGTTAATTTTAAAACAATTATATTAAAGTAAGGTCAAAAGCAATGGTCTGTTTTGTATTGATTCATTTTTAAAAAGGAGAGAACCTTCTTTAACTAGTATATGTATTAGGAACGTGAAAAACTGTACAGGCTTCTTTTGTAGCTTTTGCTAAGGAAAAGTAACTCTGGCAGTGATAGTTGAAACATAGTACTGATTGACGATTAATAAACCTACTTTTAGTAGAGTTCTATTGATCTCAGGAGTAGTTTTATATTGACGTAAGAATTTAGAGTGTATGTATTTCCATATTTATTAGTGGTTTAAAAAATCTATTCACTACGATTCTCGTTTAATAAAACGCTGTATGATATGAAAATATCTTATACAGTGTAAGTGGAGGCTAATAATATAATTACCTATCCATATTGTACACACAGTTGTTTTAAATGATCCAGGACGTTTAATTGCTGTTCATTTAATGCACACAGCATTAGTTTCTGGTTGGGCTGGTTCAATGGCTCTTTACGAACTTGCTATTTTTGATCCTTCGGATCCTGTTTTAAACCCAATGTGGCGTCAAGGAATGTTTGTACTTCCTTTTATGACACGTTTAGGTGTTACTAAATCGTGGGGTGCTTGGAGTATTGATGGTGGTAGTGCTGCAAACCCTGGCTTTTGGAGTTATGAGGGTGTAGCTGCTGCTCACATCGTATTATCAGGTTTACTTTTCCTAGCTGCTATTTGGCACTGGGTTTACTGGGACTTACAATTATTCCGTGACCCACGTACTGGTGATCCAGCTTTAGATTTACCAAAGATTTTTGGTATTCACTTATTCCTTTCTGGATTACTTTGTTTTGGTTTTGGTGCTTTCCACGTAACAGGTCTTTTTGGTCCTGGTATTTGGGTTTCTGACCCTTATGGTATTACTGGAAGTGTTCAGCCTGTAACACCAGCTTGGGGTGCAGAAGGTTTTGATCCTTACAACCCAGGTGGTATTGCGTCTCACCATATTGCAGCAGGTATCTTAGGTATTATTGCTGGACTATTCCACCTTACAGTTCGTCCTCCACAGCGTTTATACAAAGTATTACGTATGGGTAATATTGAAACTGTATTATCAAGTAGTATTGCTGCAGTTTTCTGGTCTGCTTTCGTAGTAGCTGGGACAATGTGGTATGGTTCTGCTGCTACACCGATTGAGTTATTTGGTCCTACACGTTACCAGTGGGATCAAGGTTTCTTCCAAGAAGAGACTCAACGTCGTGTTCAGAAGAGTTTAGAGGAAGGAAACACACTATCTCAAGCTTGGGCTAAGATTCCAGAGAAGCTTGCGTTCTACGATTACATCGGAAACAACCCTGCTAAAGGTGGACTTTTCCGTTCTGGTCCTATGGACAACGGTGATGGTATTGCCGCAGGTTGGTTAGGTCATGCTGTATTTACAGATAAGTCTGGTCGTGAGCTTACAGTTCGCCGTATGCCTACATTCTTCGAGACTTTCCCTGTGTTATTAATTGACCAAGATGGTATTGTTCGTGCTGACGTTCCTTTCCGTCGAGCGGAGTCGAAGTACAGTATTGAGCAAGTTGGTGTTTCTGTAAGTTTCTACGGTGGTGAGCTTGATGGTGTAAGCTTCAATGACCCAGCTACTGTTAAGAAGTATGCACGACGTTCACAATTAGGTGAAATTTTCGAATTCGACCGTGCTACACTACAGTCAGACGGAGTTTTCAGAAGTAGTCCGCGTGGTTGGTTTACTTTTGGTCACCTTTGTTTTGCATTATTATTCTTCTTTGGTCACATTTGGCACGGAGCTAGAACAATTTTCCGTGACGTTTTTGCTGGTATTGACCCAGATCTAGAAGAGCAAATTGAATTTGGTGCATTCCAAAAACTTGGTGATGTTACAACACGAAAGCAAGCAGTATAATTGGTTCTTACTAATATTCTGTTTCTCTTTTTCACGCATGAACTATCGCATGATATGATTAACGTATCTTGTTTATAGGTTATTGTGTACAAACGTGTAAAGTAAATTAGTATTATATAATAACTTTATGGAAGCTCTAGTTTATACATTCTGTGCGACACGAAGGTACATATTTACTCCGTATAATAAAAGATTTTTGGCTGGTATACAGCCTTCACTTGCTAGAGAGTAGTCATATTGGTAATTTTATGATTAGAAGCTTCTCTATTTTCTTCTTTACCCATAGGAGATTCAAGTAGTTAAATTCGGATATAACTGCCTAATGTTTCGTTAGACTAACGCTACTGCCTTATGGTCATTTTTAGGACTTCTGGAAAAAAACGAAGAATGGTTTTTTCCGTATATACCCATATATATAATTAGAATCCTCGGAATAAAGGTTTATATTTCAATTTAATAATATGTAAATATGTAAAACGTGGAAAATACTCGGGAATAGGTTTACTTATTCTAAGGTATAAAGATGCCTATGAAATAAGAGTACTTTATAAATATTAGGCTGGTAGAGTGAAATTCTACTTGAGCCGTATGCAATTTAAATTGCGTGTACGGTTCTTAGAGAGGGAAACCAGAATTTTTTGACCTACTCAATTATTAGTTGGAACGTTAGGAATTATTTTCTTCGCTATTTTCTTCCGCGAACCGCCGCGTATTGTAAAATAGTCTAATAACTTATCCTATTTAAACGGGATAAGTTATTAGACTATTTATTAGAAGAGAGAATTAATACGATCCAAGCAGTTAAAATAATTTTATTTATTTCTCTTTATAAAGCAGTTTTATTATTTATAATATTTGTATAGCTCCGCTTAACGCGGGCTATACAAAGGATTAGTATTAATAATTAAGTATAGTTAATTTTTATATTAACCTAAACTTTTCCAACTCATACCAACGTTATCTAAGATTACAGAAGAGTTGTAAATCTCTAAGATAATAATTAGGAAAACTGCAAAAAGTGCCATAAAAACACCCATTACTACAGTTGTACCCCATCCAGGAGCAACCTTACCATATTCAGAATTTAGTGGTTTTAAAGCGCTTCCTAAAGCAGTTACTTTACCTTGCGTAATTGGTGCTTTGGCTTTCGATGTAGTTGCCATAAAATTTTTAATAAATCGAGTTTGTTTACTTTCTTTAATTTTAAAAAGATCTTAATTTTTATTAATCTTCATGTTCTTCAAAAGGGTCTCTTAGTCCTTGAGAGGCAGGACCAAAACCGATATAAATTGAATACCCAGTAATACTAAGTAAAAGACAGCCGAGAAAGATGGCTGAGAAAAAAGCAGGAGTTTCCATCGTACAGTATGTATTAAAAATACTTTAGTTTTATTATACACTTTTTATGTCGACAAACGGTTTTAAATGTATGAAAAGTCCGTAGTTTTGTAAAAAGATCTCGTTCAATTTAAAAATTTTATTTTTTGAATGCTCACTCAGTTTATAGTACGTTTTATGTTAGTATAGTTTTGTAGAGATTATGTTTTTATTTTGTATTCATTTATTGATTATTTTAATCTAGTTAAATTATGCCATTTTCTATACTTTAAAACGTATTTGAGATTAAAATTAATATTTAATTATATGAGTAAGGTTTACGATTGGTTGTGTGATCCGATGTTTTAATTTAATATGGGTTGAATTCCCATCTAATATTGTCTATAGTAGTAGAATTTGACAAGTTGTAATTTTTTAATTGGCTTGAAGCTCAGTCTTTTGGTTTTACCATCAGTTATTCATACCGTATTATATAAGGTTATTGTTTGAATCTTCTGAATAAAGTATTGTTACGAAATTTAGAATATACCAGAGAAAATAGTCAGGCTATGCTATTTTCGACAATTCAATTGGTATCAGTACAAAGAAGAAACCTAAGTATGATAGTAAAGAAGTAGTTTGATTTGTGGGATTATACCAGTCTATAAGCTGGTGTTTTATCGTTGTTTTGGTACTTAAAGATAATATCTTCTATTTAAAATTCTTAAGTGCTTAGGTCTAGTATTTAGTTCCTCAGCTATTTATTTGCGCTTTAGTATGAAATTTACGTTAAGTAATGGGTCGTTTCTATAAAAAATTACTGACAAGAATAAAATAATATACGTTTTATTTATTTGGAATTTTATTTCTATCCATCCGACTTTTATTGGGTACTCATTTTAGAAATTCATTAGTAAGAATTTTAACCCTCTACTTTTCAAATATTTACCAAAAAACAAATTTTTAATAGTTTTCGAGTACATTTAGTCTTATTTTATTCTGATAATATTATAGAAATTGCATAGTTAGGATTAAAGAGATTTAGTTTCTCCCCAAATATGTCAAATTAATATTTTTCTACTATAGCTAATTGAAGTGAAAGTTTCATGATTAGATATTTAAGGAGAATAGTGTTTATTCTATTTATCCAGTTTATATTAAGAAACGGAGTAATTCAAATCTTATTTTCGTAGTTAAAGTAGTAATACTATAAAATGAAAAATGTTTTGGACAGGGTGCACCAGAACATGTCACTTACTCATCTACGAGTTTTGTTTAATGACTTGGTGCAGGAAATCTATTTCTTTCACAATATTCGTTTGTGTCGTATTATTAATTTTAGTTTTCCAGGAGCAGAATGAAATGAAAGTTTCATGTTCTGTTTTGTAGGGAAGTTAGGGATCTTTCTCTTTCTTACCTAACTGAGGAACGTTTAGAAATTCAATCTATTGCTGACGACGTTAGTAGTAAGTATGTTCCACCGCATGTTAATATTTTCTATTGTCTTGGTGGTTTAACTTTTACTTGTTTTATTATTCAAGTAGCAACTGGTTTTGCCATGGTGCGTAACGTTATTAAATTAGGATACTGGAGATCGTAAATAATCTCCCCGATGTTGACTCTCGGAAACCTTTCGTATAAGCCTACTTTTCAAACTTATTTTTAAGTTGATATGTCACGTGAAAGCGGGTAGGTAACCCAGCATATACGTAGAATGGGTAAATAGTTTTAGGCTTTTAGTCATTCTTTTAAGGTAAAACGGTGAAGAGTTTTTCTCTGAACTATAGACTCGTGGTGAAATTACCAGCATCTTGAATAATTAAGTTAAGATTTCAATAATCAAGATTACTTCGCAGGACAATATTTATGGCGTTGTTAGACCTGTTCAACTTTTGAAGTAACCAGCCTTATTCTTTTATACTTATAAGGTTATGAGTCGGATTTAGCACCAAACTTTGTTTTAAAGTATCCAATTTGTAAGCGTATAAGCTCGCTTTAAGAAAAGGATCTATTTTCTTTTCATAAATATTGCGAGGAGAGTCCTTTTTTGAGGATATTTAACGGTTATATATTTTTTAAGTTTTAAGTGTAGTATAGTAAAATTAATTAGTTACTTTTCAAATTTGACGATTTAATTGATTAGTAATTTTAACTCTAAGAGTGTTTTGATATCTTAAAAAAGAATTTTTATGGAAGAGAAAGAAAAAGTAATTAATGATACTTTTAATATAAATTTTTCTACGTTTAAACAAGAAAATTGTGGTAATGACTCGCTCTTTTATGAATTATACTACCTACGTGCGACACGAAATATTTAGCCATAATTATTAATTGATGGCTCTTATTTATTGTCACTTTTCCAGTGGTCAGTTGTTAGATTACCAGTTTTAGGGCTGAGTATCTCTTCTTAAAAGTTTCATTAGTGTCACTCTTGAAACTAAGCGTTTAAGGGTATTTTTAGCTATTTTCAATACGAAATGCTAGAAGTTAGGAGGTAATGTATTTGAGATCATTATAAGTATAGCCTCGTAATATTTTCTTGGGTGTTTGCATTTTGTATGTACTATTCCTTATAGAAAGCTCGATTGTATAGTCTGTGGGTATTATACTATCCTGATCGTGAGTAAAATAATAATAAGGTAATTCATATTGATACTTGTACATGTCTGGATTAAGTGAAACGTGTAATTTTTTCAGTCTAAGATTTAAGAAATCTTATATTTTCTTTCATTTTAAATGTGATTTAAGAAGGATTGCTTTCCTATTAAAACGTTGTTTAGGTGATTTAGGGATTTCTCTTACACATTCTAGCAAGTAATATTTAGGATTTGCAAGGTAAAACCCTGAGAGAATTTTTGAAATTATTAATTAAATTTTTAGTTAATAGGGTATTACTTGAGCTATATGTGAGGAAACTTACTCGTATAGTTCTTTGGGAGCTTTAAATCTACTGCTACCCACCTTTGTTCACCAATATTTTTCTTAGATGTTTTCAAAATAGTTTCTACTTTCCCACAGAATGATTCGGCTTTATACCTTAAATCTAGTAATTCCCGTTTACACTTTTTTGGGCAGTTGCAGGCTGAGTCGTTAGCCCAACAATTTCGTAGTTATACTTATGTTTATCGATCTTGCAGTTCTCGTTCATATTCTGTTAAAGATAATGTTTTTTTAGAGCAACGTGATATTATTGTTAATGAAAGTCTCAGACTAATTCTCGATTTTATTTTTAAACCTTATTTTGTTAAGTGGAAAGAAGAATTAAAACATTCGCATATTTTAAGCAGTTGTTGTTATTCTATGCAAGAGATATTACCTGATTTTTGCTACCAAATGCGTACTCGTTTAACTAGCACTTCTTTAGGTCTTGGTGGCGAGTTTGATTCGCTTGATCCGGCTATTTGTTTGGTTATTTTACGTCGCTATATTAAAGATCAAAAGTTTTTGGCACTTGTCAATGATTTTCTTTTAGTAACCCCTTTGCAAAAAAGATTAGACTACACTATTTTCACTACGTTATCCCGAAAGGATAGCTTGTTGTGTTTATTATATGATATTTATTATTTTGAATTTGACAAGTTTATCGTACGAATTTTTGGTCGATTAGAATCGAAAATTAATGCAAGTCCTATTCTTAGCGACCCGTATAAGTTTTCTACGCTTCGGATTCTTCATAATTTATATAGTATACGTTGGTATAATTCAGGAAGAGCTAAGAATGACGAGTTAAAATACCTTAGGCCACTTCAAAAAGTAGAAGTTTTTCGTACTCAACAAGTCCCTCGTTCTTCAACAGTTATTTATTATCGTTACCTTACAAGTTGGGTAGTTTTTCTTTCGTCAGATAATTCTATAAATCTCGAGCAGACTAAGCTAATAGTTTCAGAATACATACAAAGCCAATTTAGGCCACGCTTTTTGAAAAAAGTTTGTCATGATATAAATCTGACAAACGGTTTCTTGTTTCTAGGTTACTCTAGTAAAGTGTCTACAGGACCAACAAAACGTTTACGAGTTTCGAGTAATTCCTTTAGTGTTTCGCACGCTATTATTACTCCTGATCGACAGCAGATTTTGCATTATCTTTTTTTACAGTCTTTCATAACAAAAAAGAACTTTTTTCCAATAGCTAAGCGTGGTTGGGTGACTTTCTCTGATTACGAGATAATATGTAATTTTAGAAAAACTTTTCTCGAGGTTACTTATTACTATAAATATAGTGATAGTCTTAAGTTTTTGAATTTTGTTCATTATCTTCTTAAGCTCTCGTGTGCAAAAACTCTTGCTTATAAAAATCGAATTTCTTTAACACAAGTTTTCACTCAGTATGGATTGACATTAACAACTGAGAAACGAATATACTTACGCCAGTATTATAAGACTAGCAGTATCTCTTTTCCATCCTTGATCGATTTTAAAAAAGCATAAGTTTAACACTTATAATTATGTTTTCTTATTTAATCATTTGTATATGACCGTTATTGTAGAGCCGAGTGCTAAGAGACTAGCATGCTCGGTTCGGGAAGGGGCTAAAGATGAGATTTTTTGGTCTACTTTCATACTTTCTATTACCGACCAACAGTAACAGAAGCGTTTGCTTCTGTTCAATACATCATGAATGATGTAAATTTTGGGTGGTTAATTCGTTCGATTCACAGATGGTCTGCTAGTATGATGGTACTAATGATGATTTTACATGTGTGTCGAGTATACCTAACAGGAGGATTCAAAAAGCCTCGTGAGTTAACTTGGGTTACAGGTGTTGCTTTAGCTTCGCTTACAGTATCTTTTGGTGTTACAGGTTATTCATTACCTTGGGACCAAGTTGGTTACTGGGCTGTTAAGATTGTTACAGGTGTACCGGATGCGATTCCTGTAATTGGTTCATTTGTTGTAGAACTATTACGAGGAAGTGTTAGTGTAGGTCAGTCTACTTTAACACGTTTTTACAGTTTACACAGTGCGACTTGATTCTAACAATATGTTTTATTATTGAATACTATACGTGTTGTATTTATTCCTGAATTAGTTTCCTTGTGAACTTCTTAAAGCGGATAGTATTTACCTAAATTTAGTTAATTAAAGAATAGAGAGCGATTAAGAATTCATTTTCTCAATTATTAATTACTTCTCGAATTTGTTATGTGTAAGAATTTTTAGTTTGATATTTTATTGGGAAAGATCTTAATAGGACTATTTTTTTATATATTGTTAAGACTAGTTTATTCCGTTAATTTGTATGGTCTTTCAATGGTCCATTTTTATTCACGGTTTTAGGAAAGAGTTTAAGTTTATATCCTAGTTTTTATTAGGGTTTATAGTATATACTTTTGCCTGCAAAGAAAGCTGAGTACTCTTCAACTACAGGAAAGTTTGTGCAATGAAAATTTAAAATTGAACCACTTATTGTGGTTAGTTGTTTTTTTTAGTTTATCGTATAGTAAATATGAAAGCATAAAATTTATCTCAATTCATTTGTTTTCTTCCTTGTTAATTAAGCCGTATGCGTTGAGAAATGCATGTACGGATTTTTTGGAGGAGTTTTTAGATAAAAATTCCTACCAGACCTTTTGTTCTTCCATTACTAACAGCAACATTTATGTTAGCTCACTTCTTAATGATTCGTAAGCAAGGTATTTCTGGACCTTTATAAACTGTAGTTTTCTAGTTAATATTTGTTCTAAGACGTTCCTGTTTGTTTTATTTATAATATATTAACTATTAATGATTAACAAATTTATTATGGCAGCTACTGTAAATACAAGTACAGGTGTTATTACACAAATTATTGGTCCAGTTATGGACATCGCATTCCCTCCAGGGAATATGCCAGCTATTTACAACTCACTAATTATTGAAGGGACTATCGAGTCTGGTGAGAAAGTAAAAGTAGTTTGTGAAGTTCAACAGTTATTAGGTGACAATGTTATCCGTGCGATTTCAATGAGTGCTACTGATGGTCTACAACGTGGTATGACGGCTGTAGATACTGGTTCTGCTCTAGCAGTTCCTGTTGGAACTACTACATTAGGTCGAATCTTCAACGTATTAGGAGAGCCTGTAGACCAGATGGGTGACATTGACACTAGCAACACATTACCTATTCACCGTTTAGCGCCATCTTTCGTTGATTTAGACACACAACTTTCTATTTTTGAAACTGGAATTAAGGTAGTAGATCTTCTTGCTCCTTACCGTCGTGGTGGAAAGATTGGTCTTTTCGGTGGAGCTGGTGTAGGTAAAACTGTACTAATCATGGAACTTATCAACAACATTGCTAAGGCTCATGGTGGTGTTTCAGTTTTCGGTGGTGTAGGTGAGCGTACACGTGAAGGAAACGACTTATACCAAGAGATGAAAGAATCTGGTGTAATTAACGCATCAAACTTCGCAGAGTCTAAGGTAGCTCTAGTTTACGGTCAAATGAATGAGCCTCCAGGTGCTCGTATGCGTGTTGGTCTTACTGCTCTTACAATGGCAGAATACTTCCGTGATGTAAACAACCAAGACGTATTACTATTTATCGATAACATTTTCCGTTTCGTACAAGCTGGTTCTGAGGTATCTGCATTACTAGGTCGTATGCCGTCTGCCGTAGGATACCAGCCTACTCTAGCTACAGAAATGGGTGGTCTACAAGAGCGAATCACTTCTACTAAGGAAGGTTCAATCACGTCGATTCAGGCTGTATACGTTCCTGCAGATGACTTAACAGACCCTGCACCGGCAACTACTTTTGCTCACCTTGACGCAACTACTGTATTATCTCGAAACCTTGCTTCTAAAGGTATTTACCCTGCTGTAGACCCATTAGACTCAACATCTACAATGTTACAGCCTTGGATCGTTGGTGAAGATCACTATGACACTGCTCAAGCGGTTAAGCGAACTTTACAACGTTACAAAGAACTACAGGATATTATTGCTATTCTAGGTCTAGATGAGTTATCAGAAGAAGACCGTTTAGTTGTAGCTCGTGCTCGTAAGGTTGAGCGATTCTTATCACAGCCTTTCTTCGTAGCAGAAGTTTTCACAGGTTCTCCTGGTAAGTATGTAAGTCTAGCTGAAACAATTGAAGGTTTCAAGATGATTCTAGCTGGTGAATTAGATGCACTTCCAGAGCAAGCTTTCTACCTAGTAGGTACTCTAGAAGAGGCTGTATCTAAAGCTGCAAGTTTATCATAATTTTATTTAAATATTCTTTGCTGTAGATCATTATTAGATTTACAGGAAAGAATAGTTTTTATCAGTTTGATTAAAAATTCAATTGATTACAACGTTAAAATGAGTTTAGAAGTTTCAATTATTGTCCCTGATCGTGTTTTTTGGAAAGATGATGCACAAGAAATCATTTTCCCAACTCTTACAGGTCAGATGGGTGTTTTAGAGAACCACATTCCTTTACTAACAGGTTTAGATACAGGAGTTATGAAGGTTCGTCAAGGTACTGATTGGATTGCTGTTGCTGTTATGGGTGGTTTTGCGTTAGTTAATGAGAATAAAGTGACAATTCTAGTAAATGAAGCGGCGGTTAGCTCAGACATTGATGCACAGGAAGCAGAAGCACTATATTTACAGACTAAATCTGAGTTTGAAAAAGCTGCTGAAGGAAGTAAAGAGAAGGCAGAAGCTAATATTCAGTACAAAAAAGCTTTAGCACGTTTCGAGGTTACTAAAGAGTTAGTTCTTTAATTTAAACGAAATTTAAAATATCACTTGTATATTTTTAACGCTAAATAAGCAGTAAATGTTAATAGGTATTGTATAAAACTTTTAAATTTCGTTTTATTAGGAATAAAAATTCATACGGAAATACTTTTATCGTATAATTAAATTCGTTTCTTCACATCTTGGAGAAAAGTTGTTATAATGAAAATGGGTTATATGTCTTTTACATATACCATTCATCGAGCAGAATATTTATAGAATAAAATCTTAATTTTATGGAGGCATATTGTCACCACAAACTGAAACTAAAACAGGCGCAGGATTCAAAGCCGGAGTTAAAGATTACCGTCTTACTTACTACACTCCAGAGTACCAGGTAACAGAAACTGACATCTTAGCAGCTTTCCGTATGACACCTCAACCAGGTGTTCCTGCAGAAGAGTGTGGAGCAGCTGTAGCAGCTGAGTCTTCAACAGGTACATGGACTACTGTATGGACTGATGGTCTTACTCAGTTAGACCGTTACAAGGGTCGTTGTTATGACCTTGAGCCTGTTCCAGGTGAAGAGAACCAGTACATTGCTTACATTGCTTACCCTATCGATCTATTCGAGGAAGGTTCTGTAACTAACTTACTTACTTCAATTGTAGGTAACGTATT
>Ga0209771_1001440_pt1 | contig 15174 bp, 11 predicted proteins | sample SaaInl59LU_5_DNA_FD_184639 | JGI IMG/M metagenome (GOLD analysis project Ga0209771, IMG submission 184639) | Marine microbial communities from expanding oxygen minimum zones in the Saanich Inlet - ESP_59LU_5_DNA (SPAdes) (version 2) | ecosystem: Environmental > Aquatic > Marine > Intertidal zone...
AACACTTTTGCTTTCGTCTATGATGGGGTGGTGTTTACCCCTACGGATGCCAACTCACGTGGTTTTGGAATAGATGGAGGAGATACCCCAGGGCTTTCTGTTTATGGAGATTATATAGGAACTGAGCATTATTCAAATAGAATTGAGGCAATAAGATATACCAATACAAAAAATGTAGATGTTATATACGTGTATATATATAAACTTCGCTCTAGAGGGGTAGGGACTTATCCTTTAGGAACTTATAGTGTTAGGGAGGGTTTTAAACAACCTTATAACAGTTATATTTCTATGTATGCCAAAAGCCCTAGTTCTGGAGAATGGGTTATGTACTATTCTTATGAAAATTCTGGGGAAATCATCATCACGAGAAAAGATGAAGACCATATTATTTTTTCTGGCACTTTTAGTGGAAAGTTAAAATCTTGGAATGGCACAGAAACCATAGAAATTAGCCATGGAAGATTTGATATCAATAAAAGGGAAGTTAATAATCGATAAATAAAAAAAGATATGAAAAAGACATTATTCATCCTATTGGTTTTTTTAGGAACAAAAAACCTATTGGCCCAAGAAGAAAATTATACGGTAGATGATTTGTTACTGCGTGGATTGCGGGCAGGTACAACTGCTATTGCCGGAATGACGCCACAAAACATTGCCAGTAAAATACTTATGGAAAGAAGTGGAGCGTTTGCTTACTTGAGCGCTTTTCATCAAGGAGTCAACAAATCAAATGTGGCTTATTTCGAACAAGCACTCACAGACATTTACATGGCCTCAAATCAAAATCAATTCACCGATTTTGAGGGGCTTAGAAATATGGTATCAGAAGAAACCGAAACGGAGAACGAAGTAAGTGTGGGGATTTTAAATACCAGTTACGAAACCATCAACTACAACCCAAAAAATCCCAAAGACCCAAACAATGGATTTACATACATAGAGGGAGTAAGTTTAACGCCTATTGTTGGCAAACAGCAATTTATCGACCACCATACCACGGTTGTTTCCCCTCTAAAAGATTTTGTAAAAGGAGATGTGATCAAGTTCAAATTTAGTGCTGATTTGTTGTTCTCCAACGGAAAAACCATCAACACCCTCCGTGCCGATTTGGGCGATGGTGCGTACAGGACTATTATTGACAATGGAACACTGCAAACCAAAGAGGTAAGTATTCCCATTGCAAAAAGTGCAAGGGTAGAGCAAACCTACCAAATTACCTATACGGGAGGTGAAACACAACGAACCAAAAGCATCCTCTACGCCAGAAGTGTTTCCAATCCGCCAGATGAAGAAAGAGCAGAAGACACGGAAGATTTTCAGCATACTTCAAGATATGGATTTCCGGGTTATTCGGGATCAAGGCCTTACAAGGGTATTATTCAGTATCGTATTTTTTATGCCAGTGCAGACAAAATACTTAGGAAACCTGTTTTTATTTTAGATGGTTTTGACCCTGGAGACCAACGTAAAATAGAAAGAGTGGATTATGACAAACCTGAGGATGAAGATGAGCATACGTCTATTTATAACAAAATGAATTATGGTGATGAAGAGAAAAAACAAAACCTCGTAGAAACACTGCGTCAGGACAAAGGCTACGATGTTGTTGTTTGTAATTTTCCAAAACAAAAAATTGAGGGAGACTTAGTCGAGATTTGTCATATAGTAGGGAGAGGTGAGGAAATTTGCACGACGATTTCTGGCAGTATTCGAGGTTCTACTCTTGACGGCGGAGCAGATTTTGTAGAACGAAATGGTTTGGCTTTTGTTAGTTTGATACAAGACATCAATCAAAAATTGGTAACCAATGGCAGTAATGAACAGTTGGTGGTTATGGGGCCTAGTATGGGGGGAATTATTTCAAGATATGCTCTGGCACATATGGAAAAAATGGAAGCAGAAACCAATGATGCTATTTGGGATCATAATACCAAGCTTTGGGTAAGTATAGATGCTCCTCATTTAGGAGCTAACATTCCCATTGGAATTCAAGCTTTGATAAATATTATAGGAAATGTAAAAGGAGATGTTGGTGCAATGAGTACTTATAGGAATTCATTAAAATCAGTTACTGCAAAACAGTTTTTAATCAATCAACATAAAGAAGGTGGTACTTATCACCATTTGGATTATGCCTATATGAATGGGAGGGTACTAGAGCAAGGCTATACCACAGAGGGAGGAGGACCGTTTTATAAGCAATTTTACAAAGCGCTTTACACCAATGGTTTGCCCAATAGTAATGGTTTTCCCATGAATTTGAGAAAAGTTGCCATTGCAAACGGAAATGCTGAGGGGACTAGAATAAGTTCAGATGCTCAAGAAACATTTTATACTAGAGGTTATATATTATGGGGTGCAACACATGTATCTACTTTAGGAATTTGGAACTTGCCAAGTTTTGATCGTGGAACCCATCGAATTTCAAAATTTAAAAAAAGTTTTGATACCAAAACAGCAATAGGTGCAAATTATAGCAGAAGAGGAAATTTTGACATTTTGCCTGGGGGTTATACAGATACTTATGAAACAGTCAGAAAAGAGGCTGAAAAAAAACCCTTTGTCAGTTGGGAAGTGGCAACAAATATAGAAAACCACAGTTTTATACCCACCGCTTCTGCTTTGGCAATTAAAAACCCACAAAGTGATTGGGGAAGAGATTTTAGAAGAGATTATTTTTGTGATGATGAGAATTTTACTCCTTTTGATAATTTTTATATTCCTAACTCAGGGCTTGAAGAACACATACAAATTACCAATGAAAACGTAGCTTGGTTGTTGCAAGAATTAGAGGGTGTAAGAGGGAGTATTGTAAAGGAAATCAACAATATAGATGTTGTATTTGGCACTCTTGCAGACTACACTTCTAATGGTACACTGTCGGTGGCTAATGGGGTGGTTAGGAATGGCGCCCAGGTAAATTTTAGAGCCAAGCATAAAATTGTTTTTCATTCAAACTTGAGTATCGAAGCGGGAGCTGAGGTCTTCGCTGAAACCTCGGGTACGGTGGTTGATTGTGCCGACATCGTAAGGAGTTCTAGATTGGCCTATGAAGAGCCTGTTTTTTTACCTTCTGACAACTCCCTGGAAGCAGAGGTTGACAATGCGATCTCCCCAGACATCACCAGGTTTCCTTCTGGAACAGAACAAATTACTTTGGGTCCAAATCCTTCCCATACGACCATCAAGATTAGTGCTGCAGAAAATACAACGATTTATAAAGTAGAGGTGTATGATCTTTTGACTCGTGAGAAAAAGATGACGATAACAGATCGTTTTGATTTCATTGAAGTGACTTCTCTGACTCAGGGTTTTTATGTGGTCAAGATCACCACTTCTGAAGGAGTGGTCACTAGGCAAATGTTAAAAAACTAGGGGCATTCTTATGAAGGTATAATCCGTCTAACAATTAAAAACACAACAATGAAAAATAAGATAATGAGTAGTTTTTTTCGCCTTACCCTTTTGTTGCTTTTGGCTATCGCTGTTTCTTGCACCCAAGAAAGCATAGAAGATCAATTGCCCCCCATTAGCCAAACAGGGGCCAATACTTTTGCTTTCGTCTATGATGGGGTGGTGTTTACCCCTACTGGTTCCAACTCACGTGGTTTTGGAATAGATGGAAGTGGTGCCTCGGGGCTTATTTTTAGCAGAGGTTATTATGCGGATGAAGATCCTAATTCTGTCAAAATTCAAGCAGATAGATATACCAATATAAAGAATGTTTTATTTATTTACATATACATATATAAACTAGACTCTATAGGCATAGGGACTTATCCTTTAGGGACTTATACTGTTAGAAATGGTTTCTATGAACCCTATAATAGCTACATTGTCCTGTATGCCAAAAGCCCAAGTACTGGAGAAAGAGTTGGGTATTCTTCTTGGGACAATTCTGGAGAAATCATCATCACGAGAAAAGATGAAGACCATAGTATTTATTCCGGCACTTTTAGTGGAAAGCTAAGAAACGAAACAGAAACCATAGAAATTAGCCAAGGAAGATTTGATATCAATAAAAGAACATATAGAGATAAAGAATACAAATAAAAAAAGATATGAAAAAGACCGGTGCAGACCCACTCAGCCAGTATGCTAACCTCATCAAAACAGCTGTTGTTATAGCGACAACTGCTTTGATGATGTCTGCATTGCAATATTTTAAAACAGACCAACAAAGAATAGCCTATGTATATGTTGACGATGTGATTGCAGAATATCACGCGATGCAAGATGCAGATAGTCGATGGAAAATACAAGAATCAAAACACAAGCAAGAGTTGGATAAATTCACTATTGACATTCAAGAAAAAATAGAATGGCTTCAAGAACACAAAAAAAAGTTAACGGAAAATGAATTGTTGGACAAACAATATGAAATTATGGATATGGAAAGAATCCACCAACACAGCCAACAAAAATCTTACAAAGAACTGGACAGTATTAAAAATAGTTGGTTGGTTCCTATTTATGAAGAGGTCAATCAATATATCAAAACGTATAGCCAAAACAATGGGTATGATTATGTTTTAGGAAATGTAGGCAATGGAAACATCATGTATGGAAACCATACCCACGATATTACTTTAGAAGTAATTGACGGAATAAATGTTGCGTATAATATTGAAAACTTAAAAAATTGAAAGATTTAAGATTCAAGTTTAATTTAAATTTTGCGCTTCATATTTTATGTTTGGTACCGTTTGTATTGATGTTCGCAACCCCATTTGTGTCCTATCCTGGTTTTGTAGATGTTGTTCTTGGTCCAAAACTAATTTGGATAGGTTTGACTACGACAATTTTTGCTTTCTTATTTTTTTTAAGAAATGTAATCCTTAAACCCCAATATGGTTGTGCGGTAAATGAGATTGATATTTGTGTTCTTTTATTTTTTCTAATCTTGCACATCAATCATTTGTTCACAGATATTTCCTATATCTCTTCAAAAATTTCTATCTCTACTACGGTTGTCGTTTGTTATGTTATTTTTAGACTAAAGTTACAAGCAGTTTCTATAGAGAAATACCTGTTTTTATTGATCCCTTTGTTTTTTGTGCTCGCTTTTGTGACTTCCATTATGGTATTGAACCAATATGTTTTATTGAATGAATTTGATAAAGGTCTTGGAATGACGGCTGCTATGGGGAATTCTGGAGCGGTGGCGTCTTATTTAGGAATGCTTGTTCCATGGATGTTGGTTTTTGTGAATGCGGCAAAAACTCCTATTTTACAATATCTATGTAGAGTTACCCTCATGCTTACTTTGATGGCTGTGTTTTTTACACAAGCCAGAGCCTCTTGGGTGGCAATATTATTGAGCAGTTTATTTGTGCTGATGGTCAAATACAGAAGAGAAATTAAAAAAATGACCAGTACAAACATCAATATAAAACCGCTCTTTGTAACCTTGTTTTTGATTCTATTTATTTTAGGAAGTTATGCCCTATTTCATTTAAAAAAAGATTCGACGAATGGTCGTGTTTTTATATGGCAACGAACAATAGAGTTGATTTCCGATGATCCACTTACAGGAGTTGGTTTTCATAAATTTGGAAGTATGTATCCTACCTATCAAGCCTCTCATCTAGAACATTACCCAAACGATCCAAACCGATTTCTAGCCAATGACATCAATCATCCCTTTAACGAATATCTTTATTTTTTGGCAGAGCTAGGGCTGATAGGCTTTATTTTCTTCATACTGCTGTTAACGTTTGTTTTTTTAGCCTATTGGCATCAAAGAAAACAAATGAGCAATGTGCTGTTGGCAAGTTATGGAGGGGTACTTTCCTTTGTTGTTTTGTCATTTTTCACCTATCCTTTTCAAATTTTTTCTATTCAATTTTTAGTCTTTTTTTTTATGGTTGTCATTGCCTCATCCCTTGGTAAAAATCCATTTTTTATAATTCCTAAGCAGATCATTGTTTGGGTAAGTGGTGCCCTTTGTGTCCTCATGGTTTTAGTATCAAATACTGAATTCAAAAGATTTAAAAGAGAAATTTATGGGCATCAAATTGACCGTTCAAATCAATTGTTTTATTGGAAAACACGTTATAGAATGTTAGAGAATTTGTATGAGTTAAACAGAACGAATGGGAGATTTTTAAGTGCTTACGGAATAGAACTTACGATGCATAAGGAATATGAAGAAGCGATTAAGATATTGCAAGAAGCAACACACTACACGAAAACAGCTGATTTGTATTTGCACTTGGGGATCTCTTTTGAAGAAAGGAGTGATTTTGATCAAGCCAAGGCTGCCTACGAAATGGCTACCAGTATGGTGCCTCATAAATTTTTGCCTAAATACAGATTGGTCTACCTATACGATAAAATAGGCTTAAAAAATGAAGCCTTGTATTTGGCAAAGAGGATATTGGTTACTCCTGCTAAGGTACATTCTAAATCAGTTGTAAAAATTAAACACGAAATGAGAAAGTATGTAAAGAATATGTAAAAGTTCGAATGGGTACGAAAGATTAAAAACTTAAGTGATCCGTTGAATTAGATGTCTCATAAGCCCCATAATTAATTATTTTGATGAAAAAAACACGATTGTTTTATTTTTTAATATTGTTGCTCTTCATAAGTTGTGGTAATGACATAGAATTGTATACCAAAGAACTAAGCCCTAGACTAGCAAACAACCTAGAGGTTGTTAAAGCCATTACGCATTATAAACACAAAGGAGAAACTCAAAAGATAAAAGCTTTATTGTTTTTGCTAAAAAATATGGATGGGCACTATGCGGTGAGTAATGTTTTGTCAAAAGAATACGATTCTATTTTGTCTCCCAAAGAATTTGGAGGGCAATTGCCAGCTAATGAGACCAAATACGGTATTGCGTTACAAAAGCTTATTGTTCTTGAAGAAAAATACAAAGGCATCAAATCAACGCTTACTAAAATTAGATATGATAACCAGGTTTTGGTATCCGACTATTTAATTGAGAATATAGATGCCTCTTTTGAGGTGTGGAAAAAGTCACCATGGGCAAAAGATTTGTCTTTTGACGATTTTTGCGAAACGATTCTTCCTTACAGAGCCGACCGAGAGCCCATCCATCACTGGCGTAAAAAAGCCTATGAAAATTTTAGTTGGGTGATGAAAACAAATCCTCAAATAGACAGGATTAGTGCTTGTTCTATCATTAATGATTCTCTAAAAAAGGTATTGAGTAATATGATAGAAATGAATATGTACCCTAAAAGGCTTACTTACGATAAGATGTACAAATTTAAGTTAGGGATTTGTGAAGATGAAACCACCTTTGCAGTGTTAGCCATGCGTTCTGTAGGGCTACCTGTAGGAATAGATTTTGTGCCTCAATGGCCTTGGAGAAGCATGGGACATTCGTGGAATTATCTTTTGCTAGAAGATGGTCGCACAGTACCCTTTATGGGAACAGAGACAAATCCTAAAGTACCTCATTTTGAAAAAGATAAAAAAGGGAAAGTGTTTAGAAAAACTTTTTCAAAACAAGAAACCACCTTGGCACAAATAGAGAAAGATCATAGTAAAATTCCAGATTTTTTCAAATCGCCATACCTTAAAGATGTCACTCACTTGTATGGGAAAACATACGATGTTACCATTCCCTTGGAATCCCCTACCTATGGTGAAGAAAAGTATGTCTATTTATCTGTATTTGACAATCAAGAATGGGTGTCTGTAGACTGGGCTGTTTCAAAACAAAAAGAGGCTACGTTTAAGAATGTTGAAGGGGGAATTGTTTATTTGCCTCTGTATTACCGACAGCAACAATTTCTATCTGCAGGGCATCCTGTGGTTGTAAATGAAAAAGGAGAAGCAACTCAGTTGATTCCTAATAAGGATAAAACACAGACCCTCAAGCTCAAACGAAAATACCCACTACACAAACGAATGGATGATTATTTGAAAAATATGATTGGAGGTAGGATAGAGCTGTCAAATCACGCAGATTTCCGTAAGCCGTATGTTATGGCTACGATTGAAGCAAAGCCCAAACCCTATTTAAGGACGATTAAAGCCATGGATACAATAGGAAAGTACAAATACATTCGATATCTATCCTCAGCACAAGATAGTGGAAGATGTAATGTTGCTATTTTTAATGTCTATGGACGAAACAATAGGGGGAGCATTAAATTAAAAGGAGAACTTATAGGAACGAATCGCTCTTACAGGGGATATGGTGCAGAAAAAAGGATGGCCTTTGATGATGATCCTTCTACTTTTTTTGATGCTCCAGAAGAAGAATGGGGCAAAGCATGGGTGGGTTTGAAATTTGAAGAGCCTTCAGCGGTTTTCAGTGTGGATTTTATGCCAAGAAACGATACCAATACTATTTTTGAAGGACAAGAGTACGAGTTGTTTTACTGGGATAAAGGTTGGCAGGGTCTGGGAAAAAAAATCGCGAATGATTCACGGTGCATTAGCTTTGAAAAAGTTCCGCTTGGGGCATTGTATTTGCTACACAATTATTCGGGCGGAAATGAAGAGCGTATTTTTAAATATGAAAACGGAAAAGTACATTGGTATTGATAAAAAGAATATAAAAAACTATTTCGTTGTTAAATAATTTTATATCTTTGCACGGCTTTTTAAGAAAACATTATGAATATTTTTAATTACATAAAATCGTCATTTTCAGAGTTGAAAGACGAAATGACTTGGTCCTCCAAAGAGGAAGCTCAAAAATCTACTGTTGTTGTAGCTTTGTTTACGATTGTTTTTGCAATCGCAGTGTTTTTGGTAGATCAAGGGTTTCAGAATACCTTAGAAGGTTTTTTTAATATTATAAAGCAAAAGTAAATTATGGCTGATTCTGTAAAGAAATGGTATGTGGTTAGGGCTATTGGTGGTCAGGAAAACAAGGTAAAAAATTACATTGAAAATGAAATTTCGCGCTTGGGTTTATCAGACTATGTAGATCAGGTATTGGTGCCAACAGAAAAAGTTGTTCAAGTTCGTAACGGGAAAAAGGCAACGCGTGAGCGTGTGTATTTTCCGGGGTACATTATGGTAGAAGCTAATTTAGCTGGAGAAGTACCTCATGTAATCAAAGCAGTAACAGGTGTGATTGGTTTTCTTGGTGAAACCAAAGGAGGTGAGCCGGTTCCAATGAGGCAAAGTGAAATCAATAGGATGTTAGGTAAAGTTGATGAATTGACTGTTCAGCCAGATCATAACATTGCAATTCCTTACACTGTTGGAGAAACGGTTAAGGTTATTGACGGGCCTTTTAATGGTTTTGATGGTGTGATCGAAAACATACATGAAGAAAAAAGAAAGCTTGAAGTAATGGTTAAGATTTTTGGTCGTAAGACACCGTTAGAATTAAGCTATATGCAAGTTGATAAAATATCGTAAATAAATAGAGTGTTACAAATTAATTTTGTGTTTGCTTCCAACTAATACACAAGGTTTAATTTAATTTTATATTAAAAATGGCAAAAGAAGTAAGTAAAGTTGTAAAATTACAGGTTAAGGGAGGGCAAGCAAATCCTTCACCACCAGTAGGTCCTGCTTTAGGTGCTGCCGGAGTTAATATTATGGAGTTCTGTAAGCAGTTTAATGCTAGAACCCAAGACAAGCAAGGAAAGGTTTTACCAGTGGCAATTACTGTCTATTCTGATAAGTCTTTTGAGTTTGTTGTTAAAACTCCTCCAGCTGCAGTTCAAATTTTAGAAGCTGCAAAACTAAAAAGTGGATCAGGTGAACCTAACCGTAAGAAAGTTGCGAGTATTACTTGGGATCAAGTAAAAGCTATCGCGGAAGACAAAATGCCAGACTTAAACGCATTTACTGTGGAGTCAGGTATGAAAATGGTTGCAGGTACTGCAAGATCAATGGGTATAACAGTTAGCGGAGACGCTCCATTTTAATCGATAAACAAAAAACATGGCAAAATTAACAAAAAAGCAGAAAGAAGCTCAAGCTAAGATTGACAGTTCTAAAGTTTATTCTTTGAGTGAGGCAACTTCTTTAGTAAAAGAAATTACATCAGCTAATTTTGATGCATCTGTAGATGTTGCGATTCGTTTAGGGGTTGATCCTAGAAAAGCAAATCAAATGGTACGTGGTGTAGTAACTCTACCACATGGTACAGGTAAAGATATCAAAGTATTAGCATTGGTTACACCAGACAAAGAAGCAGAAGCTAAAGAAGCTGGTGCAGATTATGTTGGTTTAGATGAGTATTTAGCAAAGATAAAATCAGGTTGGACAGACGTTGATGTTATCATTACGATGCCAGCAGTAATGGGGAAATTAGGTCCTTTGGGACGTGTTTTAGGACCAAGAGGTTTGATGCCTAATCCAAAGACAGGAACCGTTACTATGGATATCAAAAAAGCAGTAACAGAAGTAAAAGCTGGTAAGATTGACTTTAAAGTTGATAAAACAGGTATCATTCATGCTGCTGTTGGTAAAGTGTCTTTTGATGCTCAAAAATTAAACGACAACGCTGACGAATTAATTCAAACAATTATTAAGTTAAAGCCTACTGCGGCAAAAGGAACTTATATCAAGAGTGCTTTCATCTCTTCAACACAGTCTCCTTCGGTTCAGTTAGACCTTAAATCGCTTTAATTAGCTGTTAAAACTCATACACAATGACAAGAGAAGAAAAATTTCAAGTAATTGAAGATTTAACAAGCCAATTAGCAGAGAGTTCAGTGATTTATTTAGCCGATATTTCAGGTTTAGATGCTACTGCAACTTCTAACTTAAGAAGAGCTTGTTTTAAAGCAGATGTTCAATTATCTGTAGTGAAAAATACATTGCTAGAGAAAGCAATGGAGAAGTCTGATAAGGATTTTGGTGACTTACCTTCAACTTTAAAAGGAAATACCTCGGTATTCTATGCTACGGTAGCAAACGCTCCTGCAAAAGTAATGCAAGATTTCTTAAAGAAATCAAAAGGTGAAAAACCATTGTTGAAAGGAGCTTATATTGCTGAAGAAGTATATATAGGAGCTGATCAGTTGTCTGCTTTAGTTGCAATCAAATCTAAAGAAGAATTAATTGGTGACATCATCACTATCCTACAATCCCCAATCAAAAACGTTGTTTCAGCGTTGACCAATGAGGATCGTACAGACAAAGCTGGTGAAGCTGTAGAAGCATCTACAGAAGCAGCAGCAGAATAATTAGCGCACAAATAAATTTATAATACACCACGTTGTAACAGACGTACAAACAGAATCAAAATGGCAGAATTAAAAGATTTCGCAGAACAATTAGTTAACTTAACAGTTAAAGAAGTAAATGAATTAGCTACTATCTTAAAAGATGAGTATGGTATCGAGCCAGCAGCTGCAGTAGCAGTTGCAGGAGGAGCCGCTGCAGGAGGAGATGCTGCAGAAGCACAAACTGAATTCGATGTAGTATTGAAAGATGCTGGATCTTCTAAATTAAAAGTAGTTAAAGCTGTAAAAGAGTTAACTGGTTTAGGATTAAAAGAAGCAAAAGGATTGGTTGATGAAGTACCATCTAACATTAAAGAAGGAGTTTCTAAAGAAGAAGCTGAAGGAATCAAAGCTTCTTTAGAAGAGGTAGGAGCAGCTGTAGAGTTAAAGTAATTTTTACCCTATAAAACCTAATCGGTTTAGGTCTTTCCCACGTGGGTTAGACCTAAACCATTTTTTGCGTTAAAGTAGTTCCTTGTTTATCGCAAACAAAAAAAATGATTTAGAAAAGAAAATAGAATTATTAATTCACTTAAATTTTTTCACCTTTGGCAACGAAAAATAATACAAGAGTTAACTTTGCTTCAGCCAAACTAAGTACAGAATATCCGGACTTTTTAGATATTCAGATTAAGTCTTTCCAAGACTTTTTCCAGTTGAAAACTAAGGCTGACGAAAGAAGCGATGAAGGTTTGTACAAAACCTTTATGGACAATTTTCCAATTACTGACACACGCAACAATTTTGTGTTAGAATTTTTAGACTACTTTGTAGATCCACCAAGATACTCACTAGAAGAGTGTATTGAGCGAGGGTTGACGTATAGCTTGCCTCTGAAGGCAAGATTGAAACTATACTGTACAGATCCTGAACATGAGGACTTTGAAACGATTGTGCAAGATGTGTACTTAGGTACCATACCTTACATGACCAATTCAGGTACATTCATTATCAATGGTGCAGAGCGTGTTATTGTTTCACAATTACACAGGTCTCCAGGGGTTTTCTTTGGGCAATCTTTCCATGCAAACGGTACAAAATTATATTCTGCGAGAGTTATTCCTTTTAAAGGATCTTGGATAGAATTTGCGACCGATATCAATCAAGTGATGTATGCTTATATTGATAGAAAGAAAAAATTACCTGTTACTACTTTATTCCGTGCCATTGGGTTCGAAAGAGATAAAGATATCTTAGAAATCTTTGACCTTGCAGAAGAAGTTAAAGTGTCCAAGTCAGGACTAAAGAAAGTATTGGGACGAAAGTTAGCAGCTCGTGTATTAAGAACATGGTTTGAAGACTTTGTAGATGAAGACACAGGAGAAGTGGTTTCTATAGAGCGTAACGAGATCGTATTTGATCGCGATACCATTTTAGAGAAAGACCACATTGAAGAAATTGTAGAAACAGGAGTTAAAACCATTTTGTTACACCGAGAGGATAATGAAAGCGGTGACTACTCGATCATACACAATACATTACAGAAAGACCCTACAAACTCTGAGAAAGAGGCTGTAGAACATATATATAGACAACTTCGTAATGCTGAGCCGCCAGATGAGGAGACTGCCAGAGGAATTATTGAAAAATTATTCTTCTCTGAACAACGTTATAACTTAGGAGAAGTTGGTCGTTTTAGAATGAACAAAAAGTTAGGATTGAATGAGTCTTTGGACCAGAAAGTTTTGACAAAGAATGATATCATTACCATCATCAAAAACTTAATTGAGTTGGTCAACTCAAAAGCAGAGATTGATGATATTGATCACTTATCTAATAGACGTGTGCGTACGGTTGGAGAACAATTAGCTGCTCAATTTGGAGTAGGATTGTCTCGTATGGCTCGTACCATTAGAGAAAGAATGAACGTTCGTGATAACGAAGTATTTACACCAATTGACTTGATCAATGCTAAGACTTTGTCTTCAGTCATCAATTCTTTCTTTGGAACAAACCAGTTGTCTCAATTTATGGATCAAACCAATCCACTAGCTGAGATTACTCACAAACGTAGATTGTCTGCTTTAGGACCTGGAGGTTTATCTAGAGAAAGAGCAGGGTTTGAGGTTCGTGATGTTCACTATACTCACTACGGGCGTTTGTGTCCTATTGAAACACCAGAAGGTCCAAACATTGGATTGATTTCTTCTTTAGCAGTATATGCAAAAGTGAACAATCTAGGATTCATTGAAACCGCATACCACAAAGTAGACGAAGGGAAAGTCAACATCGTTGATGCACCAACTTACTTGAGTGCCGAGGAAGAAGAAGGGATGAAGTTTGCACAGTCAAACATTGATATAGCGAAGGATGGAAAGATCAACTTGGATAAGGTTATTGCTCGTGAAGAGGCTGATTATCCTGTGGTAACTCCACAAGATATAGATTACATGGATGTATCTCCAAACCAGATTGCGTCTATATCAGCTTCATTGATTCCTTTCTTAGAACATGATGATGCCAACCGTGCATTGATGGGATCTAACATGATGAGACAAGCAGTACCTTTATTACGACCAGAAGCACCTATTGTAGGAACTGGGTTAGAGCGTAGAGTTGCAAAAGATTCAAGAATCTTAATCAACGCACAAGGTGCCGGAGAAGTTATTTATGTTGATGCAAATAAGATTACTATTCGTTATGAAAGAACAGAGCAAGAAGCTTCTGTTAGTTTTGATTCGAACGAAGTTTCTTATGACTTGATTAAGTTTAGAAAAACAAACCAGGGAACATCCATCAACTTAAAACCCATTGTAAAAGTTGGGGATACTGTTGAAGAAGGACAAGTATTATGTGAAGGATATGCTACACAGAAAGGTGAATTGGCATTAGGACGTAATATGAAAGTTGCCTTTATGCCATGGCAAGGGTACAACTTTGAGGATGCGATTGTGATTTCTGAAAAAGTAGTAAGAGAAGACATCTTTACTTCTATTCATATTGATGAATATTCTTTAGATGTTAGAGACACAAAATTAGGTGCTGAAGAGTTAACCAACGATATTCCTAATGTTTCTGAGGAGGCAACCAAAGACCTTGATGAAAACGGAATGATTCGTATTGGTGCTGAAGTGAAACCAGGGGATATCTTAATTGGTAAGATTACGCCAAAAGGAGAGTCAGACCCAACACCAGAAGAAAAATTATTACGTGCGATCTTTGGAGACAAAGCAGGCGATGTAAAAGATGCTTCGTTGAAAGCTTCTCCATCATTAAGAGGAGTAGTTATAGGTAAAAAATTGTTTAAGAAAGCAGTTAAGGATAAGTCTAAGAGAATTAGAGATAAAGAGGAGATTGAAGCTTTAGAAGCTAGATATACTCATGATTTCGAATCTTTAAAAGACAATTTAATTGAGAAGTTGTTTGCTCTAATTTCAGGAAAAACTTCGCAAGGAGTTCAGAATGATTTAGGAGAAGAAGTTTTTCCAAAGGGTAAAAAGTACACGTTGAAAATGTTAAATTCTGTAACAGATTTTACACATTTGACAAAAGGTTCTTGGACAACAGATGATCATTTAAATAATTTAGTTGCGGAATTAATCCACAATTATAAAATTAAGGTTAGTGATTTACAAGGTGCGTTAAGACGTAAGAAATTTGCCATTACAATTGGAGATGAATTACCAGCAGGAGTATTGAAATTAGCTAAAGTTTATATTGCGAAAAAACGTAAACTAAAAGTAGGAGACAAGATGGCAGGACGTCACGGTAACAAAGGTATTGTTGCTCGTATTGTACGTCAAGAAGAAATGCCTTTCTTGGAAGACGGAACCCCAGTAGATATCGTTTTGAATCCGTTAGGAGTACCTTCTCGTATGAACATAGGACAGATATACGAAACTGTTTTAGGATGGGCAGGACAAAAATTAGATCAAACGTATGCAACTCCAATTTTTGATGGTGCAAAATTAGATCAAATTAACGCCTTAACAGACGAAGCAGGAATTCCAAGATTTGGACACACTTACTTGTATGATGGTGGAACAGGAGA
>Ga0209771_1001444_pt1 | contig 15161 bp, 26 predicted proteins | sample SaaInl59LU_5_DNA_FD_184639 | JGI IMG/M metagenome (GOLD analysis project Ga0209771, IMG submission 184639) | Marine microbial communities from expanding oxygen minimum zones in the Saanich Inlet - ESP_59LU_5_DNA (SPAdes) (version 2) | ecosystem: Environmental > Aquatic > Marine > Intertidal zone...
GGACTCGGACTCGGACTCGGACTCGGACTCGGACTCGGACTCGGACTCGGACTCGGACTCGGACTCTTCGAGGATCTGACCCTCATTTGACGCGACCGATTCAGAGTCATCAAAGTACTCATTAAGAAAATGGTCAACCTTGGAGGCAATACCCTTCCCAATACCCTTAATCTCGAGAAGACTCTCACCATTCTGCACCTCAAAGTCCAGAGTGGCAATGATGTCCGCAGCCATGTTGTAGGCCGCAGCCTTGTAAAAGTCAGAAGTCATCTCACCAAGTTCCTTGAGGTGCTTAGCGATGTCCTCGTTCAGTTGGAAGGTCTTGGTTCGGGCAGTCGTCTCGTAGAGGGAAGGCTCGAGAAGTTTCGAATTGAGTTTCTCAAGAGTGGCTTCGGACTTCCTATAGAGTTCCTTGAGCTGTTCGTTGCGCTTCTCGAGCTCCTGGATGTATTCGAAGATGGTAGTAGAGTTCATGTTTGTAAGTGATATACATTTCACGTGGCTCTTCTTTACTTAGGTGTTTAAAGATGAAAAACCCCTTTATATAAATGTTCATCTTAAGACCTACTGTGATACGCCCCAGTACTCGTATTCTCGCTAAGAAGGAAGACTTTATCGCACCCACCGAAGCCCCGGGTGAAGGGAATAGACGCTTTCCAACGTGGGATGAGAGGGATGAAACTGAGACGAAGGAGGTGAACCACATCAAGAAGTTCATCATGAAAGTTTTCAAGATCGAGGAGATCGATCATGAAAAGTTCCAAAAGGAAAGTGTATGGGCTATCCGCCCATCTAAAAAGAAGTAATTTTCAATTTAAAATCTTTGTCAACTCCATCGAGGCGAATCTTCCCCTCGTCCACAAGACGCTTGATCGTATCACCAACCTTTAGGTTGTCTTCATACGCCGCAGCGTGTTTTGGTTCGGGTGGTAGGTTAGGCATCAACATGTTGAACGCCATCATCTTTTGAGACATCGAGAGTTGCCTGTCTTGAAGGACTTGCATAATATGGGGTGAAATCTTTGAAAGGTCCATTATATTCAGGTGTAATCTTCTCTTTAAACACCTAAGTCGGATCGTCATATATGTAATTATACCACGATGACGCTTACACGTGAACAAGCCGAGATTGCTGCGACGGAGTGGTGTGGTCCTCATAACTCACCAACCAGAAAATGGCTCATTTCTGCGATCTTGGACCCGAAGCAGCATCGTGACATTGGAAAGTTTTTAGCCCCTATCGCCGAGATCGTCGTCTGTGATTGGCTTTCTGAACAAACGAGTACTCAAATGCAATGTGTTTCCGGTCAGGCGTATGATATTCTCGAAAATGGTTCTGGAAAACGAATCCAAGTGAAGTTTCGGATGGGGTCATGGCATCTCGAGACGACTCGACGAAACTCTGTCGCCAATCAAGATACAAACGCAACTGGGCACGTTGCCTATCGCGCCAATGAATTTGATTTATTGGCGATTTTTGTTCCCGGACCTAACTTCGGCTTAACAGGTTGTAAAATACGTCTAATTCCACTTGACGTATTGATACACCCTCAGAGACCTTCACAACTGGTTACACGAGTGAGTGCAGCTGTACGTAAAAAATATGACAATGACGAGATGACTTTAGAGGTACTCAGAGAGATGTTTCCTCAAACACCTCCTTACCCTCAGGATTAAGGTCGAACAGAACATGCTTACGATTCAGAGCTTTGCATGCCCGACCTAATGTCCCAGAACCAGCAAACGGGTCTAAACACAAATCACCTTCCCGACTGTAAAGAGATACTATTCGTTCAAGTAGTTTGACGGGTTTCTGAGTGGCGTATTTTGTCTTTTCACCATTCTGGATCGACGATATATCATCCCATGTATCTCGGATGGGAACACCGTCCATTTCATCTGCGAATCTCTTAATTCGCGGGATTCCACTACTATTGTATTCGAGGCGATGTTCTTTGTGTAAAGTTTCCATTCTTTCTTTTGAAAAATACCATTGTTTCTGATGTCCATTCCATTCATATCTTAAATTTGGTCTTGGATTAACTTCGGGTTGAGAATTGTGTGCAGCCGATGTCGAATAGTATTTGTTGTTATGTGGACACAATTTAAGTTTTTTCATATATTCATCATCGTATGGTTTATAGAGTGGGAAGAATTTCGATTTGGAAGTTTTACCGTACACGATGATAGTGTCATGATTCCTACCGAGTTGATGTTTATTCTTCGCATTACCACCAGATGTCCATACAATCTCATTCTTGAAATTTTTTTCACCGAAATACTTGTCACATATGTTTCGAATGTGTTGTGAGATTCGTGGTTCTACGTGAATGATTATATTCGCATCCTTTTTCAAAACGCGGTGACACTCCTTAATTCTTTCATCCATAAAAAGAGGGAAATCGGCAAACTTATCTTGAAAGTAATAAAAATTGCGCCCCGTGTTATACGGAGGGTCCATATATATCATGTCTATAGATTCAGTTTCCAGTTCTTTCAATAGCATAACATTATCACCTATCCGATACACCATATATCCTGTTATAGTGTTTTCTTTAAATCAAACCCATATCCCAACTCTTCGCACTCAAGTTTGCACCCGAGCCAGTGAAGAAACCTAGTATGTGTAGGATGTTTTAATACGAGAAACCTAAGACGTTTAGAGACTTTCAATGATGAGATTTTCATGGATTTCATTCATAAGATTCACCTCAAATCCTTATCAACCGTATAGTACGTCTTCCCCTTCGTGACGAAGCTGTGTACCCTAGCATACCCCCACGCCTGTGGAGAGGCTCCCGGACGATGCCCGGTTCTCCACGCGGCGAGACCCCTATTGTAGACCGTCTTGAGGGTCTTCAAAGGCACGCCAGTAGCCTTAGCAATTTCAGGGAGAGATTTGGCTCCCGGATACATCTTTCTAAACTTTTGCGTGTAGGAAGAAGTTTTTGTTTTCTGTCCCTTGTCCGTCTCGAAAAATTTATAATTTTTCCGGAGCATCTTCTTATAGCGGGTCTCGACTTCCTTGAGGGTGGTGAGTCCCCTGAAATATTTAAGGGGTGCGTAGATCCGACCCCCCTTTTTACGCAGCTCCCCAACCTTCTTGGTAATCTGAGCATCGCTCAGAGGCATCTTACCTTTTGCCGAGATATTTTACTGCCACTTTTATATCGGGAAATAGGCGATTGCCCAACTTTACGCGACCCGAGTTAGGATTGTAGTACCCACTGTAACCCTCGAAAGTTGCTCGAATAAAATCACCCATATAAAAAATACAACATTATTTTAATAAGTCAGGATGGGTCTCTCAATTATCATGGGGAATATGTTTTCGGGGAAAACTTCGGAACTTATTCGGAGACTGAAGCGACTCAAAGTTTTGGGAAAACGGATCATGGTTGTCAATTCTGCCAAGGATACACGTTCCCCCGATGAAGTTCTGAAGACCCACGATAATGTCAAGTTTGATTGCCACAAAATGTTCGAACTTATCAAACTTATCGACACACAAGCTTTTGAAGATGCCGAGATCATCGCTGTCGATGAAGTGCAATTTTTTCCCGATCTCCAACACTTTGTTCGGTACTGCCTGGGTGCAGGCAAGGAAGTCATCATTGCGGGTCTTGATGCCGATGCGTTCCAGAGAAAGTGGGGCCAGATTCTTGATTGTATACCCTTAGCGAGTGAAGTGACAAAACTGTCGGCACTTTGTATGCGATGTGGCAATGGTAAGCCTGGTCCATTCACAAAACGCATAGTAGACAACACTGAACTCGAACTGATCGGTGGGAGTGACATGTACATCGCAGTCTGTCAGAAACATCTATGAATATCCAAAATCAGGACAACTCTCCTACCCTGACCAGTCTTGGTAAGTTCATGGTATCGCGCGTGATCAAAGAGGATTTCTTCACCCTCTCTGTGTACGTGGGGTCCCTTCTCAGTGTAGAGTGTACAATCACCACCACCCTCTATCGTGATATGGTATCGAAGTAAGAGGTTCGTCTCTGCGCGATGTGGTGCAATGGTCATCGGTCCTTCAACAACTGCGAAGAGTGCCGTCTCTTTGTGTATACAGGGAATTTGGTCGATGAGACTTTTTAGAATTGGAAAGTTTTCGGCTCTGTAGAAATAGTATTTGTCATTCTTATCGAACCATGGATCGAGATTATGAAAGTATTGTTTCTCAAGATTCTTGGAAACTTCTTCAAACTCCATTTGAATTTTTCGAAAATGGAATTTGATGAGCCACAACCCGGGATATTCCCAGATCGCGTAATTTGAAGATCCGGCGAGAACGTCAATGATCGTGTTTCGCATACCTATTAGGGGTCGTCGTGGATTCTGAAAATACAAGCGATCGATAGGTGCCTTCAGGTAATCATAGAAAACCAAACCCATTGGTACCAGGATGAGGGGCCACATTATTTTCTCCGTAGATAATAAACATGCCCGGATACGGCGGATCAATGGAACAATACGCCCCCACCCCTGTCGAAGAAGTCAAAACTGTCGAGAAGCGTTTCGTGATGCCCACTCTGACCCTAGTTCAACTGACACTTGTCGGTATCATCGTCGTGTACGCGTGGAAAGCTCGTAAGATGAAGGGTGCCGTCGTCGGAAGTATTGCAATCGCTATTGGGCTCCTACACGTGTACGATCACATGTACCGCGTCAAGCGTGGTCCTGAGCACCTATTCTTCCTCCCCAGGGCGGAACAATACAAACGCCGCCGCCGTCGTAATAAAAGGTCTCCTTCGGCTTCAGATACCACCGCCTTTGATGCCGTCTCCAAGGAAGCGGAAGATATGATGGACGCCGCGAATAAATCTATGTTGTCTCTCATTCGCTAAAACATAAATTTTATCAGTAAAAGATAAGTATGCGCGTCAAGATTATAAAGAGCCCTGATCGTAAGAAAAAGTTCAGGGCTGTCCTAGAAGACGGCAGGACTGTTGACTTTGGTGCAAGTGGGTATTCCGACTACACCAAACACAAGAATCCTTCACGTATGCGTTCCTATGTTCTCAGGCATGGTGGTCAAGTACCCAAGCGAACAATAGCCGAGAGAGATCCAGGACAGATCCATAAAATGATGCTCAAAGTCTCCTCGAGTGACAAAGAGGATTGGAAGAAGAGTGGTGTTGATGGTGCTGGTTTCTGGTCGAGATGGTACTTATGGAGTCATCCGACCGAGAGTGAAGTTCGTAAGTTTATGCTGAAAAGGTTCCAGATAATTATATTTTAATATAACAAATGGAGAATCTTAACTTGATTTTACTCATCACCGCCGTCGTCATCATCCTCGTGTTTTTTAAATTTCGGGGGCGTCGCGAAAAATATGTGTACGAGAATGCCCTTCTCGACAATTTCAAGAAAACGAATAAATTTAGGTTTTCAACGTATGACGGTATAACGAGAATTGTATCCGTCAAGGTTGTCAATAATAAAGTCATCACAATCGAAGCTACAGATAAGGAAACGAACACGCCATCCTATATCACCGTGATTGAGAATCGCATTGACACGACACCCGTGGATTCGCCACGGGGTGATTACCTATTCAATATCATAAAGGCGTTAAATGGAGATGAGGGTATGTATTCTTTGCTACTCGGTGATACGACCCGTGCATTATACCTCGACGCGAAGAATGATGCCATGGGTACGATCGATATCAAGGGTTTGAAAAATCTCGATGATATAAAAGAACCTAGATCTCTAACCTTCAAATTAACCCCTATTTAAAGATGTGACACTCGATAAATACATGTCCTATTGGAAAGACGATCTACGTGAAACGAATAAACTCATACGAGAAGTTATTTTACCACAACTCAATCGAATCGAATCAGAATTAAGTGCGTTGCGAAAACATACATGGCCTTATGTCCAGGCGAAAAAAGAAACGGGGCAGATGGACGACATGGAGGCAAAGAAAGATTTCTTCAAATACCTCGATGGTGAGACAACTGCGGAATTGATCCAAATGAAAGCTAAACTTTCGAAACATACGGGTCTCCAGGGAAGAGAGTACGACATTATACAATCTCACCAAAATAATTTTTGTTAGGTAATAGTATAATAATGTCTGGTCTTGAGGAAATTCCAAATCTGTGTGCGACTAAGGCCATGCCCGTATGGGGTGTGGTCGGAAATGTCGTCAGTATCATGTGTGCTCTGGCTGCGATAGCTATGGGTATTCGATTCGGCAGGGGAAGTCAGGCATCCGTGATAGTCATTCTCTGTTGCTGCTTCTCGTCGTGTGTACTTTCCGGTCGTCTGTATCGCGATGTAACTAACCGAACGAAGAAGTAGTGTTAAAAAAATCATCTGTTCTATACATATTAACTGTGAATGAACCAGTTTTTCCAGTCACTGAGACTGTTTCATTCCCATACAATTCCTGGCATCCAATATCCTCCATGCAATCACGCGCATTGTGTGTTACGGGTATCGGATAAAGATTTTCCCCACCGGTCGTCGTGTAATAATGGTATCGATCACGACGTCCAGTAACTTCTTTACCATAAAGGGGTAGTGTCTCTTCACCAGAACCAACGAGTATTCCCATCTGTTGCATATACCCGGGTTTATATTTTCGAATAGGCGGTCCCCTGAATTCAGGTTCGTGTCGTATAGGTTGACGCACGGGTGTGGGTACAGGTGTTCTAACCGGAACTTTAACTATGACTGGATTTTGTACCAGATAGATGATGACGGCGACGAGTGTGACGAAAAGAATCATCAATAATTGTGTCTTTACCTTCTTCTTCATTTATTATAGACGACGAAAATCTTTTAAGAACAGTCATTCTTAATAATTTCAAGAGCGTTGGCTACGTGTCCAAACATCGCGAATATATCATTCACGTTCTTCCTAGATACACCCTCGCGAATCCTCTCGATGTTAAATTCAAATGATTCCTTTTCTTGTCTAATTTGATCTCTTAATTCATTTCGCTTGGATTCAATATTCGCGAGTTTATCATCAACTTCCTTGACAGCCCTTTCGATCGCTGCATCCAGCTCTTCAATCTGCTTTTCGTAATGCTGTCGTTGCTTCGTTAGAATTTCTGTCTTTAATTCGGAAGTCGCTCGTTCGAGTTGAATATTTACACGGTCACGCTTCTCTTCTAAAAATTCGAGATTAGACATGTACGATTCTTTGTACGCATTTTTAACTGCATTAAGATCTTGAATCTGTTTCTGTAACCTGGCATCCATCTTTGTTATATGTACTCGTATAACCTTTATATTATTTACCACCCCATAGCAATTTCAGATCTTTTATAAATGAATCAAAGTGTCCCAGTCTGTATTGCACGATCGCCCATAGGAAGAAGAACAGCGTTTTAGTGAAATTATTGACATCGTTATCCTCCATCTTGTAAATTGGACCAACGACCCGCCCCATGAACGTTTGTTCCTTTTCCTTACCAGTGATATACATCTCCGCTTGTGTTAGAGCACACGTGTCATCATTTACAGACCAGTGGTAAAAGATGAATGGGATCAAAATCGAGTAAAATTCCAGATTTTGACGGTTATTCGTGAAAGGAACGACCAAAATTCCGATTAAAAAAAATAGATGGATGGCAAATATTATATTCATCTTATAGTATGACAGAAGAAAAAAAAATTCCTGTCGGCGATTTATGGAATGAGCAACATGAACTAATATTGAGACAGTGGGGTGAGGCGGCGGCGTGTTATCGGTATATGCACCATCGTTCATTCTTATTGTATAAAAAATTGAGTCTGCGTTTTAATTTACCCGTCATCGTACTTTCAACCATCACTGGTACTGCAAATTTTGCTCAAAGTACATTACCTCCGAGTATACAACCAGCGGCACCATCTATTATCGGTGGTCTAAATTTAGTGGCAGGTTTGATTGCCACGATCATGCAATTCCTCAAGGTGAATGAATTGATGGAAAATCACAGAACATCAGCTCTGGGTCACGGAAGTCTTTCGAGAAATATTCGACTACAATTAGCCCTCCCCCGGGAAGAACGTAAAAAGGAGGGTTTGAAATTTGTTGATGAATGTAAGGCGACATACGACAGTCTTCTGGAGCAGTGTCCAGCCATTCCCAAAAAGATTTTGATGGATTTTGAAAAGGAATACCCATTCGACGGTGTCTTCACAAAACCCGAGATCCTGGATGTACGTCCTATACCACATATAAAGCTACCAAAAACGATTGAACCTATTCGTGCCATAACAAAAGACACGGTGTTTGAAAAGGTTGGTACGTTTTTATCTAAAGATCCAGAGGAGTACGAGGAAGAAGAGGAAGATGAAGAAGAGACAGACGTCGAGCAAGGTACACAAGAATAATAATCATCGCCACTTGAACTAAAATGCCAAATATAACGTATGGTAAAATCTTCTTTTTCAGGGGTTCTACCACCCGCTTATGAAGTGCGTCATTCTTGAGTACCATATCTATCGCCTGATTTGTGAGATCGTCTACAGAATCTTTCATTAAAATATGTGAGTAAAAAAATGAACTCGACATTACTACACTCTTCTCTTTCTCAACACATTCTTCAATTCTACTAAAAGTTTAGCACGTGCATTACCACCTGGTGGGGGTGGAGGTGGAGGTGGAGGTGGACCTCGAGATGAGGGGGGTGGAGCGGTCGTGGGAATAACAACGGTTCGGCATATACGAATGACCTTCTGCGCATTCCTCACACTGTTTTCAAAATTCGATGTGATTTTCGATCGAAGTTCCTTTGCACTCAGTTTCACACGCTTACCACCAACATTTTTAGTTACACGGAGACCCAATTTTTTCGCCTTGTTCTTCAATTCTTTGTATTGCATTTAATATATGTCACCAGAATATTTTACCAGAGTATAATAAATGCCAACGGTTAAACAGATTCAGAATGCCAAGAAAAAATTAAAAATGAGCCCCAAACCAAAGGGAAACGCGCCACGACTTCCAAACCGTATCACGTACATTCTCATCGGTGTCGATCCCAAGATTGCGCGAAATCGGCAGTTTTTGAAACGTGTCCAAGATTTTGCGAAGAAAGCTTAGAGGTTTTATGTATATTTATACATATGGATTCTTTCGTTAAAGTAATAGAAAAGCCTCGGAAGAACGTGGTAAAAACGATTCATACGAAACAAATCGATCTCATCCGTGAGTATATCAATGATAAAAAGAATGTCTTTATATGCGGACCGAGTGGAGTCGGTAAGACGTTTATTCTTCAAACTGTTCTAGAAGGCCTCTCATGTGTTGAATTACAAGCTGAACACATGAAAAGTAAATCACTCTTTTTACCATTTATTAAACCATCAAAAAAACATGTATTCATCGATGAGTATGATCCGGTATTCAAGTCGATCATCGAACAGGTTTCGGATGGCGACAAAGTATCTCGTGGATCACTTCTCGTGACTTCAACGAGTATGTGTATTTACCCTAATTTTGAAACTGTCATCATCCCGCGACATAAACCGGAAGTTCTCACGATGTTGACCGAGGAAATGGGACAGAATGTATACACCGCTGCCGTGAGATCTCATGGAAATATTCGAAACTTTTTCACGTACATGAAGGGATACGAGGATATGGATAATTTTAAAACCCCGAAAGAATTTATCGCAGATCTCTTAACAAATCCGCAAACCACGGAGATACGAGATACTGTAGCCGAACATGGGAACATGTTCGGAATTTTCCAAGAAAATTATCTCGATTCGAAAGGTGTAGATGCCGTGAAGGTTTCGAGATCATTCTCTGACGCAGATTTTTACGATAGTCATATATACTCGGGAGGGGATTGGACTCTCATGCCATACTTCATCTTACACGCACTCACCATTCCAAAAACACACCTCGGGGAACCACTCGTCAAAGATAAGATCCGACCCGGGAGTTGTTGGACAAAATATGGAAACTACAAGATGCGTAAACAGAAATATGAAGAAATTCGAAAAAAATCGAGGACGGGTCTCGGTCTCGAAGAATTGTGCTTAATAAAGAAATATGCAGAAAATGGTGACTTGGAACCACTGCTTGAGTATCGAATCACCCCACAAGATTTCGATGTCATCAATCATCTCGCTGTTGGAAATGGCTTAAAATCGAGGGACGTTACGAGAGTAAAGAAGGCACTCAAGCATGCCTACGGAGGATGACAAAGACAACGAAGAGACTGAGTGTGTGAAGGTTGTTGGAAATGAGATCCTGTTCTACGGAGATGTCGATCGAGAGAATGCTTTGGAGTTTGTTGAGAAGTTCAAGAAGTTGGAGATTGAACTTATCAAGAAGATGGCAGAGCTCGTCGGCTACGAACCCCAAATTCGAGTCCATATCATGAGTGATGGTGGTGACATTTTTGCAGGACTAAACATGATGAATGTTCTTGAACGCTCTAGAGTCAAAGTGATTACAATCGCACAGGGGTCTTGCTGTAGTGCTGCAACCTTTGTATTCTTGGGTGGGTCGGAGAGACGCATGGGTCGTAATGCGTACCTTCTGATTCATCAAATTTCCACAGAGTTTTGGGGGAACTTCCAAGATCTCAAGACTGAAATGAAATCTACTGAGAAGTTTATGAAAATGCTCAAGAAGATGTACCTCTCCAAAACGAAGATTCCTGAGAAGAAGTTTAAGCGTCTCATGAAGAAGGATATCTATCTGACACCCGAAAAGTGTATCAAGTATGATATCGCTCACGTCGTCGATTAAGATCCGTGTGACGCTTATATAGACCTAGAATACATAGAATTATCAATACAATACAAAATGTATTTAAATTCAGTGGTACACGTGTACTTTCTAGTGGCCTAAGTCGCTCCATTCTACCATAATTTACAACTGGAAGTGAAGACATCTATTTAAAGTTGAGAATTTAATTAATCGTAGTATGGAACGTCTTATAAAGAAAGATAAAAATGGATCTGAGAGATTTACGGATATTCGTGTCGAAGATCTGAAAGATGGTACTGCTGACATCGTGAAGGTGTGTGGTGTCATAGGTAGTGAGAAGGTGACTGAGTCTCGAACGAATGTCAAAACGGGGTTCGAAAAGGCACTCGCTCGCGCGCAGACCATGTGGAACAATGAACGAACCAAATGTACTGAAATTCTTCCCATGTTGGCAAACAAGTGGGAGGATCGCCAAAAGTACATCACTGAGCCCTTTTATGTTCAACCTAAAATTGACGGTGTGCGCTTACTTGTCTCAAATAAGGGGTGCTTTTCTCGAACTGGAAAACCTGTCAAAGGTGTCGAACATCTCGCCGTGGGACTTGGAGACGGGGAGTACCTAGACGGGGAATGTTATGCACCGAACAAGACATTTGAAGAAATTACGAGTATGTTCAAGATGAACCCGAAAGATCTCGAGTTCCACGTGTTCGATTACTTCGACCTGAAACGACCGAACCTCACGTTTGAAGAACGGAAAGATCGTATCACGATTGATACATTTCTTGTGAATTCAAAAGAAGGTGTCAAGAAGTATCACGATATGTTTGTCCAACAAGGTCACGAAGGTGTCATGATTCGAGATGCTTCGAGTATATATGAGATTGGGAAACGCAGTAACTACCTCCTCAAACACAAAGAGTTTCAGACCGAGGAGTACCCCATCGTGGATGTCAAAGAGGGGACTGGACGTGAAAAGGGTGCGGCTATATGGGTCTGTAAGGTGGGAGAACAACACTTCTCCGCGAAACCCGAGGGAACTCTCGACACCAGGCGCCAATATCTCAAAAACAAAGATCGGTACATCGGTAAACAACTCACGGTTCGGTTTCAGAATCTAACAGCTCTGGGTATACCAAGGTTTCCGGTCGGTGTAGCAATTAGAGATTATGAATAATAGTAGAATATAGTAATGAATAAGATCGCGATCGATATCGATGAAGTTCTTGTACCATTTCTCAGCCCCATGGCTCGGTATCACGGAGAAAAGTCTGGTATACGGAAAACTGATAAACCAAAATACAGTTACGTCTATAGGGATATTTTTAATGTCACGGAAAAGGAGTCTCAAAAAATGGTTCAAGAATTTTACAAGTCCGCACAGTTTAAAGTTCTTCAACCGATAAGGGGGTCTCAAAAGGCGATGTTAACAATCCGCCGCGACGCAAAGAAGATGTACATTGTAACAGGTCGACAAGATGTTGTCCGGGAGGATACGGAAATGTGGATTGACAAATTCTTTCCTGGAATCTTTGACGATATCATTCTCACAAACAGTTACACCCCGAATGAAGTCAAGAAAGTTGATATTTGTCGATCTCTCAACATTGATCTGATCATCGACGATAATAAGTCTATATGTGATGAATGCATCGATTCTGGTATGACTGCTCTAAATTTCGTGGGTATTCATGATGAGGATCTTTACCCGTGGTGTGATGAGAGTGAAATCAGTATAAAAGGGTGGAACGCACTAAAATTATAATGTCTCTCGGTCTCATCGGTCTCGGTTCTATTGGTGGCAACCTCGCCCTAAACATTCAGAAGTCCCACGAACTCAACGTGTGTAACCGTTCACCGGAAAAGGTGAAGGCGGTCGTTAAGAAGTCTTCACATGTGAAGGGCTACGAAAATGTTGAGGAGATGGTTTCTGATATGAAGGAGCCCCGTACGATCATCACAGCTCTTCCTCATGGGGAGACGACGGATGCCATGGTAAAACAACTGAGCTCGGTGATGTCCAAGGGTGACACTATCGTGGATTGTTCGAACGAATTTTACCGAACCTCGAGGAATCGGGGTGCGTTCTGCCAATCCAAGGGAATCGGGTACCTCGGTACAGGTCTTTCTGGTGGTGCTGAAGGTGCTCGTCTAGGTCCGGCGCTCATGATTGGTGGCCCCCGTGGAACCTTCGAGGAACACGAAGACCTCTTCAAATCGTTTGCCAAGAGTTACGCATACATGGGTGAGGACTATGGTGTTGGTCACTTTACCAAAATGGTACACAACGGTGTGGAGTACGGTATGCTACAGGGCATCGCTGATGTGTATGCCTTCTGTAACCAGGATGGGTACTACATGGGTCAGGTGCTCAAGCGAATTGAAAATACTGACATTTATGGCTACCTCACCAAGTCGGCTATGGATGTACTTCATGAATACGATTTCAACAAGATTGCTGATATCGGACACATGAATAACACGGGTCTATGGTGTTCGGAGATTGGCATGGAATATCATATCCCCACTCCCACGATTAACTCGGCGGTGAATACACGTTTCACGAGTCGTACGGTTAAGGCGGTAAACACAGCGAACCATAAAAATTGTGCGATCGACTTTGGAGTTGCAGTGGATGCGCTGCGTTTTGTTTTCGCCACATCCCTACTCGAGGGATATGACCTAATGGAGACTCGACACGTGTGCAATGAGAGTATCAAACAGGCCTGGTCTTCTGGTACGATCATCGAGTGTCCCATGATTGGTGAGGATTACCGCACCATCATCGAGGAGACGGCTGAAAACGCACGAGTCATGGTGATGTACTGTGTCGCTGCAGGTATTCCATGCCCAGCCGTGCAGGCTGCACTTTCCCAATATGATTTCATTCATGAAAAGTCAACATCTATGAAGTTTATCATGGCGCAGCGTAACTACTTCGGTCAACACGAGATTATGGAGGCATGATCCCATAGATAATCAACTTCCTTCTCTTTTAGGAAAAACGCACTGTTTCCAGATTTGATTTCTCTGAGTACGTTTTCGTAGGCACACCCACCCACGTCCAGTTCCCATTTATCATTGTCATTCGTGAGAATGTATTTGTCTCCCGGAACCATCTTGGCTAGGTCTGCTTCTAATTCAATACCCTTATATGTCATTCTAATTTTGCATTCTGTAGGCGCTGTACCCTTGTACTCTATGTTTCTCGCAATTTGAATTATTTCTGGTTCGACTGAAGCCAATTCTTTTAAGATTTCTTCACGATCTCTGAATGTATGTTTCGCGATGATTGTCGCGAACAACAGGACACAATGACTTTGATACATGTCCCCCACTATACCCACAGTATCAAAGTAATTAATCCGCTCATTCATGTCACCGCTCTCATGTAACTTGATTTTGATAGACTCGAGTTTCGTTGGAGTCTGGATATGCTGCAAGACATCTTTACCGAGATAGTGATCGTTGTACACCACCTTCAAATTGTTCTCATCAATGAAGTCTTTGATTCTCTCAAAGTCATACTTGGAGTGACCATGGGGTTTCTCGAGGATATAGGTCGCATCGACAAGACCGAGGTAGGGTTCCACGTTTTCACAAAAGTTGTGTGTAGGGATGGACATATACGCCACGACGTTGGGAACATCCTTGAGGTGTTCCAAGTTTGCCACTTGCTGTCTAGAAATGGGAGTGTGAGGGCAATCCAATTTCTTGAGAGCTGGAATGATACGGGTTCTGGCCAGATGTCCCCTGGCACCGAACACGAGGCAGTGATTCATCTGTTACTTTTTCCTGACATTAAAATAATGTTCGCCCTCCTCTGCAAACCCATCGCTGTTCCAACACCCAGTGGAAATGTTGCCCTTCGTGCTAAAGATTGTCGTATAGCGTATGTGAAGCCATCTCAAGTTCAAGAAGGTGTCTATGAACTTGAGATACTTGAAGCACCCCCGATAAATATTAGCGAGTCAGATTAATCAAGACACCCGACTTTGGTTTCATAAAAATAACTTCATCACATTCACCACCCTTCATTACCATCTGTGCCTCACCACACGTGGTTCCAGGCTGTTTGTGACGGTCACAGGCAATTTGGGTTCTCTCCGTAATGTCCAACCTCTGACTGTATCCGATGAACGTTCTGTCGACAATACCATCCTTGTCGAGAGCTTCGACTGTCGCTTTCCATGAATACTTTCCAAAATCCCAATACTTCGTATCATCTACGGGTGGAGGTGGAGCATCCAACGCAGAAGAACGAGCAGGACGCTTCTTCCGTGAAGCTGAGACAAGGGGTGCAAACAAAAACTTAACAACAGTTGCCATTACTATTGTTAGGTTTTGTATTTTTAAGTTGTTTCTCTCCCAACCGGGTTCGAACCGATGACCTCGCGATTAACAGTCGCACGCTCTAACCAACTGAGCTATGGGAGAATGGGTCCCCTCTATCCGAATCGAACGAATGACAAATGGAACT
>Ga0209771_1001445_pt1 | contig 15160 bp, 29 predicted proteins | sample SaaInl59LU_5_DNA_FD_184639 | JGI IMG/M metagenome (GOLD analysis project Ga0209771, IMG submission 184639) | Marine microbial communities from expanding oxygen minimum zones in the Saanich Inlet - ESP_59LU_5_DNA (SPAdes) (version 2) | ecosystem: Environmental > Aquatic > Marine > Intertidal zone...
GGATAATATTACTGAAATTCTAGATGTAAACAATCAGGCTGCTGCTGCTGCTGCAAGTGAAGCTGCTGCTGCCAATAGCGCCACAGCCGCTCAAACCGCACAGACTGCCGCTGAGCTAGCAGAGACCAACGCAGAGACCGCTGAAACTAATGCTGCTGCCTCTGCCGTTACTGCTGCAAGTGAAGCGACGACAGCCACAACAAAAGCATCTGAGGCATCTGCTTCTGCTGCTGCCGCTGCTGCAAGTGAGGCTGGCGTTGATGCTGACCGTGTAGCTGCTCAGGCTGCTGCTTCTGCCGCTGCAACTTCAGAGACTAATGCTTCAACAAGTGAAGCGAATGCAGCAACCTCTGAGACTAATGCTGCGACTTCTGCAACTTCTGCTTCTAACTCGGCGTCTTCTGCTGCTTCTTCTGCTGCGAATGCTGGTTCAAGTGAAACTGCCGCAGCTACCTTTGAGGCACAAGCCGCTGGCTCTGCCTTGAATGCTGCGGTTGAATCTGCTGAAGCTACAACACAAGCGTCCAATGCCGCCACATCAGCTACAGCCGCCGCAACATCTGCGACTAATGCTGCCACAAGCGAGACCAATGCTGCTGCTTCTGCAAGCTCCGCACAGGCTTCCAAGGATGCAGCACTTGCTGCTTTGGATAACTTTGATGACCGCTATCTAGGTCAGAAGGCAAGTGATCCAGCAACGGATAACGATGGCGACCCTCTGGTTTCTGGTGCTTTGTATTTCAACACTACAGATGAAATCATGAAGGTGTATGATGGTTCCCTTTGGGTAGCCGCTTACGCATCTTTGTCGGGCGCTATGTTTGGTGCTAACAACTTGTCTGACGTTGCTTCTGCAAGTGACTCCCGCAACAACCTTGGTCTTGGCGCAGGTGATACGCCTACGTTTGCTGGCATTAACACAACTGGAAACGCCACATTCGGTGACAACGACAAAGCCATCTTTGGTGATGGGTCTGACCTACAGATTTACCATGATGGGTCGAATAGTTATATCACCGAAAATGGAACTGGCCAGCTTGTAATCAACGCATCAAACTTTTACTTGCGTAATTCTGCAAACAATAACGACTACATCACAGCGGTAGACGGAGGGGCTGTAAAACTTCTATACGGTAATTCCCCCAAACTCGCCACCACCAGCACAGGTGTAGACGTCACTGGGACTATCACCAGCGATGGGCTGACTGTGGATGGGGTGATCCAAACAGTAGGCGGTGGTAGCGCTGGTGCTGTTGCTATTGGTGTCGGAGATACTGATAGCGGTCTTTATCGCTCCGCATTTAATGAGGTTAGAATTTCTGCTGGCGGGAAGGGCGTTGCTGGTTTCTTTAATAGCGGCGACATCAGCTTCTACGAGGACACAGGCACCACGCCAAAGTTCTTCTGGGATGCGAGTGCTGAGAGCTTGGGGATTGGCACGAGTTCGCCTAGCAATCAACTTCATGTGTCTGCGACGGGCCTTAGCACCCCAGCTTTGATTGAAAGCAGTAGCACGGTTGCCCGCATTGCCTTTAAGGATGCCGCTACAACAGACGCCAACACTGTTCGACTGGGTAGCGCTGGCAATGATATGTCGTTTCTTGCTGGCGGTTCTGAACGCATGCGCATCGACAGCAGTGGTAATGTTGGGATTGGGACGACTAGTCCCAGTCAAATTCTCACTGTTAATGGGGAGCGGGCGCAGTTCAATCATACTCTTGTGGGCGTTTCTACACCGCTTCAAATTAGGAATGACGGTGCAACAACCAACGGTCGAGGTGGTGGAATTGAGTTTGTCGGAGCATCCAATACGTTTGGTCGTATTGAGGGCTTTTGGGCTGGGACAGACGAAACGATGCGCCTGTTTTCTACAGGCTCTACTAGGTTTTTCACTGACGGCACAGAACGCATGCGCATCGACAGCAGCGGTAACGTAGGGATTGGTACGAGTTCGCCTGACCATATCCTGTGTCTAGAAGATACAGAGCCTACTTTAAGGATTTTTGATGCGGTAAATGTCGTTAATCAAGAGCAAACTATTGCGTTTGGCACACAGCCGGGGGACAGGACGCATGCAGAAATTGCGGGCATCAATGTAAACACAGGTAATGCCGAAGGCGCACTGTCATTCAAGACCAACAGCGGTGCATCACTATCAGAACGCATGCGCATCGACAGCAGCGGTAACTTGCTGGTGGGGACTACAAGTGGATCAGATAAAGTTACGGTTAATGGAACAGTCTCCGCTACTAACTTCAACACCACCTCAGACGCTACACTCAAGACCAACGTAGAGACCCTCACAGGCTCACTGGATGCAGTGAACGCTTTGCGTGGTGTCTCATTCGATTGGATTGAGAATGGAGGCTCAGAGGTAGGCTTCATCGCCCAAGAGGTAGAAGAAGTATTACCAGAAGTGGTTAGCACTAACGACCAAGGCATTAAGTCCGTGAAGTACGGCAACATGGTGGCTGTCCTTGTGGAAGCCCTCAAAGAGCAACAGCTTCGCATTGAAGCATTAGAAGCAAAGCTAGGAGAATAAACATGGCTGTAACACTTACATGGTCTGTAGCAAACATGGAACGCAACACGGATGACGGTGGTGTCACTGTAGTCCACTGGCGCTGCGAAGGTGTGGACGGGGATGCAACAGCCTCTTCATACGGCACAGTATCTACCACCCCTGACGCCTCTGCCTCTGACTTCATTGCGTTTGACAGCTTGACTGAGGACACAGTGCTAAACTGGGTTTGGGATGGCGTGGTTCGTGCTGACATCGAACAGTTTATCACAGACAAGATTAACGCTGAGTTAAACCCAACAACAACTGCTGGCGTTCCTTGGTAATCTTACAGCTAATAGTTCGAAAGGAGAACGAAGATGGCTATTAAGGTAAACGGTACAACCGTTATTAACGATAGTAGGAGCTTACAGAACATTGCTTCTGTAGATGCTACGACTGTTGCTGCCCTTTCTGCGGCTGGTGTGGGCGACATCACAAACGTCTCTACTGGCGGTGGTCTTACAGGCGGTGGTTCTAGTGGTTCCATTACAGTAAGCCACGCAGACACCTCTGGCCAAGGATCGGTCAACAACAGCGGCACAACTGTCATCCAAGACATCACGCTAGACACTTACGGTCACATCACAAGCATTGGTTCCACTACAATTAGCGCCTCTCCGCCCACAACTGCGGGTGCCGTTGGCACTTACATTATCGGCAGGCCAAAGAATAATACCTTTTATTTTAAGGGAAATACGGCAAGCGGTTTATGGTCTGTAGGTCAATGGCTGACAGTAAACGATGTAGCACATTACAGTTCACCCGCAGTTGATTTTGTGAACGCTTACGGTGAGTCTGTATCAGGAACTTGGCGTTGCATGACAACTGCTACATTTAATGGAAGTTACGGCTACTTGGGGCTTTGGATAAGGATTTCTTAAATGGGAATTTTAATTTCGGAAGTGCGCAACGCACAATCAATGAACGCATCAAACACAGTAATTGATGTGGAGATCAACCATCCGCAATACGGCTGGATACCTTATCTCTTAACTGATTATGATACAGACACGACTATCGACAACGATGCAGTCTTGGCTTTGATTGGTAACGATTTTGCAGCCTACGTTCCACCAACACAAGCTGAACTAGACTTGCAGGCCGCAGCATCAGTTCGGGCTGAACGTGACCGCAAGTTGTCACAAGATGTTGACCCTATTGTTACTAATCCTCTGCGTTGGGCAGAAATCTCCGCAGCCAAGCAAGCCGATTGGACTGCATACCGCACTGACTTGCTAGACATCACAGGCCAAGCTGGCTTTCCTCACAGTGTGGTATGGCCTGTTAAGCCGGAGTAAAGCTATGGACCTTTTGAACCTCGTCATTGAATACATCGTCGTTCCAATCTGCGCGGTTGTTTGGATAATCTATAACAAAATTAACGCCCATCACACAGACATTGAGGTCTTAAAGGCTACCGCTGCGGCCAACAAAGAGGCCCATGACCGCGAGTTCAAAGAGGTGCGCGAGAACTTTAAGCGTGTCTTTGAGAAATTAGACGGCATCGAAGAGGCGTTGAGAAAGTAATGGACCAGAAAACCATCATATCTGTGCTTTTTGCGGCTGTCATGGGTTTGATGGGCTGGAATATTAAGACGACGAATGAACTCCAGCTTGCGGTGCAGCGTTTGGAAATCATTTTGCTTGATGACGGGATGAGCAAGTGACACCGGAGTGGCTGGACAAGTGGCGCATCTGGCCAAGGCTTATCATCACGCTCTATGGCTTTGCCTTCTATCGCACCACCGAATGGTTCATGGCGCTACCTGACCCGACTAACGCGCAGGCAGGCTTTGTCAGCGTAGTGGTGGGCGCAGGCGCAGGCTTCTTTGGGATATACGTCAATGGCAAAGCAAGTGCTTCTAGTGTGCCTCCTGCTGGCTCTGACGGGTTGCGGTAAGCTGCCTTTCGGGATGCTTGGCGGTGGTGGCCCCAACGTGGCGGCGAACACGCAGGTCGGGCGCGAGAATGTGCAGCAAGCGGTGGCGCAGCAAACCCGCACAAGCGCAGGGCGCGACATCGTGACCACGACGCGAGACGTTGAGGCGGACCAAGTGGATGCTGTGACAATCAACAATGACCGCGTTCCTATTTGGCTGATTGTTGCCCTTGTGTTAGGGTGGCTTGCACCTAGCCCCAATGAAATTGGGCGCGGGGTGCGCGGACTATTTAAGCGGAGACATTGATATGGGTTTCAGCCTATCGAAGCGCAGCCTAAGCCGACTAGCTGGCGTTGAAGAAGAGTTGGTCGAGGTGGTGAAGTACGCCATTACCGTGACTAAGATTGACTTCGGCGTGACGTGTGGCGTGCGCACCGTGGCAGAACAGAAGGCGCTTGTGGCCAGCGGTGCCAGTCAGACTATGAAGTCTAAACACCTTGAGGGGCGCGCGGTTGACCTGATGGCATACATCGGTAGCCGTGGTTCGTGGGAACTAAACCTATACGACGACATCGGTGACGCCATGCGCGAGGGCGCGAAGGTTGTTGGCGTTGACCTGCGATGGGGAGCAGCTTGGCACATCCCTGACGTGCGGTTTTGGGACGGCACGATGGAGGATGCAATGAACTCTTATATCGATCTCCGTCGCTCTCAAGGTCGTCGCGCCTTTATTGACGGTCCTCATTGGGAATTAAACTAAGCCGCGAAGGCGCTTTGCTATGACACCGAAACAGCAAGAGGCGCTTGATGCGCTGGAAAAGCACGGCACGATCAGGGGCGCAGCCAAGGCGCTCGGTATAAATTACACCAGCCTGAGAGATCGCCTAAAGTACGCGCGCCAGCATCAAGAGGCTGACCCGTCAATTAAGGCTGCGATGGCATCTGTTGGGATGCAGGATGCCTCTGTGCTGCACTCTGGCTGGGTTAAGACGGATGATGCCAGCCTGTATTTCAAAATGCCGCAGAGCGACACGTCTGGCGACAAGCTGGCGACGATCAAGGAATACGTCGAAGGGCTAGAGCCTATCACTGTGCCACCTCGCTCTGCTGACCCCCTTACAGACGACCTCCTGACCGTTTATCCCATCCCCGACGCTCACATTGGAATGAAGGCATGGGGCGAGGAAACAGGCGAGGACTACGACACTGACATTGCCGTTGAGCGCATCAGGTCCGGCATTGGTGACTGCGTGGCTGCGTCGCCCGCGTCGTCTGAGGCAGTCATAATTGCGCTGGGCGACCTGTTACACGCCAACGACAGCACAAACATGACGCCCGCGAGCAAGCACATCTTGGATGTTGACGGTCGGCACTACCAGAGCCTTGAGGCTGCAATCTACGCCATTGCCTGCGCCGCTGAATTGGCAGCCCAGAAGCACGACAAGGTGACTGTTGTAATTCAAAGGGGCAACCATGACCCCGCAGCTTACATGGCTGTGATGTTTGCTCTGGCGGAGCGCTACCGCAACGAGCCGCGCATCACGGTGCAGAAACATCCCGGCGAGTTCTTTGTCTATCAGTTTGGGAAATGCCTGATCGCCTCTCAACATGGCGACAAGGCAAAAGCCGAGCGCTTGGTGATGGGATTGGCAGACCAGTGGCCAAAGATGTGGGGCGAGACGCGCCACCGCTATTACTTCACCGGACACCTGCACCACAGCCGCTTGCAGGACATCGGAGGCGTGCAGGTTGAGCAACTGCGGGCTGTCAGTGCCAGAGACGCTTATGCGGCCACACACGCCTATTCTGGGCGCTCTGAGATGCAAGCAATCACCTACCACAAGGACCGTGGGGAAATCAGCCGCCACCGGGTGTTGTTTTGAGAATTGATAAAACTGTGTTACGCTAGGGCATGTTTAGCCCGCTAATACTCATATGCTCGATTTATGGCCAGTGTCACACGCCTGCCGCTCCAGTATTTGCGGGGCGAGAATTGTGCGAGGCAGAGACCGAGGCTTACATTCTGAGCATTGAGACCAATATCCCGCCGGACATGTTCGTAGTTGATTGGGCCTGCCATGAATGGTCTGTCTCCGCCTAAATATGCGGTTGCGCCTCCTGCTCATTTAGATATGTTGGCGCAAGCGGGGCGCATCATCCAACGGCTTTGCAGTTAATGGATGCGTTACCAAATGCGCCAAACATTTCTAACTGCGCCCCGCACGATCTTTACTTACCTGCTCTTCTTTCGTGACGCTTCACTGATTCCATGATGGTGGTATGGTGTCGGTTCCCTATAAGCCTGCCTATTCTTGGAAAAGACCATCCTATCTGTCGAAGGGTGTAGGCTACCTCATCGCGCGCAGGCATTAGGTACTGATAGCGATGATGGCTAAGGACTTCGTACTCTAGGACTTTATGCTTCTTGCAAACGTCCTTTAGGATTTTGGCGAAGTTGTTCATGTTCCCCTCATTTTTCTGTGTTCTTTCTTTGCGTTCTTTTTTCCACCCACCCAGCGAGACTCGATCTTACCTGTCATATGCAGTCGCCTTAGTATTTCTCCTGCCCTTCGCAGGCTGATACCGCGACGATCAGCTATCACTTCAGTCAGTGTCCACTCATAATCCATGACATCAAAGATAGCTTGTCCTGCGATAGACATGCTTGTGTCTGGTCTAATCTTTGGCGCGCGAGGGATTGGCTTAAGATCGAACTCACTTAAATCAAGCGTTCCCATTCTCTCTCCTTTGATAAAAAAAGAGGGCTAGAATGAACTAGCCCCCTTTAGTTGGGTCAGTAACAGGGAGTGACTACTAACCCTAAAACGGAATGTCATCTCCTGGCAAGCCCATATTATTAGACTGAGCTTGAGGTTGTTGCTGTTGGCTATCTGAAACACTCATGGTCATGTACGGTGAACCATCTTTGTTGCGACGCCACGCTGCCAAGCGACGTGTTTCTTTGAGCGGACCTGTATAGTCGGGCGCGTTCTCATTGCCCTTCTTGTCGTTCTCAAATAGGACACCAACCTTTTCGAAGACCTCGATGATAGTCTTGCCTTGGCGTGTAATGTCTTTAACCAAGACAACCTTCATATCATTGCCATCGTTATTGACCTTGCCTTGAAGGATCATTGACTGAGTGTCGAATGGTTTGAAGGCTGCACCTTTGTTGGTGTTGTCGTATTCTGCCATGCTTCTGGCTCCTTTAGTGGGTTGAAGTGGGGGGGGTGATTACCACCCGCCCGAAGTTGCCTTGCCGTTATCAGCAGCGTATTTGCTGCCATCATGCTCACCAAGAAACACATCGGCATTGAAGCCAAGGTGCGACAAGGCTTTGGTGAGTCCATCAGTGACCGCCATTTTGGGTGCATCTTCTGCGATGCGACCCTTGGCTGCGTCAAAGAACTTACGGCACCCGGGGAAGGGGCCGAACTTATGCTCACGATCACCAGTCCAAACGGTTACATCAGCAATGATAGCTATGTCTCCGCTGCTACAGTTGATCATGCGATTGTCGCTATCCCATCCCCAGCCATAGCCAATAGCACCAAAGGCTTCTGTTGCCATCTTGATCTGATACATTGGATCGATAGCGGTGAAGGTGCGTGAGCCAAAGCTAACTGGCTTGAGGTATTTGGGGTCAGACTTACTGACGCGATCCCATAATTCTAAGTTGTCCATGACAGTTTCCTCTATCGTTTGGTGAATCGAAGCGAGCCATTCTTGCTGCGCTTGATGGTAAGTAGGTCGCAGTAAACTTCACGCTCATTCTTTGCGACCATTTCCTTCAGGTCTTTCTTGGCGTTCTCGAATGTACGAGCGTGATCTTGGTGTTCGATGTAGGTGTGCGCTGCATCGATGAATGCGTTGTCTCGGCTGGCATCGCGTATGACCATGTTGTCCAGCGCGATCTTTTCGATTGAGATCGGTTTGACATCGATACCAACAGGTTCCTCATCCCGTAGAACGTAACCCCAGAAGTCCGACACCACTGCCCACATTGAATCGAAATAACTTTTGTTTCTTGCAATGTGTGTTGCCTCCCACTTTCCATTACCAAAGATCGCTGACAGATACGCACCGTCTGCATCCGCAAGGTGCATGTACGTTTGAATTTGCGGCATGTATCGAGCAACCTGCTCATCCATATTGGTGAAGGAGTTGGTGTGCTTGGCCTCAACGATTGAGTTGTTCCACATTGCATCGATGGTTCCCTTTACTGGGACACCACCAATGTCTTGGCTGTATTCTTTTTGCTGATTGGTTAGCTCTGCTTTGTAAGCCTTGGCAAACCAGTTGAGATTAAAGTCCTCGGTGTGGATACCAAGCTGAACTGCAATGTTGTCGCTTAGATCATCACCTTCTTTGCGTCCAGTCTTGATCTGCCATAGCTCAAGCCAATCGCCCTGCATAATTTTGACAGCATCACTGCCGCCAATAAACCCTAGTCTGTTCATGTGTTTTCCTCTCTCTATCCACACCCTACTGCTTATGTGCAGCTACCGCAAGCTCATAAGGAACAAGGTCTGAATCTGTTATTGATGTGTTCTCAAGCAGCATCTTACGCATGGTGCCACGCAGGAATAGGTCTGAGACTGGCTGTCCTGCCCGTATGCGAGCCTCTGCTACCTTCAGGCTGTCGAGGGTGCTGCCAGAAGAAGACGCTGCTGAGGCGGGCGCTCCTGCGTCCTTCGATGCACGCCCTGCTGACTCGGCAAAATCTTTAGGCAAAGGAAGGGTGCGCGATCTTGCGTTGCGCATTGCATCCTTCAGCGTTTTCTCAAGCAGAAGGGTGAGCAAGGCAGGGGTGAGGTTGCTGGGAAGGTTGGAGTTGATTGCTTCGATTGCATCAGTGGCAACGGTCAGTGCGTCTAAGTCCTTGGGCATAGAGAAACGCTTGGTGACTTCTGACTTGAACCAGCTTTTGATGTGGGCAATGCGCTGACTATAGTCCATCGAGCGCACCTCCCCAGTTTTCTTTAGCCTCGACCTCAAGCTCATCGTCCCAGCGTTCAGCGTTGATCCACGTTGAAGGGTGCGGAATGTACTGACGCTCGGTGCCAACCTCTTTGCAGTAAGCAGCATAGGCAATAGCACCTTGGATAATCTCATTGGCATCGGCGTACTTGATGGCCTTGGAGAATGCAGTGCGTGCTGAGCCTTTACCAACGCGCCGTGGATATGCTTGCCAGAAAGCTAAGAAGGCGGGCGTGTCGTGGGGGTGTGCCAATTTGGCAGTCGAAGTAGTAAGATTACTATTAGCCTTCTTACTAATATCTAACTGAGTAATATTACTCTCTACTTCGTGTGCCAATTTGGCAGTGGTTTCATCTTCCATTTGTTCCTCCATGCTTGTGATAACGTATAGGTTGTATGAACCAGTGCGACGTTGAGTCTTGATATACCCATTGTCTTCGAGCCACTGCATAGCACGAATGACTGAGCGTGTGGGGATGTGTGTGTCTCTGGATAAACGCTGGTGCGATGGAAAGCATACACCTTCTGCGTTTGAGTACGTGGCAAGAGCCAACAAGACTACCTTCGCAGTTGGATTTTTTACTGGTGCAAGGGCTATGTCCAGTATAAGATCATGGTGCATGTGAGGTTTTCCTCCCTCGTTCATGTGTTCAGGTTGGGGCAGGCAGGTGCGGGGGTGCATTCTGCCTGCCTTTCCTTTTTACTCAGGCCATAGTGATCGATCCTGATTCAGTGCGTACTGACCAATGACCTTGTTACTGTCGGTCTTGATCTTATCGCAGTGAATGGGCCATCCGTCTTGCTTCAGATCATAGATGCGCCCAGCTAATCTGAAGCAACCAAATTCCTCTAAGGCTTCAATCGGGGTCAGCACCTTTCCTGTCTTTAGGTGCTGTAGAATTTGTTCGTTCTGACTCATTGATTCCTCCTATAAGTATTTCGAACAGGTCTGCGGGGATGATTACAATTGTTTGTGGGTCTCCCTTTCTGCGCTTATAGATCGCCATGTCTCTGCCCTCTAAGACACTGAAGGGACTGGGGAAACCTGACACATCTCGGTACTTAACTTCAGTTACCACTTCGTGTCCCAAGATTTCGATCTTGATATCGCCTCTATATTCTCCTCCCAAACTTCCTGAGAGGGGCTGGCGCTTTGCTTTGACCCCGATCTTGTGGAGCCAGTCTGTGATCTTGCGCTCGTGGTACATACCTTTTTGCTTATTCTTGTTTGCCATATGTCCCTCTCATAGCAATTCATGCACACGAACCAGTGCTTGTGTTTTGTTTTCTTTGGTTCGTTTTTAAGGACAGCTACAAAATATCTGGTACTCGCATCACACGAGTCACAAACTGCCATCCCTCTTTCTAACTTCGATCTCGTATCCAAGACTATCCAACCAGCAAATGAGCATGAACCCAGAGGGTATGCGCTTATGAGTTTCCCACTTGTGTATCAGTGAGACAGTACAACCGATCCTATGAGCTAACTCTTCTTGGCTTATACTTTGCCCTAATCGAGCGTCGATCAACTGGCTGACCAGACTGTCGTAGTTCTGCGGTATGATCACGGGCTTGTTGAAGTGAGTAAAGTTCTTCGACTGCATTCATCACCTTTGCTGCTGTATCGAACCTTAGCTCTGTCTTGTTTTGCATCGTGCGGTAGTAGGTCGAAGTTGGAATCTCTGCCTGTTGAAAGGCGCGAAGCAGAGAAACATTGCATTCCTCTGCTCTTTCTTTGAGTGCGTTTAGGTATGATTTCATACCAGATCACTGCATCATTGCAGCAAGTTAGTCAAGCACACTAGCCAATGCGGCATAGCCACATATGTCAACGAGGGTATCTTCAGTGGCAGTCGTTTGGACTCTAGCTACTTTAAGCAAGATCATCATCATAGCCACGTCATGTGGTGTGATTCTCGTACCTGTGTACGTTGACCACATATCTGCGATGCGCTCAAAGTTGCTATTTGGTGGGCCGTATGCTTCTTGGCGTGGGCCAGTGATTACATCGGACGCCTGTTCTAAGATGTTAATCATCTGTCTCTCCCTTCATTTCTTTTAGAATTAACTCATATTCTCTCTGCACATTGAGTAGCCCGACTTTGTGAGGCGGCGGCAGGTCTAGCTGTATCTGCTTAACTCGGCGTATCTCGCGCTCCAATATCTCCTCCGCTTTCGCCAGCTTGGCCTCTAGTTCCTCGATGCGGTTGCCAGCGGTGAAGCCAGCGGCCAGCTTCTTGTGCATACGCAGCACCAAGTCAGCGCTCTCCATGGTTGTGATAGGCTTGCGCCCTTCGGGAAGTTTCCATTTAGCCATCCTGTTTGCCTCGCATCACCGGACGAACTGACTCGATAGGTGCATGTGTGTACTGACAGAACCCATCAGCCTTTCCGCCTACCTCTTCGATAGCTTCGATCATCATGTCCATTGCTTCGCTACAAACTACAGGCTTAGTCGAATAGAACTCCGTGCCTGTAGGCATGCCAGCCGTGCCTTGGGTCACGACAACCGTCACAAACGCCAACATATCAATCATCATCTTTCTCCACGCTGATGTGTTCAATCGTTCCGGTGCCACTGCAAAGCCAGCATTCTTCCCAGCCTGCTTGGGTAGGGTGGACTCTGCCACCTTCACCGTCACACTTGTTGCACTTTTCAGTAAGGAATTTCGTCGTGTAGTTCGTTGATTTCATTGTGCTTTTCCCATGCAGTTGTGGCTCTCTCGATGAATCGATCTCGATCAAAGCGAGTGTTCGTTGATTCAAGTGCGTCTGCGATTGAGTGCAGGTGAGAAGGCCACGCTACTTGTGGTCCAATCTTATCTGCGATGAAGTTGTAGTGAACGCGTGTCATATTCACTGCCATGTTTTTTCTCCGATGTAGATGTGTTCAGCTTTGGCAAACTTTTTAATGGCAGATATTAGCACTGCCCTGCGGGGGTCATGTTTGCCCATTCGTTGTAGGTGGATGCGCGCTGCGAGATACAGCGCGTCACCCTCGTCTTCGGTTAGCATTGTAACCTCTGACATTAGATCACTCCTTCGTACTCCAGTTCATGCCAGCGCTTGTGTGTCATTGCCTTGGCAATAGCGTCCTCACGATTGCGATTGGCAACGATTGGGTTCTTCAATGCTCTGGTATGTGTGGCCCAGTAGGTCATGCAGTTATATAAAGCCCACTTGTTGTGGCCTAACTCACTGCTCTCCCTAGCCCACTGACCCAGAAGATTCTCAAGCTGCTTGTCGTTGTGCTTATTGACCAGCTTCTGGTGCGATGATGTCTTGGCAAGCGTTGCTTTGAAGAATGCTTCAGCGGTTTTGTCAGAGACACTGACCTTCATCCACTCTTGCCATAGCTCCTTGTTGTTCATGAATGTATCGAGTCCATTCACAATCTTAGCTGCGCTTGCATCCACATTGATTGACTGTGTGTGCTTGAACCGAGTGCGCGCTGTACCCATTGGGGTTGTGCATCCATTGAGACACCAAAGGCGAAGGCCATCTGCGGCTTGGCTAAACGCCCAGCTCCCATCGTAACTGTTAAAGAAGCTGATGCGGAACTGAACGTAGTCACCGACTTGTGGCTGTACTGTGAGGTTCTCAAAGATCACCTCACCTCTTAGCTTACGCCCGTTATCAGCCGTGTGAACTTTGACTTTGTAGTCTGTGCTGACGTTAGCTTGATCCACTGAATCAATGATGCTGTTTACCACATCGTCATGCGTTACCATTTGATAGCGTGAACCGTGAACGCCAAGCACATCGTTGGTATCAGTGCGAACGATAGCCTTGTTGCCTGCGATTACGTTGCCAAGGGAATCAAAGATAGGCTGAGTTTCTACTGGAAATTCCCAGCAATTCTGTTGAAGATCAAACATCGTAGGTCTCCGTCATCATGGTTGAGTTGTAGCCAAGCTGAATGCCTGACGCATTGTAGATAGATTTGAGTTGAGTAATGCTCTCATCCATCAGCCAAAGATCAGACTTCATGTCATCACTTGCTTCGACAAAGTCGCGGCAGTTATCGAGCCACTTGATCAAGCGATTAACTTCGCCGCAGGTAAGCGAGATTGAAATCTCGATGTCGGATGTGTTGATGTAGTTCATTTTCATTTCATGTTTCCTCTTCCTGAAATGGTTTTGACTCATTCAAACCTGATTGAGTCATGGGGGTGCGCACCTAGTAGATACATTACCCACGGTACTGCGAGTGTGCAGCGTTGGCAATACTGTATTTACTAGATAAGTTTGCCGCTCTCCTATACGAAGAGCGGTGCTAGTGAAAAGGCAATGATAACGATGACGCTAAGCGTGTCTTGCAGTAGCCACTTGAGCTTTTCATTGGGCATGATGTGTTCCTTCGGTGTGATGTAAGGGTGAGCCGTAGCCCACCCTTCTGAGGTTCAGGCGAATTTCTTCAGGCGATCATCGAGGCCAAGGCCGTTCGACTTGTATGTGCGCTTGGGGCGTGCGCTCCATTCTTCTCCAGTGATTGCCTTGTACACTGCCTTGTCCGCTTTGTGGCGGTCGGTGAGAACCTCTAGTTCTACTTCCATTTGTTCATAGCGGGTTAGTAGTCGTTCGATCTTTACGTCTGCAATTTCTTGCCCGCGCTCTGGCATGAGACCTTTGATCTCCGCAGCTATGTCCGCCATCTGACCGTTGCCAGTGGACTTGAATTGCATCGAGTTGAAGCTGGTGTAGCAGGCGTCACGAGCGATGCTTGTCTCTGTGTATTCATTGGCTTCGTGGAATTTGATTACTTGTAGTTTTAGTTCAATGAGTGCTTCGAGCGAGGTGTTGGTTGTCTTAGTCATCTCTAGGTTCTCCATGTGTGAGTCGCGAGGACCATCTCGCGATGAAGACAAGGGGCACGGAGACGAAACGCACGCAGTGCGCTTGCAGTACGCAAGGGCGAAGAGCGGAGCGTCCCTTGCGAACTGTTGAGGCCCGATGCAACGAAGGATGAATGCGAGGTGACCGCAGAGACAAACATGAAGAGCCGACAGGGCATGATGCAACCAATGCCGAGGTCGCAGCACTCATCTCTTATAGTATTGTAGTATGAAGGGAGCCAAGAGACCCAGAGATGCTCCTTTGTGCGTTGACACAAGGGTTATTGGAGGTGCTAAGAACGGGGGGAGAGAGGGAGAGGGGGGCCTACAAGGAGATACACATGGCAGACGTTAAGACATTGAAGCTAACCAAGAGACAGATGGCTCTCGTTGATCACATTGTAGCAACTGGTGAACCACTGGTACGAGCAGCAGAAGCAGCAGGATACGCGAAGGGCGACAGCGGAAGAGTCACCGCAAGCAAGACGATACGGTTACCGCATGTGCAGCAGTATATGATGCAGCGGATAACAGAGACATTGGGCTTGAATGCAACGATAGCTGCGGCACAGGTCATGAAGCTAGCCAAAGGTGCCAAGAGTGAGTACGTTCAGCTAGAGGCGAGCAAGGATATTCTGGATAGGGCTGGGTTCAAGCCGATAGATCGGAGCCAAGTGCAAGTCGCAGGTGATATCAAGGTGAGCATAGACCTCGGGTAAACTTTCTGGCTAGCGTTCGTTGGTAGGGGGAGGGGGGCAAAAAGTGACGAGGTTAGCAGTTGCAATAGTCCCCCACTCGTATTTTTTCTCAAAAAGGTTCGTCAACGAAAGGAAGTCTGATGAAGGTTGGTGTGATGGTTGGTTCTCGTAAGTATGGAAAGAAGCCTGAGTCTTCTGCGCCTA
>Ga0209771_1001448_pt1 | contig 15154 bp, 10 predicted proteins | sample SaaInl59LU_5_DNA_FD_184639 | JGI IMG/M metagenome (GOLD analysis project Ga0209771, IMG submission 184639) | Marine microbial communities from expanding oxygen minimum zones in the Saanich Inlet - ESP_59LU_5_DNA (SPAdes) (version 2) | ecosystem: Environmental > Aquatic > Marine > Intertidal zone...
AACGCTTTTACATCACCTGCAGAAATAGCTTTGTAATTTGCAACTGGTACCGGATCTTGCCAGATGAAGTTTTCTTCTGGAATATCGTTGCCCAAGTAGCGAGCCTTCGGCCCCATGTCACGGTGCGTGAGCTTAAACCAAGCTTTCGCAAATGCAGTTTGATACTCTTTGGGGTCTGCTAAGAAGCGTTCTACAATTTTGCGATATTCTGGATCGTATTTTAATGCAAGATCGGCAGTTGTCATCACTGGCGCGTGCATTTTGCCTTCAACGTGCGCATCTGGCACAGACTGATGAGCAGATTCATCTTTAGGGATCCACTGTACCGCACCTGCTGGACTCCGTGTTTGTTTCCATTCAAAGCCCATCAAGTTTGATAGATACAAGCTAGTCCATTTTGTCGGCGCTTGTGTCCAAGCTCCTTCCAAACCGCTAGTTACTGTATCTTCAGAATGTCCTTTGCCACAGTTGTTTTTCCAGCCTAAACCTTGCTCTTCTAAACCAGCGGCACCCGGCTCGCCTTCTAGGCAATCAGCAGGTTTGTGCGCGCCGTGCATTTTACCGAATGTGTGTCCACCTGCGATTAGCGCTACGGTTTCTTCGTCGTTCATCGCCATGCGTGCAAACGCAGTTCGAATGTTTTTCGCTGAGCCCATAGGATCAGGAACGCCCTTAGGACCTTCAGGGTTTACATAAATTAAACCCATGTGCGTTGCACCTAAAGGACGCTTTAGCTCACCATTGCGCTCTTCACGATCACTTGCCAGCATTTCCACTTCTGGACCCCAGTACACCATATCCGGTTCCCAATCGTCTGTACGACCGGCCGCAAACCCATATGTGTCAAAGCCCATGTTTTCCATACCCACAGTACCAGCGAGTATCATTAGGTCGCCCCACGAAAGGCTTGCACCGTACTTTTGCTTAATTGGCCATAGTAAACGGCGTGCTTTATCTAGGTTACCGTTATCTGGCCAGCTGTTAAGTGGGTTAAAACGCATTTGGCCGCCATCGCCGCCGCCTCTACCGTCTAGAGTTCGATAGGTACCTGCACTGTGCCAAGACAGACGAATGAAGAACGGACCGTAGTTACCGTAATCTGCTGGCCACCAGTCTTGAGATGTAGTGAGTAATTCATTAACGTCAGCTTTAACTTGGTCTAAATCCAGTTTCGAGAACGCTTTAGCATAATTAAAGTCATCACCAAGGGGGTTTGACCGACTGTCGTGGTCTCTAAGCGCAGAAAGATCGAGTTGGTCTGGCCACCAGAACTGGTTGGTTTTTGCCTGAAATGGTTTTGACATTCCAGTGCCTTTAGCCCCTGCTGGCTTGCTAATTTCTTGATTTGCTATGGCGCCCGTTGCACTTAACGATAATGCTATTAGTGCAGATAGCGTTGTTCTTCTAAACCTTAACATGGTCATATTTTCATCCCGTTGGTGCTAGTTGTATCACAACCAATAAAGAAAATTCTTCATTGGTTTTTCGATTAACAATATATTTACTTTCAACGTTGATAAAGATAGTCAGAAGTTCTTGCTAGCGATAGTTAATAAATTGAATTCACTTAATAGCATTTTCCAATCAATGTATTTATCCTTACATTTCAGACATCTAAGAATTTTGAGCGAAACTCCTCACGCCGCACTTCAATTTTTAAACGATTGAGAGTGACTGCCCTACATGTCAAAATTGAACGCACCAGTGCTTTGCTTGGAAATAACAACTTAGTGAAAATTAAACGGCGTGTTTCACACGCCGCTGAAATATTAACCGTCGATGCCTTTTATCAATTTAGCGAGTTCTTCAATTTTTGATACTGTCGTTTTAACAAGGTTATCAATTTCATTTGATGACGATTGTGAATTACCAGCCAGCGTTCTCACCTCGTCTGCTACCACTGCAAAGCCTCTTCCCATTTCACCCGCTCTTGCGGCTTCAATAGCGGCGTTAAGTGCAAGTAAATTAGTTTGCTCTGAGATAGAGTTAATAGTGCCAACGATGGTACTTATCGTTTGACTTGTAGTCAGTAGTTCCTGCATTGCCCCTTGGGTATCGTTCACCGCTTGTTTGCGAGAAGATACGTTAATAGCAAAAAATACATAGCGAGTAATTTGCCCATTGAAGTTTTTCAAAGCGCTCACTCTTGAGTCAAACGCAAGGTATTTACCATTGCTTTCAAACTCAAGAATTTTAGATACAAAGCCTGTAGAATTTAGCTGTGCTTGATCTTCCGACGTGAGGCGAGACATAAGCTCTCGTGCAAAATCTTTTGAATCATAGGCACCTTTAATAGTCTCTTTAAGTAACTTATTGGCTTCTATTAATTTACCATCTGGCTCCATTTCTAAGAGTACCAGTGCGCTACCAATTGCATTGAGTTTGTTTGTGAAGTCGAGGGCCATCTGTTTCACGCGGGTAATGTCTGCCTGTACCGCGATAAAGTTAACTAATTGACCTTCTTTAAATACAGGGTTTATTGACAGAGATGTCCAATAAGGCGAGCCATCTTTGCGATAGTTGAGGATCTCATCATAAAAGGCTTCACGATTTTTAAGCTTTTGTCGAATAACGTCTACGGTTCTGTGGTCGGTTTCTTCGCCTTGTAAGAACGAGCCCGGCTTTTTACCTTTTACTTCGTCTAAACTCCAGCCTGTAAGACGATAAAAACCGTTATTAACGTACTCAATCAGCCCTTCGGCATTGGAAATAATTACGGCGTTATCCGTTTCGTTAGCAACTAGAGACAGCATGCGCTGTAATTCGCGTTGCTCGACTTCTTCGGTGACGTCTCTTACGAATGCGGTGTAAAGCGTTCTATCTGCAAGACGAACCTTAGATAGAGATAGCCGCCCCCATAATTCCTTACCATCTTTGCGTTCTACCCTAACTTCCCGACTTGTTCCAACAATTTTGTCTTGTCCGGTTTCTCTGTTTGCGTTCACATAATTGTCGTGATTTGCCTGAATAGCCTGGGGGACCAGCATTTTGACGTTTTTACCAATGACTTCTTCGCGACGGTATCCCCAAAATTTCTCAGCGGATGCATTGAACAGCGTGACCTCGTTGCGCTCATTAATACACACAACAGCATCGAGAGCTTGCTCCAAAGTTTGCTCTACAATTTCTCGTGCTTCTCGCTCTTCTGTGACGTCTCGTACGAATGCCGTATAGTGTTTCTTTCCACTAACAATGACCTGGGATAGCGCTAGCTGAACCCATATGCGCTGCCCTGACTTAGTCTCAAGTTCAACTTCACGGGAACTTCCTACTATTTTGTTTACACCCGTATTGCGATGGGTATTCACATAACTGTCGTGATTTGACTGATGTTCTCTTGGCACGAGCATTTTAATGTTTTTACCAAGAACTTCCGAAGGAGAGTAACCCCACAGCTTCGACGCTGCATCGTTGTAAAACGTTATATTATTATTTTCGTCTATTGTTACAACAGCAAGTATTGACTGGGATAATGCTTGTTTTGCCGCATTCTCTCGAGAAAAAAACGCCATCTTAATTCACTCCGATGTATTAACTTATAGATATATAGGTGAAAAATTATGGTTTTACCAACAAGAACGAAAATAAGACGTTGAAACGTGAAATTATTACATTACACCTCGTTAACTTTAGCTCTCCTGCCCGCGAAATATAAAAATTATTAATTAAAAAACAAAAGCTTGGGATAGCAACCCTCATCTAAAAAAACGGAACGATTTCTGCAACTAACCTCCGTTGAAGGAAATAATTAGCTAAAGGGTAATGTAATGACATCGCAAAATAATATATTTGAACCGGGTGAGAATTGTTGGGTAAAAAGCAATGCCACGTTCGCCACGCCTTTAATTGACTGCGGCAATTATTACAAAGCGTTGCACAGTGCGATTGTCAAAGCAAAACACAGTATTTTTATTGTAGGCTGGGACATCGACAGCCGAATTCGCCTCCTTCGTGGTGAAGATGAAGAGCAAAGTGAAGCACCGAGCAGAATAAGCGACTTGCTTAAATGGAAAGCAGAACAAAACCCGGACATGAAGATTTACTTGCTTCGCTGGGATTCTTCATTGGCATTCTTTGCTCAACGAGAAATGTGGGCAAAAGAGGCGTGGGATGAAAAGACGCCTGACAACGTGAAAACCGAACTCGACGACACCATTCCAATGGGCGGAAGCCAGCACCAAAAAATTGTGCTTGTTGATGATGAACTGGTTTTTTCTGGCGGAATGGATGTATCAACCAACCGTTGGGACACGAGAGATCATCCTGTTGTGTCCGAAGAGCGTGACGGACCAGATGGCGAATACGGTCCGCTGCACGACGTTCAAATGGTATCAAGCGGCCCTGTAGTAGCTGACTTTTCTAAACTGGTTCGCTGGAGATGGCAGCGGGTTGCAAATGAAACCCCAATTATGGTGAGAGAGGACGCAAATATAGGCTTGGATGCGCCCATACCGGAGTCATGGCCTGAAAATTATCCACCTATTTTCGAAAATGTCGAATGTGCACTCGCTAGAACAATTCCATTTATGGACGAAGTAGAGCCTGCGCAGGAAGTTCGCAACATGCTGCTCGACCTTATTCGAGAAGCTGAATCTTTAATTTATATTGAGAATCAGTTCACTACTCGCCAAGAAATAGCAGAAGCACTGAATAAACAGCTTAAATTAAAGCCGGACCTAAGTGTGTGTATCGTGAGCTCTTACGAGCCGAAAGGCAAGTTTGAATGTGAAGCTTTTTGGGCAAGTCGAATTCAATTTAAATCTATTTTAGAAAAGGGTATTGCCCCTGAGCGCGTAAAATTGACGTATTCGTCTATTGAAGATATGCAGGGTAGACGAGCATACAAACGCATCCACTCTAAAGTGATGACCATTGACGATAAATATCTCGTTATCGGTTCATCAAACCTGAGCAACCGCTCAATGACGTTAGACACTGAAATTGACACCATATTGTTTGGTAACACACCGCTCAATAGACAAAATATTGCTCATGTGAGAAATGACCTTTTAGCCGAGCATACGGGTAGATCGATAGAAGATATGGAGACGGTTCTGAAAGAGGCCCAGCCTGTCGATGCTCTCATGCGTGGACAAATTGCGCACGGTTACATACTGACTGAAGTAAGAGATGAAATATTTACCGAGCAGTCGAGTAGCAACTTTTTTCGGTCATTATCAGACCCAGAAGAGCCGCTTATTTCTTTCCCAACGTTAGGGGGTGCTGTAACACCTGCTAGAAATCCGAGACGCCGAAGCATCATGATTGCCATCGGCTTAACGGTATTAGCGGTGCTTGGCGGGTTGATGTTCTGGGCAAGCCAATCAATTTCATGGTTAAGCGCCGACAGTATAAATGCATTTTTAGAAGAAAGTCGCGGCACTTATTTTGCTCTACCCACGGTGCTGCTTGTTTACGTGATAGGTGGCATTCTTTTCTTCCCAGTAACCGTATTATCCCTTGCCGTTGCGGCTATTTTTGGCCCTATTTGGGGTCCGGTTTATGGAATGATGGGAGCATTATTAAGCTCTGCGATACTGTTCGGTATCGGCAAACTTTCTGGCAATGCCGGTTTACGAAAACTTGGCGGCCCCAAAGTTGTCGCCGTTGATGAAAAACTCAAGCGCAGTGGCATTGTAGGTGTGGCAGCTATACGCATGCTGCCTGTCGCCCCTTTCAGTTTAGTGAATCTGGTTGCGGGTATTTCATCTATTGGTATTTTTCAATTTCTGATAGGCACCTTTCTTGGGATGTTTCCGCCAATGATTGCTAAAGGTTTAGTGGGAGATTCAATTACTCAAATCTGGCGAAATCCGTCAATTGAGACAATTAGCTACCTCGCTGCCGGCATATTACTTTGGGCTTTATTGATATGGGGCTCACAAAAATTTGCACGTATTTATCAGCAAAAGAAACAAACTAACGCACCCGACAAACAACCAGAAGACAGCGAGAGTGAAGAATGTGCCGCATAATTTCCTACAATATTCATGGTGGGATAGGAACAGATAAGCAGCATGACTACAAAAGAATTGGGCAGTATTTAACGCAACTTGGCGCAGACATTGTGCTTTTACAAGAGATGGATACCCGCCCAAGTAAAAGAGATACGGCGCAAGACATTAATGATATTTGCGCCACTAATGCCTTTTCTCTTACTGCATCACCGGCACTAACCGAGCCAGATGGTTGGTACGGCAATGCGGTATTGAGTCGCTTTGAAGTCTTATCTACAGAAACACTAGATGTGAGTCAGCAAGGACGGCAGCCGAGAAATGTTCAGATAGTTGAGCTTCAAACTGAACAGGGCCCGTTAACAGTAGTTAATACTCATAAGGGGCTTAAAACAAAAGAGAGAAAGTCTCAGTTCTCGCTTTTACACACCTATTTAGAGAAACGATTGGAGAGCCATAGAACGCCTATGGTTCTTGCTGGTGACTTCAATGAGTGGCAGTTTTTCTCCAAAGCATTTACGTCATTAAATTCACTGCTTGATCAGCAAAAAATGGGCGCTACATTTCCTAGTCGCTTTCCTGTTTTCTCTCTCGACAGAGTATGGGTATCGAATGATATTCGTGTACTGAAGCACGGGAAGATTAAGGATAAGAAAACAGCAATACTGTCTGACCACCTGCCTGTGCTCCTCGATATCGAATTGCCAGACCAGGGTTGATAACCTCCCCCCAAACACAGTCAACCCATCAAATTGTTGTGGCAAATTCAAGTTTGCCGCACCAATGTTGACGTTCATGTTCAGCGCTGACCACTTTTTTAATAGTGCCTAAGGCTGTTTGGACATGGCGCTGGTTAACTGTACTTTTATCAGTAAATGCGAAGACAGTGCGGTGCATATCGGGCTCTATAATTTTTACTGAAGCCACTAAGCCTGATTCTTTTAGATGAAAAATAGCCGATGTAGGTAAAATCATTACACCTTCACCATTAATGACCTGTCGTAGACCTGTCATTAATTGCCCTGAATAAGCGTGATCGTGGTTTAACATTACGCCCGTCTTTTGCTCGTAATAAGCAATTAACTGCCCTAAGGCATCCTTTGTTCCAGGTGAGAGTAAGGGAACCTCACGCAACTCACAAAACGAAACTTCCGTTCGATGTTTAAGAAACTCAAATTCTTGTTTTTCAGTGGACGCTGAAAAGACCACGTGCATTTCCTCCTGAATCAACGGAGTCGCGTGTGTGCTTTTTTCATCAACGGCCTCTCGATAAGTTAGCGCTATATCGATGTGCTTTGATTCAAGCCAGTCTTTAATGGTGTATGAAGGACCTGTGCTTATTTCTACTTTTAATTTGTTACTCGACTTACCCATTTCAGTTAGCAGTGGCAGCGAAACCACATTTCCGATGGAGGGAATAACACCAATTTTAATTGTTTTTTCTCCTGAGTGACTGTCCTCACTGACTGCATTTTTTGCGATAGCAATTTGCTCTAACAGTGCTACCGCATGGGTAAGAAAAATCTCGCCAGCGGCAGTGAGGGTGATACCCGCAAAACTGCGATTAAATAAAGTAGCTTTAATCTCTCTTTCTAGGCTTGCCAATTGTTGGCTCACCGCAGGTTGAGCAATATTGAGCGCTCGTGCTGCAGACGCAATACTTCCCTTCTTCGCTGCGGTAACAAAATATTCCAACTGTTTTGAATGCACAACATCACCTCGGTGAAACTTTTTTATCAACGCATCTGTGCATACTTTCTCACGCACTCGCTGTTTGAATAGATGATGATAAACCGGCAATTTATAACAAGGCCGCTTATTGCCAGGTCTGCTTATCAGTATTCTTTTATACAGGTGAAAGCAGCAAAGAATATGCCATCACATTTTCTCACTGAGCCATCACACGCCCGGCCGTGTTTATCGACTATTCAATACAGGATTGATTTTTTTGGCGACTCGTCAGAAAAAAATTTAAATAACGGGGTTAACTATCCACAAACCAATAAAAGCAACGGATAGAAGACAGGCTCAATACTTTTCTTATACCCCTAAATAATGTTCTTTCTTCCTCGCTGATGAAAGAGCTTTTAGCCTACGATTAAGAAACTCATTGTATAAAAAAAGGTGAGTGGGAATAGTCGCTTTGCTTAGCGCCTTTGTTGTGCAAAGTAGTGCTTAACAACAGTGCATATAAACAAGGTTAATAACAACATCTAGGCTGCCAGAAAAGCAACGCGCACGCTCATCAATTTATTGATACAACTTTTAAAAGTAATAATTTTCAATGGAGCAAAAGCGTTAATGGAAATAGAACTACTGCTGTTTGTAGTTACGTTATGTGTGACAGGAGCCATTGCGGGAATAACTGCAGGCTTGTTTGGGAATGGCGGCGGGTTTGTTGTTGTACCGGCACTTTTAGCCGTATTTCCTTTCTTTACTCCTCCTTCAGAAGCGTTGGTAAAAGTGGCAATTGGAACGTCTTTAGCTTCTATTGTTGTTTCAAGCGCACGCTCAGTGATGGCGCATAAAGAAAAAGGCGCTGTAGATTTTGACATACTCCGCTCATGGAGTATTTGGCTTGTGCTTGGCGTCATAGGTGGTGTAGCAATTGCCAATTATACAAGCGCGAATGGACTCACCGTGGTATTCGCGGCAGGGGTATTACTGTACTCAGTGTATTTTTTATTTCCGGAGTTCGTTGTTCGGCCAGGTTTAGTATTTTCTATGCCGACAGGAAAAGGCAAAGCCTTACTTGCATTCGTGCTAGGTGGCTTTTCCGCGTTACTTGGTATTGGTGGCGGTACACCCACCGTTATTACCATGGTGATGTGCAAACGCAGTATTCAGCAGGCGGTAGCCACCGCGGCAGGCGTCGGTTTTTTAATTGGTTTACCCGGCGCTATTGGCTTTCTGTTTATGACGCATTCACAAACCACTGCACTGCCGTTTGGCACAGTTGGCTATATTAATTTACCTGCGCTTGTGGCTATTAGTATTGGCGCTATTTTTACCGCGCCCATGGGTGCAAAAATGGCTCATAACTTCAGTGAGAAAAAGCTGAAACGCTTATTTGGTATTTATCTCGTCCTTGTATCTAGCGCCATGTTTTACAAAGCAATGTAGGCGCTCAACAAAAAAATTAACGATAAGAAGAAGGAATAACACTATGACTATGAATCGATCAAGACGTTTATTTCTTGGCGGAAGCGCAGCGGCTACGGCGGTAGGAGCAAGCGGCATTATTACCACCTTGGGCGCTCAAGCAACAACTCAGGCAGTAACAAGTCAGCCGCCACTTCGCTACGGGCCGGAACTTGGCGTAGCCAAGCTCAATGCCAACGAAAATCCATTTGGACCCAGTCCTGCTGCACTCAAGGCAATTTCTGAGGCTGCTGCTCAAGGAGGTGCTTATTATGCTTACCCTGCAGCAATGAGGTTAATTGACATGATTGCAGAGCGTCACAGCATTGAAAAAACGAACATATCCTTAAGCGCAGGGTCAAGCCCAATCTTATCCTATACCGCGTTAGCCGCTAGTCAAAAAGGCAACATTTTAGGGCCTGATTTATTTTGGGATACCACATCAAGAGCCCCAGAGAAACAAGGAGGGCCTGAAATTGTCCGTGTACAGAATACGGCCGAGCTGGATATCGATTTAGACGCTATTTATAACGCTATTGATGGCTCTGTAGGTATGGTGCACATATGCAATCCAAATAACCCAACTGGAAAAATTTTAGACCCAAAAGCGCTGAAAGAGTTTTGTATTAAGGCGTCTAAGAAAACGCTGGTACTGGTAGATGAAGCTTACAACGAACTTACCGATGCCCCTTCGACACACACCATGATCCCATTAGTTAAAGCTGGCCACAATATTGTCGTGGCCCGTACCTTCTCGAAAATTTATGGTCTTGCAGGCATGCGAGTTGGTTACCTGATAGCGTCAGAGCAAAATACTGAGTGGGTAAATCAATACGGGATGGGTAATTACACATTAAACCAAGCCGGCCTAGCGGCAGCGATAGCAAGCTACAACGATGATGCATTTCTCACATTTTCAAAAGAAAAGATTTTGCAGGGACGTTCTATGGTGATGGACGCTGTCAAAGCTAATGGTTTGACAGCCCTTTCCTCAAGTACTAATTTTGTATTTGTGAACCTAGGAAGTGGAAATGCTGAATATTTTAGGCGTGCAATGGCGGAAAAAGACATATTGATCCGAGGTATCTACAGGTCTTATAACAACTGGTCTCGGGTTAGTATGGGTACAATTAGTGATGTGCAAAGGTATATTGATGCAATGCCAGAAGCACTAGAAAAAATGGAACAAATGGAAAAAGCGCAAAACGTTTAATTAATCCCGACACTGTATATGCGTCGATTGACGTGGCGCATATATTTTTTCAAAAATCCCCGCTTTTTAGACTTAAAGTATAATACGCACAAAAGTCACTTTTGCCATATAATCCTATTTATTGAAAGAACGGCTAACTGCAATCTTTTTCTCATATATGTTTGCAGTAACGCTAATCTTGCACATACTTTATTACTGTGTAGACATGATGGATGCCATCTAGGAGATTTTTTAATGTCGATATCTGTTTTGGTTGCTGATGACTCTAAACTGTCTAGGCGCAGTGTAATTCGTGCATTGCCACAAGATTTAGACTACACCATTAGTGAAGCAACAAATGGTAAAGAGGCCATAGAATTGCTGGCAGAAACCACGTTTGATCTACTACTACTCGACCTCACTATGCCTGAGGTAGATGGCGTTGGGGTGTTGGAATACCTGCACGAACAGGCAAATATGCTTAACGTCATTGTTATCAGTGCTGATTTTCAGCCAGAAAAACAGAAGATTGTGACATCGCTTGGCGCAAAACGTTTTTTGAGAAAACCACTAGACAAAGAAGAGCTCGCCATGGCGATGTTTGAATTGGGGTACTTATGAGTATTGTATTACCACTTGACGAAGATCAAAGAGATGCGCTGCAAGAGTTGCTTAATATTTCAATGGGGCAAGCTGCAAACTCACTCGCTCAGCTTATTGAAACGAAAATTGATATTTCTATCCCAAAGATCTCTACGGTTACTCCAAATGAACTTTATGGTTTGTTGTTTGAGACAAAAGACGCGTATTACACGCGCCAGTCATTTCTAGGCGATATTCATGGCGAAGTAATGTCAGTACTATCACAGTCTGGATTGTCTGAAGTGGCAAAATTGATGGATTATGATGAACCGCTTTCTAAGGAAGACATTCAAGAAATTATATTAGAGCTTTGCAATATTCTTGCAGGAGCCTGCTTAGCTGGACTGTCTGACCAGCTAGAACTGACGACCAACTTAAATATGCCAACACTATTTCAACCTGAAAAGTCAAACTTCAGTGACCTTCAGTGGCAACACACATTGGTGATGGAAGTGCAGTTCATCATAGCTATATCGTCATTCAGTATGCGCGTTGTTTTTTGTTTAGACGATGAATCTCTCATTAGAATGAAAGACACACTGGATGAGTTACTCGGGTAATGTTCGAGCAGCTCGTTAGTAAACTTCCCGTAGGGATCGGCATTGTTGACGAAGCGTTCAACGTAGTTTATTTGAATGACTTTTTTTTAGATCGCTTGCCACACGAGTTGCGAAAAGACTACAAAGAACAACCTGTTACTGAGTTATTCAAAGGCCAAGGAAAATTTCTTAAAAGACGGCTTAAGTCGGTGTTTGTATTGCAACATCCTAGCTTTAGTTATTGGGAACAACGGCCACATATCTTCCCATTTAAAAGTAGCCGCCCCATTACAGGCGAAGAAACTCAGATGTATCAAAATATGGAAATTATTCCTATAAAAGATAATGCATCCGGTGAAAAATTAGCCTGTATTTTTCTTCAAGATGTGACAGCACAAGCCAGCTATTTTCGAGCCCAACAAAAACTTTCTCAAGCGCTTAAAAAGGAACACGCTGAACAGCGTAAGCTCATCAGAAAACTTGATACCGCCCAGAGTCAACTTATTCAGGCTGAGAAAATGGCCTCAACAGGGCAACTTGCCGCGGGCATAGCCCATGAGATTAATAACCCCATTGGTTTTGTTACTGCAAACTTAGATACATTGTCTCAATACGCCTCTCATCTATTGGCTATTTGTGACGGTGTAGAATCACAAATCATCCATTTTACTGAAGAAATGCAGGAACAAATTCAATCCCTGTTTGAAAGTAATCATTACGCCCTGCTTAAAGATGATATTACTGAGCTTATCGATGAGTCGAGTGAAGGTTTGAGCCGTGTGAGAGACATTGTAGAAAACCTAAAAAACTTTTCGCTAGAGACGTCAGATGGCTATCAAACCATTGAGGTTTGCTCTGTAGCAAAACAGCTTATTACGTTGATATCAGCACAGTATGCTAAGCCTGAATATAAATTCGAATGTGCTAGGGAAAAGCTAGAAGTCATTGGCGAGCCTGGCACATTAAAGCAGGCACTGATGAACGTAATGGTTAATGCAGCCCAAGCCATTGAAGAAAAAGGCTTTATAAAGCTAAGTATTATCGAGAATGAAAACGATATTGCGTTTAAGATTTTAGACAGCGGGTGTGGTATTGCTGAACAAAACCTAAAGCGTATATTTGAACCTTTCTTTACTACAAAACCAGAGGGACAAGGTCAGGGGTTAGGCCTATCTGTTGCTTATACCGCAATAGAAAAGCATCAGGGCAAAGTATCTATCAGTAGTAAAGAAGGCAAAGGCACGGTAGTACAAATTACGATCCCAAAAATCCCGCCGCAAAATACACCTGCTGATAATTCAGAACCAACCACAGAAGCGCTTTCTAACTAGCCGCTAGCAAATACTAGCCTCAGCTTCTGAATCAGTCGCGTAAGAACAACGTATAATAATAGTTTCTGTATGTGGTGTTAACCTCTCAATTTAGCTGCCGCACGGCGAGTAAATGTAAAAACACTATCATCCACTGACGTTTTTATTAGCTTTCCCTCAGCAACCAAATAGTTCAAATGGGCGTAACATTCTGCAACTGCAAAAACCATATTTCTACTTGAGAGTTTTCGTTTAAACATTACAGGCAACAGTTGAGCCACAGTTTGAGGCGTTGTACATGCGTTTACTAACGCACAGAGATGTTGATGGTGATGCGAAAGTAATTCATCAACCCGTTGATGTAAGCCTACAAACGGCAGTTTGTGAGCGGGTAACACGACAGTATCCTCTGGAAGCTCCTTGAAAGGAGGCAGCGTGGTAAGATAATCATGCAGAGTGAGAGCGTCAGGTTCGGTAGAGTAAGCGCCGATGTTAGGCGTTATCATCGGCAATATGTGGTCGCCCGAAATTAACACACCTTTATTTTCGCAGTACAGACACGCGTGCTCAGGAGAATGTCCTTTCCCGATTAATACTTTCCACTCGTTATTATCAAATGAGAGGGTATCATGGTGCTTTAAGCGAACATAGCTCACAGGTATGGGCGATACAACTTGACTAAAACCCTTGCCATCCCCGTGGGTTAACTTTTCAACAAGGCCGCTGTCTAACCCAGCTTGACTAAAGTAACGGATATCCCTGTTATTTGACGCACCATTTTTACCCGCACAAAACGCTCTAGCCGTGAAATACTCTGTTTGCGACATATAGAAAGGGACGTCGAATTCATCTGCAATCCAGCCTGCTAGCCCAATGTGGTCTGGGTGAAGGTGGGTAACGATAACTGCGGATATAGTGCCATCAAGCTTTTCGAATATTTGCTGCCACAACGCTTTCGTTACTGACGTTCCAATACCCGTATCGACAACCACCCAACCGTTGCCATCTTTAATGAGATAAAGATTAATATGGTCAAGTTCAAACGGCAGAGGCATAGTAAGCCACATAACACCGTTCGCAATTTCAACAAGGTGACCAGGTTGTGGCTGTTTGTCTGCTAGATATTGCATGGCATACCTCTTATGAAGATACAAAACTAATTACAAGGGTTATTACTTCTAACGCGGCTAAACCACAAAAACAAACGCATCTCTCGAATACAGATCTATATTAATGGGTTATAGCAATGTGTCGAGTGTGCTGATGATGGAAACAGGATAACCCAAAGCTAGGTACGGTATACTTCTCATTCTCTGCTTCTTACCGGCTAGCACCCGATTAGCAGCTCGCTAACACAATTATGTTTTGAAACGTATTGATAGTTAATGATTTAAAGTTGATAAATAAAAGAACAGCATGTTGTGATTAAACAAGGTTATATTCTCAATAAAAGCACTTTTACCGAAAAGGGTAAGACTTTCGTAGAATTGTGGGTTAAAACACGAGAAAAAACTGTCAGGTTAGTCTCCGTGCCGCAGCAACCAACTTGTTTTGTTGCTATGGAGAATAAGGAAAGGCTTATTAGTGCTTTAGGTGCAATACGCCTAGATGTGTCATTTCCCTCTAATCACTTCAAAACGCTAGAGCAAATTCCGGTCGTTACTGTAAAAACGAACACCGAGAGTCAAATGCACAAGCTAAGAAAAGTCGCTGCAGAAAATGGTATTACACTTTATGAGGCCGATATACGGTTAGCCGACCGATACCTTATGGAACGTTTTATTTATGGCGCTATAGAGTTTGTTTCTCCTAGCAACGACGATGAAATCGTTAACGCTCGCATTAGGCCATCTCAATACTTACCCTCTTTCAGCTGGGTAAGTATTGATATCGAATGCGATGAAAGTGAAACACTATTTAGCATTTCGATAGCAGGTGAAAATCATAACGAAGTAATCTTAGTTAGACCTCCTACTTTCGAGAACAAGCCATTAGTATCAACCAACCCTCGCTACATGTTAACAGTGGTAGATGACGAAAAAACGCTGCTAAACATATTTTTCAGCCGAATTTGCAGTATCGATCCGGATATCATTTTAGGTTGGAATGTAAAGCAGTTCGACTTCGCTGTAATTGCACGACGTGCCAACTGCGTTAACGAAAAGCAATTAATGGGTCGACATGGTCGAGAGGCCACGACTAGAGAATGGGATGACCAAGTTATAGTTAATATACCGGGGCGCTGCATTGTTGACGGTATAGAAGCGCTCAAAACGATGACATATCACTTCGATTCTTTCACTTTAGACAATGTAGCCGAGCAGCTTTTAAACAAAAACAAACTTATTCAAGAAGACGATAAACTCAAGGCAATTA